>Ga0209081_1002142_pt1 | contig 11563 bp, 7 predicted proteins | sample GOMGulsemesocosm_4_FD_184636 | JGI IMG/M metagenome (GOLD analysis project Ga0209081, IMG submission 184636) | Methane-oxidizing microbial communities from mesocosms in the Gulf of Mexico - GOM15B Gulf of Mexico (SPAdes) (version 2) | ecosystem: Environmental > Aquatic > Marine > Cold seeps... | reverse complement strand
CTACCAATCATACAACTGTCTGCCCCAAGTGCTATTGCCTTAACTACATCAAGTCCACTACGAATCCCACTGTCGACTATGACTTTACATCGTTTATCAACGGCATTGACTATTTCTGGTAATACAGTCAGTGTTGCAGATGTGCCATCTAACTGTCGACCACCGTGATTTGAGACAACTATTGCATTGGCTCCCATATTGACTGCTTTTAATGCGTCTTCAGTATCTAATATCCCTTTGATGATTAAATTTCCAGACCAGTTGTCTCTGATCCATTGAATATCATCCCAAGTAATACTAGGGTCAAATTGGTTATCAACCCAGCCTTTAAAGTCAGTTAAAGAATTTGCATTTGGAACGGCGTCAATCAAATTTCCAAATGTTAAAGGCTTACCTTTTATTGCAACATCAAATACCCAGCGTGGGTGAGTAGCAATATCTAGCCCTCGCTTTAATGATCCTAATAAGTTTGTTTTGCCACTTAAACCATTACGAACATCTCTATAACGTTCACTTACCATAGGTAAATCAACAGTAAAAACAAGCGTATTACAGCCTGCATCTTTTGCTCTTTGTAATAACTTTAAAGAGAAACTTCTGTCTTTAATGACATAAAGTTGAAACCAAAAAGGCGTATTTACTTGTTGTTTGAGTTCTTCAATTGAACAAATGCTAACGGTTGATAAGGTAAAAGGGATATTAGCTTTCTCTGCGGCTTTTAATGCTTGCACTTCGCCTCGTTGAGCATAAGTGCCAGCAAGACCTACAGGAGCCATAATAACGGGCATAGAAAAGTTGCTTTCAAACAATTGATATTGTGTACTAACATTAGATACATCACGTAGCACGCGCTGCTTTAAATGAATATTATCAAAGGCAGATATATTTGCGTGAGCTGTTTTCTCCTGATAGGCACCACCATCTATATAGTCAAATATTTGAGTGGGTAAACGATGCTTAGCTAATGCTCGATAATCACTTATAGAGACAGGTTTGATATTAAGACTTTGATTGTGCATAGCAATAACCCTCAAGTAAAAAAATCTAAAAATAATTTACGCGTAATCATGCGTTTTTTTAGTAAAAAATTCAAGAATTGCATATAACTAACTAGTAAAACTGTGGTTAGTTAGTATAATGTGCCTGCGAAATTCCGCTTTGACATTTGTTTGTAATAAATGTCATGTAATTTAAACAAAAATTAACCAATCCAAACTGTATAATTTTTTGTTCCACTTATTATTTAGCACAGTGTTTAGTGTTAAATAAAGCGTTAAAGTCTTAAGTGAATAAATAATTGTACAGATTGGTAATATATCTTAATAATAAGGAACATATATGTTCAATCCAGTTACAAAAAAATTCCAGTTCGGTCAACATACCGTGACATTAGAAACAGGTACTATTGCACGCCAAGCGTCTGCTGCTGTAATGGCTAGCATGGACGATACTTGTGTATTAGTATCAGTTGTTGCTAAAAAAGAAGCAAAAGCAGGTCAAGACTTCTTCCCGTTAACAATTAACTATCAAGAGCGTACTTACGCGGCAGGTAAAATACCAGGTAGCTTTTTTAAACGAGAAGGTCGTCCTTCAGAAGAAGAAACATTAATCGCTCGCTTAATTGATCGCCCACTTCGTCCATTATTCCCAGAAGGGTTTATTAATGAAGTACAAGTTATAATCACTGTTATTTCTGTTAACCCTGAAATTGCCCCTGATATCATTTCATTAATTGGTGCTTCTGCTGCATTAGCCATTTCTGGTGCACCGTTTAACGGCCCAGTTGGTGCAGCGCGTGTTGGTTACACTGATGGTCAATATATTCTAAACCCACTACAATCTGAATTACCTGATAGTCAGTTAGATTTAGTTGTTTCAGGTACTGATTCTGCTGTATTGATGGTTGAATCAGAAGCTGACGTATTATCTGAAGAAGTAATGCTTGGCGCAGTAATGTATGGCCATGAGCAAATGCAAGTTGCTGTTTCTGCCATTAAAGAGTTCAAAGCTGAAGTTAATACTCCGTCTTGGAATTGGACTGCACCAGTTAAAAATGCTGACTTAGTAGCTAAAATTGCAGAGCTTTCAGAAGCACAAGTAAATGAAGCTTACCAAATTACAGAAAAAGCGGTTCGTTATGAAAACATTAAAGAAATTCGTAACTCAGTTGTAGAAAAACTATTGGCTGAAGATGCAGATGTTGACGTTCAAGAAGCAAAGGATTTATTCCACGACTTAGAAAAAACAGTTGTACGTGGACGTATCACTCAAGGAAATCCTCGTATTGACGGTCGTGATCCTGAGTCAATTCGTGCATTAGACGTGATGACAGGTGTATTGCCTCGTACTCATGGTTCTGCAGTATTTACTCGTGGTGAAACACAAGCTTTAGTTACAGCTACTTTAGGTACGCAACGTGATGCACAACGCATTGATAGCATTTTAGGAGAGAAAACTGATGCATTCATGCTTCATTATAACTTCCCTCCATACTGTGTTGGTGAAACTGGTTTTGTTGGTTCACCTAAACGTCGTGAAATTGGTCATGGTCGCTTAGCAAAACGCGGCATGTTAGCTGTTATGCCAAGTGTTGAAGAATTCCCGTACGCAGTGCGTGTAGTTTCTGAAATTACAGAATCAAATGGTTCATCTTCAATGGCTTCTGTTTGTGGTACTTCATTAGCATTAATGGATGCTGGTGTACCAATTAAAGCTTCTGTTGCTGGTATCGCAATGGGTTTAGTTAAAGAAGGCGAAAACTTTGTAGTGCTTAGTGATATTTTAGGTGATGAAGATCACTTAGGTGACATGGACTTTAAAGTAGCTGGAACTACAGGTGGTATTACTGCTTTGCAAATGGATATCAAAATTGAAGGTATCACGCAAGAAATCATGCAACTTGCACTAAATCAAGCAAAAGCTGCCCGTACTCATATTTTATCTGTAATGGATGAAGCAATTTCTGGTCACAGAGACGATATTTCTGAATTTGCTCCACGTATTCATACATTAAAAGTTAGCCAAGATAAAATCCGTGACATCATTGGTAAAGGTGGCGCAACTATTCGTCAGCTTACTGAAGAAACAGGCACTACAATTGAAATTGATGATGATGGTACTGTTAAAATTGCTGCAACGTCAGGTGAACAGGCTGAAGATGCAATTAATCGCATTAAAGCATTAACAGCTGAAATTGAAGTAGGTACACTTTACACAGGTAAAGTTGTTCGTATCGTAGATTTCGGTGCATTTGTTAACGTTTTACCAGGTAAAGATGGTTTAGTACATATTTCACAGATTTCTGAAGAACGTGTAAATAGCGTAAGCGATGTTTTAACTGAAGGACAAGAAGTTAAAGTTAAAGTACTTGAAGTTGACCGTCAGGGTCGTGTTCGTTTAAGTATAAAGGAAGCAATTGAAGCTCCGGCAGAAAAAACAGAAGCTCCTGAAGCTGAATAAATAGTATGATCTGTTAAAAAAGGAGCCAACTGGCTCCTTTTTTGTTTATAATCAATTAACTTGGTATTTGAATTTATTTTTTAGGACGTTAATTAGTGTACTTAATATATAGAGTTACAGTTCTTTGTTTAATGTTAAGTGTAGTCATGCTTACACAAGGTTGTGTTTCTTCTCAAAAAAACGCTCAACCGCCTGTAATCATGAGCTCATTAATTATTGCAGAACCAGCACCGATTAATTATAAAAGTGAAATTGCGATAGCGCGTTTATCTGAAGTTATATCGAGAGTAAAGATAACCAATGAACAAAAAGCCCAGTTATTTTATGATCGTGGTGTTTTGTATGACAGTGTTGGCTTACGATCATTAGCACGTCTTGATTTCTCTCATGCGCTACAATTGAAGCCTGATCTTGTAGAAGCCTATAATTTTTTAGGTATTCATTTTACTCAATTAGGTGAATTCTCTCAGGCCTATGAAAAATTTGATTCAGCAATTGAATTATCCCCAGAGCACGAATATGCTTATCTCAATAGAGGAATAGCACTTTATTATGGTAAACGCCCAGAGTTAGCGGTAGTCGACTTTGAGAAATTTCATCATAAGCAAAGTGATGATCCTTATAGATTACTTTGGCTTTTTATTGCAGAACATGAAATTGACGCAGAACAAGCTAGAAAATCATTAAAAATACGCTCAGAATTTGTTCATGATCAAACATGGGCAAAACAAGTTATTTTTTTATATTTGAATGAAATCACTCAAGAAAATTTTATCAAGAGTCTGACAACAAATATTAAATCTAGAAAACGTTTAACAGATAGATTATGTGAGGCTTATTTTTACTTAGGTAAGTATAATCAAACGCTTGGATATTATGGTGCAGCAATGAATTTTTTTAAGATGGCATTAAGTACCAATGTATATGAATTTATTGAGCATAGATATGCAAGAGTTGAACTTGATTTAATGAGAAAAAAACAAGTAAATAACAGTCAACCTTAATTCTTTTTTATGAGCTTTAAGATCATGAGGGTAAAGAAAATTATTATTATGAGTTTAGTGCTTTTATTAGCATCAAGCTCATTTTTTTTATCTCCATATTTAACAACTAAAATTTCATCAAACGACTTTAATACTCAGCAGTTAGAATTTGCCATTCAACAAGAGAACTTAATAGCTCTATCCTTAGCACTCAAAGGTAGCTTATTGCATAGCGAAAGGTGGTTATATTTAGCTAGAAAATTAGCAAAATCACAAGGAAAAGTCGCTTTTCAGTTAGCTAAATATAACGAGAGTAAAAATGAATTTAAACAATCTGTTATCTGGTATCAACAAGCAATTAGATTAGAGTATTTAGCATCTTATATATCGCTTGCTCAATTGTATGTTCATCAGAATGAATTATCAAAAGCCCAGAATACCTTAGATTTATTATTTCAAGTAAGACCTTATAATTCCAATGAATTAATAGACTTACAGGCTATGATTTTAAAAATTAAAATAACTATAGATCAAGGGAAACGTGAAGAATTAGAGCGTTATGTCAGCAATGCCCAACCGTTATTAAGAAAACATACCCAAGGACAGTTATTACTCGATGATATTAAGGTTTTTGAAGTTTTGGGTATGGTGAACCCAAAAGAAAGCGAATCGTTTAGTATCAAAAATAACTGTTCTGCTAGCCTGCAACTATTTGCAACTAACTTGCATCATTTGAAACAACTGCAAATATTAATTGAAAACTTTAAAAAACAACCGCTTGCAAACTTTGTTTGTTTTTCCACACCTAAATATATTCCATTACCTGCATTGTCATGTTCTGATAATAAAAAATCAGCCATTCAATGTGATGAAAGTCAGTGGGCGCTTTTAGCGGATAAAATTGACTCTCGATATATTGGAATAATGTTACCTCAAGGCGGTGCGAATGTGCACTTAGGTATTCTGTATTTTGATGCTAAAGATAATGTTGATGTTTTTTCACACGAAGTTAGTCATTTATTGGGATTTATTGATGAGTATCCTCTTCCTGAAAATCATTCTAAATGTGATGATAGTCAATCTACTGTCTTTTCTCATAATATTGCTGTTTTAAATAAACTATATAAAGGTACCCGTGCAGCTATAAGAGCTAAAGTTTTAGCACAAGTTTCTTGGGCAAAAACAATCAAAGAAACAACACCCATATTACAAAAACGGATAAATAAAAATGGAGACAATTGGTTATTAGGTACACCACAAAAATATAAAAATGAAGTTGGAATCTTCCCTGCAAAAACTTGTGAGAAAAATCCTGAATTAAAAGAAATAGCAGCAATGGCTTATCAGCCCTTAAGTATTAGTACTCAACTATTACATTTTGAGGAAAAATTTCCGGTTGAATATATAGCTTTGCTTCAAAGCAATAACAGTCAATTTTTAATGCCGAGTTTCCACTACAATGTAGCATTGGCTTTTTTTAAGAAAGGAGATGTAGCAAAAGCAAAGTACTGGCTTAAACAAGCAGCAGAGAAAGAAGTTGATTTAAAAAAGAAAAGTAGAATATTACTCGGTGATTATTAGAGTATTAGGATAAATATTTAAAACGCTAATAATCAGTATAGTTAAACTGATTTAATGAAATTATTTTTTAGTAATATGCCAAAATGAAAAGCTAGCAACAAAAAACAGTATCATAGGGTAAAAAGCATGTGCAACTACATCGAGTGGTGAAATACTTAATGTTGCCGCTAATAATAATGCCTGAGCACCATAAGGTAATAAACCTTGGTTAATACAAGCAAATATATCTAATAAGCTAGAAGAGTGAGCAGGGCTTAAGTCTCCATCAGTAGCTAATCTTTTTGCTGCCTCACCAGTAACAATAATTGAAACAGTGTTGCTAGCAGTAAAAAAATTACAACAAAAAGCTAAGCTCGCAATCCCCAAGCCAGCTGCTCTTTTATTGTTATTAGGGTTTAATTTTCTAGCGAAAGATTCTACAGCATGCGTTAATGCAGTTAGCCCACCTTGATGACTAATTAATGCACTTAAGCCGCCAATAAATAAAGATAAAATAAGTATATCTTGCATGCTTGCAAAACCAGCATTGATATCTTGTATCCAAGCTGAAAGTTGGTAGTCATTGGTGAACATTCCTATTGCAGCAGCGAGAAAAATGCCAGCACTGAGTACGATAAAAACATTAATACCCACCAAAGCAAGTATTAAAATTACAATGTAAGGAAGTAATCCTATTATTGCAGCGTCAGTAGACAATTCATGAGGAACAGTAGTGCCAAGGAAGCTAAAAATAACAATACAAACTAATGCAGCAGGTAAGGCAAATTTAAAATTAACTTTAAATTTATCTTTCATATGAGCGCCTTGACTACGCGTTGCTGCAATGGTGGTATCAGAAATTATTGATAAATTATCACCAAAAATAGCACCTGAAATTAAACAACCAGCAACTAACCCTGCATCAAGATGAGTTGATTCGATAAAGCCTAAAGCAATAGGGGCTATAGCAGCAATGGTTCCCATTGATGTTCCCATTGCGGTAGATAAAAAAGCAGCAACTAAAAATATACCTGGTAATATTAAATAATCAGGAAATAAGGCCAAGCCTAATTGTACACTCGCATCTACACTGCCGGTTGATTTGGCAACAGTAGCAAAAGCACCTGCTAAAATATAAATAATACACATAGTAATTATATTGGGGTGACCAGCGCCTGAAATAAATATATTAATTTGTTTTTCTATACTATCTTTACCCAAATATATGGCAATAAAAATAGCAGGAATAATAGCTATACTTGCAGGAAGTTGATAAAACGCGAATTCAACTCCTTGTAATGTTAAAGCAATTCCAGTGCCCAAGAATAGACCTAGAAAGACAACAAAAGGTAGTAATGAAAGTATTCGCTTCTGATTTGAGTGTTCGATATTTTTATTTTTAGTCATATAAGAGAGTAGTATTGCTTAGTTTTATTTCAAGTTCACAATAGCATATAAAAATAACAAATTACTATAGTTGAACACTACAGAGTATTAATCATTTATGATAGAATTATGAAAATTAAACCTCCCTCTTTTTTTAACTTAATAAGTGTGAATATATAAATATGTCTAATACTAAATTTGAAACCATTGAACAACGAGTAAGTTATGGCGTTGGTCGCCAACTTGGTGAGCAACTGTCGAACAATCCTTTTAACGACTTTGATATTACCGCTGTTCAAGCAGGTATTGCTGATGCGTTAGCAAATATTGAAAGTCAGGTTTCTGATGAAGAATTAAATGAAGCGTTTTCTATCGTTTCTAAAAAATTACAAGAACAAGAGCAAGTAATAGCAAAAGAAAAATCAGCTGAAGGTGAAAAGTTCCTTGCTGATAATGCTAAGCGTGCTGAAGTTACTGTTACTGAATCAGGCTTACAATATGAAGTAATAGCAACAGGTGAAGGCGAAAAACCAAGTGCTGCGAGTACCGTTCGTGTTCATTATCACGGTACATTTTCTAATGGTGATGTTTTTGATAGCTCAGTTGAACGCGGTCAGCCTGCAGAATTTCCCGTTGGTGGCGTTATTGCTGGTTGGACAGAAGCATTACAGTTAATGACTGAAGGCTCAAAATGGAAACTAACTATTCCCTATAACTTAGCTTATGGTGAGCAAGGATCTCAAGGGGCAATACCTCCCTATTCAACGTTAGTATTTGATGTTGAACTATTAAGTATTATTAGTTAACTTCATTATTTATAAGCCCTCAGTTGAGGGCTTTTTTATGATTTAATAAAAGAGAAATATAATGAAAGTAAAGATAGCCATTTTGGGTTGCAGTGGACGTATGGGGCGGAATTTAATTCAAGCTGCATATGAACATGAAAATATTGAATTAGTAGGTGGAAGTGTGCGAGCAACATCTTCATTTGTTGGTTTTGATTTGGGCGAATTATCTGGTATTGGTACAATAGGGCTGAAAGCATCAACAAGTTTAACGGCGTTAGTCAGTGCTGATGTTTTTATTGATTTTACTTCAATTGAAACAACGTTAGAAAATATAAAGTGGTGTCAACAGAATAATAAAGCGTTAGTAATAGGTACCACCGGTTTTAGTCATGAACAAGTACAGTTAATCGAAGAGTCAGCCAAAATAATTCCTGTGGTTTTAGCACCTAACACCAGTGTTGGTGTTAATTTAATGTTTAAATTATTAGAGATTACTGCAAAGGCAATTGGTGATCATACTGATATAGAAATATTTGAAGCTCATCATCGATTTAAAAAAGATGCACCATCAGGTACTGCCATGAAAATGGGCCAAGTCATTGCTGACGTTTTAGATAGAGATATAGATAAAGTGGCTGTTTATGGAAGAGAAGGCATAATGGCGGAGCGAAGTAAAGATACCATAGGTTTCGCTACTATACGTGCTGGCGATATTGTTGGTGAGCATACTGCATTCTTTGCTGACTTAGGTGAAAGAATTGAAATAACTCATAAAGCGAGTTCGCGTATGACATTCGCATTAGGTGCCATGCGTGCAGCACTTTGGCTTAGTGAAACTAAAGCAGGTTTTTATGATATGCAAGATGTTTTAGGATTAAAAGGTTAGGAAAAGGTGTTTTAAATTCATCGTTATCTTAATGATAATGATGGCTGTTAAGTAAATCGTTTCTTTTGGTTGTTTGGGTTAAAATTAGTCATCAACGTGTTATTTTTGGTTTTTTGATCTGGACTGAATAATAACGTTGATGTATAATAAATGGATTTTGTCAAAAATATAGATTCTTTTGTTTTTTGACATTTTTTATATGCGATATTTATTGAGATACTTTCTTATTTTTGGGGGTTACATTGGCTATATCTGCTATTTTAGTGCTACAAGATGGTACTGTGTTTAAAGGCACAGCAATTGGTGCACAAGGCTTGTCTGTTGGTGAAGTTGTTTTTAATACTTCAATGACAGGTTATCAAGAAATTCTTACTGATCCTTCCTATGCAGAGCAAATTATAACACTGACATATCCTCATATTGGTAATACAGGTACAAATGCAGAAGATTGTGAATCAGATAGTATTTATGCTAAAGGTCTTGTTATACGTGATTTACCACTTCTTGCGAGTAATTTTCGGAATGAACAAAATTTAAGCGACTACTTAAAAGAAAATAATATTTTAGGTATTAGCAATATAGACACTAGAAAATTAACGCGTATTTTACGAGAAACAGGTGCTCAAAATGGCTGTATATTAACATTAAATGAAAGCACTGTTGATAGCTTGCAAGTAGCACAAAATAAAGCTTTAGAACATGCGAAATCTTTTTCAGGCATTAAAGGAATGGACTTAGCAAAAGTTGTTTCAACGAAAGAAAAATATCAATGGTTAGAAGGTAGTTGGCAGCTTGGTAAAGGGCATGTCACCCCTGAAATTAATGATGAAAACGATGACTTTCATATAGTTGCATATGATTTCGGTGCGAAACGTAATATTTTACGACTATTGATTGACCGAGGTTGTAAATTAACAGTTGTACCAGCTCAAACATCTGCAAGTGATGTGTTAGCAATGAATCCAGATGGTGTTTTTTTATCGAATGGCCCTGGAGATCCAGAGCCTTGTGATTATGCGATTCAAGCAATAAAAGAATTCTTAACTGTAGAAGTGCCTATTTTTGGTATCTGTTTAGGGCATCAATTACTTAGTTTAGCCAGTGGTGCAAAAACAGAGAAAATGAAATTTGGGCATCACGGTGCAAATCATCCTGTTAAAGACTTTGAGCGTGATGTGGTTATGATCACCTCACAAAATCATGGCTTTGCTGTAGAAGAAAGTAGTTTACCAAATAATTTAAAAGTAACGCATAAATCTTTATTTGATGATTCTTTACAGGGAATTCACAGAACAGATAAACCAGCGTTTAGTTTTCAAGGTCATCCTGAAGCAAGCCCGGGTCCAACAGATGCAGCACCATTATTTGATCACTTCTTTGAGTTAATTAGTGATTATAAAAAGTCAAAAAATCAGTCACCTAAATCTTAAATTCACAAGTCAGTTATTAAGAGAAGAGAGAAACAAATGCCAAAACGTAGTGATATAAAAACTATCTTAATTTTAGGCGCAGGACCAATTGTAATTGGTCAAGCTTGTGAATTTGATTACTCGGGTGCACAAGCTTGTAAAGCACTGAGAGAAGAAGGTTATAGAGTTGTTTTAGTTAACTCAAATCCTGCCACCATAATGACAGATCCCGAAATGGCTGATGCAACTTACATTGAACCAATTCATTGGGAAGTTGTTCGTAAAATTATTGAAAAAGAACGTCCTTGTGCTGTATTACCAACAATGGGTGGTCAAACCGCTTTAAATTGTGCGTTAGAACTTGAAGCTAAAGGTGTATTGAAAGAATTTAATGTTGAAATGATTGGCGCAACAGCTGATGCCATTGATAAAGCCGAAGACCGAAGTCGTTTTGACAAAGCGATGAAAGCCATTGGTTTAGACACACCACGTGCAGAAATTGTTCATACCATTGAAGAAGCACATAAAGCAGTTAAACATTTAGGTTTTCCTTGTATTATTCGTCCATCATTTACTATGGGTGGTACAGGTGGTGGTATTGCTTATAATACCGAAGAATTTACTGAAATTTGTACTAGAGGTTTAGATTTATCACCGACTACTGAGTTATTAATTGATGAGTCACTTATTGGTTGGAAAGAATATGAAATGGAAGTGGTTCGCGACAAAAATGATAATTGTATTATCATTTGTTCAATTGAGAACTTTGACCCGATGGGAATTCATACAGGGGATTCAATCACTGTTGCTCCAGCGCAAACACTAACAGATAAAGAATATCAAATAATGCGTAATGCTTCATTGGCAGTTTTACGTGAGATTGGTGTTGAAACGGGTGGATCAAATGTTCAATTTGGTATTTGTCCTGATACGGGTCGCATGGTTATTATTGAAATGAACCCTCGAGTTTCTCGTTCATCAGCACTGGCATCTAAAGCCACAGGTTTTCCTATTGCCAAAATTGCAGCAAAATTAGCGGTTGGCTATACCCTTGATGAATTAACCAATGATATTACAGGTGGAAAAACACCA
>Ga0209081_1002141_pt1 | contig 11568 bp, 10 predicted proteins | sample GOMGulsemesocosm_4_FD_184636 | JGI IMG/M metagenome (GOLD analysis project Ga0209081, IMG submission 184636) | Methane-oxidizing microbial communities from mesocosms in the Gulf of Mexico - GOM15B Gulf of Mexico (SPAdes) (version 2) | ecosystem: Environmental > Aquatic > Marine > Cold seeps... | reverse complement strand
GTGTTAAAAGATTTTTATGAGTATCAAGGTGTTCAGGGTATGCAGGGCGGACGTGATGCTGTTAAGGAAGCTTTTAATAAAGGACTTATTGTTAATGGTGAGATTTGGTTAGATATGATTAAAAAATGTAAGCTAACCGTGCACACTTATAACGAGGCAATCACCGAACAGATTTTAACCGCTATTGTCGATGTGTATTACCCCGAATTTGTGCAACTGAAAAATAAATTACAAGCACGGATTGATGACGCTATCTAAAAAATCAGGCTTAAAGCCCGAACTTACTTTACAAATCCAAATAGCACTATCCCAATTCCCTGAGATTGATAGTGTTATTTTGTATGGCTCACGCGTTAAGGGAAATTATCGAGTGGGTTCAGATATTGATTTAAGCATTAAAACCCATGCTGAGGCTGATGAAAATTTATTGTTTCAAGTAATGGGCGCAACAGCTTAAATAATACCAATAAATTCGCTTGTTATTCCTTCTCCTGCTGGAGAAGGCAAGGATGAGGAGATTAAAATAAACATTTCTTTATGGTTGGCATTATTGATGCCAACCATAAAGAGAGTGATGTTATCGATAAATAGCGGGTAGGAATTAAAAGGCACATACTCATATACCTAAGCTATTTGAAGGTACTTGATTGGCACCTTGTCACTTTAGCTCTTCTGGGAGCGCGATCTTTAGTCGCGCTGCTGTGCGCATAGTGTGTTATGTGGCTAAAGACCGCATTCCCAAGGCAATTTTATTTCGTTTAGGTCTATATTTTTCGGAGAGAATATTATGCAGCTTGCTAAATTATTTCAAAAGGGTTGTTCAGAAGTTGTAGGCGTAGCTAAAGCGGTTGGAAAGCCTGAAAAAGAAGTAAAAATACCCAAACAAGGGAATGAAATCATTTTAGACCTCATTGAAACTTCTTGGGATACTTGGTTCAACACCTTAAATGCGTTTTCTGATGATTTTATGCAAAATGGTCGAGAGCAGCCCGCGGTGCAAGAACGTGAATCGTAACTATTAGGTACACACTGTTTATATAAGGCCTAAAAAATAAATAAGGAAATACAAAGTGTTAAATGAAACTCAGCTAAACGAGATAGAAACAGTATTAAGCAAAGCAAAAGAAAATACCAGTTTATTTAATGTGCTTGCTCCAAACATCTGGCAAGAGACTAAATTTACTAAAAAACTTGAAAATGCAATGCTAAGTTATTGCCCTAATATCGATACTTCTAAGGTGCTCGTTCTATTTGACGAGACGGTTTTTGGCTCAGCAGAAGATGGCTTTGTCATTACGCACGATGCTATTTATTACAAAGAAACGTGGGAAGACTCTAACTCCATAAAATTAGCTAACAATATTGAAGTTATTAATGATGATGAGGATACACTTTATATCGGAGGTGTCATTATCAAAATGCTTTTGTTAGATGAAACGGTCACAACAATAGCGGAAATTATGGAAAAAATTGTAGAGTTTAATAGCACTCCAACAGAAAATGAATTAATCACTAAAACCTTAACGAGTGTCGCTCAGTGGATATCTACACTCGATCATGAAGAAAAGGTGGATGTCCATACGCAATTTATACAGGTGGTTAATGATTTTAAATCACACAATGATCTCAATAAAATTATTAGCCCCCTTATCTATGCAACGGAGTCTATAAAAGACTGCGACTTTCCCGATGCCCAAAAGCAGATGGATAAGGTCTATCAACTGATAAAGGTTAATGACATCAATAATTTTGATGGATTGCTCCAGTGTGCTGACTCATTGATTTACTATATGAAAGATAGAAACCGCTCACGCCCGTATTATCAAGCTGCTGAAAACAAAATAGCTTCTGTTCACGATGCGATAAACCTGGCTGGCTCATTAAACGATACTTATAAGGACAAAGAATGGGCGAAAAAAATCTATAATAAAGCGCAGGAACTTTCTAATACTTATCAGGATTTTTATGATGTAGGTACATACAGCGGCGGTGGTGATGGTGCATTTAACGATTTTGCATGTCAAAATTTACTGACAGCTTATGAAAAAATAAGTCAAAGCAATGATCACAAAGACAAGCAAAAGTTAGTGTTAATAGCAGATTTATTAGTGTACTGGGGAAAGGATGTAGCAAACGCACAAAAGATTGTGAGGGATTATTTGGATAATTATGCTAATAGCCTTGATGACTATAGTGCTGTTTTTTATATTTGCGCTAGTGATGAATACCTTAATGATTTATCACTTTCCCAGGAAGTTTTCTCTAAAGCTAAAGCCTTATGTAGGACATATAGTGATTATCATAAATTATTAGAAGCGACAGAGTTGGAATGTGAGTTTTGTTCGAAAAACTTTTTTTTAAGTTTTGCCAAAGAAGTAGTAACAAAATTTGAAAACAATATCCAGAAAGAAGAGTTTATTGATTATTTTGATGTAAGTTTGGATAAAAGCTTTTTAACTGAAGTTAAAAACTCATCCATAGAAGAGCTAAAACAAAAATACGGCTCATCAGGTGCCAATGATTTTGATGAAGAGTTAGAACTGACATTGCCATCGTTTGACGAGATTATCAATTCAAATGAGCCAGAATCTAAAGAAGAGTTAACCTTAGATGACGCACCCAAAGTTACCCCAGAATCCGACTTAAAAGCCCAATACGCAGCTAAAATAATCTCAGGTAAAATTGACCCTATCGAAGTAAGCTTTGCGGATTTTGAAGCGGCCAGTAAAAATAAAGAAATCGATTATAAAGCCATTTATTCACAAATGATTAGTGAAGGCCGGATTGACCCGACGGCAACTACTTTTGAAGAAATGATTAAAGTTTCTAAATTGTTTGGTGGTGTAGAAGACTCTGAATATAAAATAAGTTATTCCAAGTATATTGTCTCTGGTGAAATTGATCCCAGTGAAACGACTTATGATGAAATTGTCTCTATTGCTGCTATCTTTAATAAAATTAACAACGGTAGTTGATGTGTATACACTATTTAGGACAAACAAATAAAGTTTAACTCCTAAATAGTGTATACACATCACGCCTTCTAAAGATAAATATACATTAACAAAGCATGCGGTAAATTTGTGTAAAATTCACCTAATCCATGTCATCACGCTACTTGTGAGTGCATGAATTAGATGGTGATGATAATTTAAATAGCAATATAAAATAGTTGAAAAGGATAATTATGGACTTTAGTCAATTTGATAATATGACCTTTGATGGCGCTCAAGAGGAAGCGACATCAAAAAATCATGTGGATATCTGTTTTGTGGTTGATAACTCAGCCAGTATGGATAGTGTCAAAGATGGTATCAAGATGTATATCAATGAATTTGCCGATACCATGGCAAATGGTACTGGTGTAGATATTGACTTTCGTATTGGTTTTGTACTACATGGTCATGAAAAAATACTGGTCCGGCAGTTTACCGATGATGTCGAAGCTTTTAAATCGGCACTGATTAATGCAACCCAGCGACATGAAACTGGCTGGAATGAATTTGGCCTGCCAGCACTGGATGTAGCGGCAGATTTCCCCTGGCAGAAAAAAAGACACAAGTTTATCCTATTTTTTACCGACGAAGGTGTTGCCGGTGGGCATGCTCCTGATTTTCAAATTTCTAAATTTGATGAATTATTAAGTAAACTGGAAGATTTGAAAGTAAAAATCTATTTTTATGGGCCGGATACCGATGAGTATCGGTTTTTCCAACGAGTACCGGGAACCGAGTACAATCCCACCACTAATTTTGATTCGCTGGATTTTTCAAAAATGCTAAAGTCTATTGCAAAATCGGTTTCCGTATCAAGTTCATCACCGCTTGATGGCTCTCAACATGCCGGAATTCAAAAAGATTTGTATGATATCAACAATCATGTACAAGTAATTAATATAAGGAGATAAGAGTGGCAAATTTTAGTCAATTTGATGATATGAAATTTGATGGGGCCCAAGAAGAGGCAACTTTAAAGGGTGTTGTTGATATTATTTTTTTACTGGATGTTACAGGATCCATGGGGCCAGCTATTGTAGAGTTAGGCAAGAATATGATTAACTTTATTAATTCCATTGATTCAAACATGGTCAGTGATTATAAAGTGAAAATTGTCTCCTTTGGCGATTTTGATAGCGATAGTGATGATATAAAATTTAATATCAATAGAGCCTATACCGACGACCCACAGCAACTTTACAATGACTTTTTAGATGTTATTGAGCTGGTTAAGAAAAAAGGGGGAGGAGCCGATCTTCCTGAGTCCGCTTTAGATGCTCTCTATAAAACCATTCAAGATGGTTTTCAAAGTGACTGGAGTGAAAGAACACGAGTTGTTGTGCTTTTTACCGATGCCATATCCAAAGAGCTACGAAAAGATACCATTGGTATGGATTTATCCGCTGAAGATAAGCTACAAATGATGGCTCAACTACTTAATGATAACCGTGTCAGAACTTATATTTATTCGCCAAATGATGACAGCATGGTTAAGCTCACGCAATTATGCAGTGAATATGTGGTCTACAATGCCATTGATGAAAATGGAAGCAATCCTATAGAAGCCTTGCGAAAACTGGATTTTAAAGAAGAAATGAAATCTTTGGGTAAAGTAGTGTCTCAGCCATCGCTAGTGATGTAGTTAATAAGGGGAGGAATAGTTTATGTCACTATGGGAAGCAACCAGCACAAAGATAAAAGCGGGCGAGTCTGTTCAGAGTAGTTCATACGCCTATGATATTCTCAAGGAACTTAATGATGGGAAAATGGCGGTGGCTTACCATGCTAAGCGCTCCGATGGATTAGATATCTTTTTAAAGCATACAAAAGACCCCAATGAATACAACGATCAATATGCTGATTATGTCAATGCGCAGCATGAAATCTTGCCCATCCTTAATAAAATAGGTGAGGCTGATGTTGAAAAAAACTATGAATATTTTGAATACAAAGGCAGGCATTTTCAGGCAAAGGAGTTTTTGAAGGGTAGTGATTTAAAAGCAAAAATATGGGCTAAAAATCAAAGTGACCGAATGAGCTTTGATGTCCGGATTGAAGTGGTAGAACGACTGGCATTTATAGTGCAACAAATTCATGATCATGGAATTATCCATTCCGATTTAAAACCTGAGCAGGTTTTTATTGTTGATGATTCGAGCACAAAAACTGGCTTTAGACTGAAATTAATTGATTTTGATCATAGCATTGTTCCTGCTGCCAATATTTACCTACCTGCAGGGACTCCTACCTGGTATTCACCGGAGCATAATAGAGAGGATGAGAAAGTCGGTGCTTATTCCGATATTTTCACTCTGGGCAATATGTTTTATACTATTTTAACCGGTGGTTTAAAACCTTATGCTGACTATGTTGAGAGTGATGCTAAATACCGCAGTGCCATCACTAAAACCAATTCAGTAAAAACATTAGATACTCTGATGCCCGGATTTCCAGTGGAAATTTCTGATTTGGTTAAACGTATGCTGCACCCAAACCATGAAAAAAGACCACCGGCAAAAGATGTTTATAGCGTATTAATTGATTTTAAAACTAGCCTTGAAAAACCAAAATTTATAAAAATCTATCAAGGTGAAAAAAGTAGATTGATTACAGAAAGTATTAAATTTACCCGTGCTATGGCTAAAAGTTCTTTTGGGAATTATCAGGATATTTACAGTAATCAATTTGAGATTATAAAAGATAAAAATAGTGATTGGTTTATTAAGGGCTTGCCAGTTCCTAAAGGGGCTAAAAGTAAAAGCGGCGAAATGCTCAATTTTTATCCAACAAAGATTGATGGCAAGGATATTACCAATAAAATATTACCAATTGAAGATGGGCTAACAATAGCGGTTGGCGCTACCGAGTTGACAATCAAAACGAAGAATTAATGTATGGCCTGGTTATTTAGAAAACGTATTAAGGCGCTAAGAGGGCTCTTTGTGAATTTTAGTCGTTCTGGGGTCAGCCTAGGACTTGGAGTAAAAGGTGCAAATATCAGCGTTGGTAAGCGAGGTATCTTTTTAAATAGCGGGATCCCCGGTAGTGGTATCTACCGGCGTGATAAAGTGGCATCTTGGAAAGATATTAATAATAAACTTAAAGGGAATAAGGCTCAACCGACTCCCAAACATCCTGCTGCCAAAAGTATTAGTCCACCACGAGTAAGTCCAAAACAGCAAACTCAGCCTGTTAATGTAAAGGATTCATATTTAGAACTTCAAATCAATAATAAAAAAAGAATTATTATCGATAATTTTGTGTTTGGAAGAAATGAATGTCGGTCGTCATTTGGTGATTGCCGCAATATTTATAATAAACAGTTTTCGATTTTTAAAGATCAGCAGGGAGACTGGTTTATTCAAGGTTTTCAAGTTCCGAGTACCGCTAAGAATAAAGATGGAACCACTTATCAGTTTTACAAAACAATTTACAATGGTAAGGATATTACAAATAAAACAACAAAAATAGAACTGACTGGAGACATTAAAATTGGAAACACAGAATTCAGGCTCACAATCAATCATCGATAAAGTCCAATTTACTCTGGATGATACCAAAGAACTAAAGACATACTTTAATAGCGACCTTTCACAAACGTTTATACAAAAAATAATTGATGATACTATTAAGTTTGATATGGACAGCCTCATTTATATGATGGAGCAGAGTTCTCAAACTAGAACAATACCAAATCCTGAAATAAGTACTCTGAATGATGTCGATGAAAGTGGAAGCTTTAAAGATATTATTACAATAATGCAAGATGAAAAGCAATTATATATTAGCGGAGATATTCATGCTGATTCAGTGTCTTTAACAGAAATTTTAAAAAAAACGGGATTCTATAATGATTGTAATAGTACAAAAATTCTTTTTTTAGGTGATTATATTGATAGAGGAAGAAACCGGCTTAATGTCATTAATCTTCTAATTACTCTAGAATTTTTACTGCCTAAAAATATTTTAATTCTAAAAGGTAATCATGAGCTTTATATCAAAGATAAAAATGGAGTGATATTATCCCCAATGCAGGGGTCTAATAAAGCATCCTATTTTTTTACTTTTTTAAATATGCTGTCTAATAATGAAGAGTATAAAGCTATTTTTCCAAAGCACTTTATACAAAGCTATGCCGACTATTTTGATAATCTGCCAATTATGGCCTTAATCAATTTATCAAATATAAAAATATGTGCAGTTCATGGCGGTCTGCCTAGACCTGACCTACAAATACAAGATTATTATAGTAATTACGAGAGTCTAACAGACTTTTTAGATAGTGAAAAAAACGATCAAATTGGCATGAGTTTAAATAATGGCTTATTGTGGTCTGATCCTTATGATGGCGTGCCTGAAGGCTTTAGAAACAGCTCTAAAATACGGTTTAAATTTAATCAGGCGCATTTTACGGCATTTTGTAAAAAGTACGAGATTGACCTAATGTTAAGAGCGCATGAAGCGCATGATGATGGCTATAAAACATACTATAACAATAGATTGATTTCGGTATTTTCAACCGGTGGTAAAGATATTAAAGGTAATATTAATAAAAATAGTGCCTATAACCTAGTTACACCCAATATTTTACAAATTGATAATGAATTAAACTGTATTCGGTCAATGGAAATTTTATTTAATGATGAACCGATATTTTGTGAAAAAGAGATTAGTTTTGATGAGATTCGTGCAGCAAAAGACGATCATGAAAATAATTATATAAGCAATACCATTGATTCAGTTGTTCTCCCTGAACAAAATAAAAAACTTAATGAGTCAAAAATATTAAAAATCACTGATAAATTTAGTCCCTTTACGCTCAAGCAGGTAAAATTAGAAGATAAAATAATTGAACTCAATTATTTTACTTTTGATTTGTATGAAATGTACGGGATTGATGAAGAATTTAGCCTTAACTTAGACATTGAAAATAATTTAATACTAAATAATAGTAATACAAGTATCTATATCGACAGGTTTTGTATAAACAAGGGTGAGAGCTTGCGATTTTGTGAAGGTGAAATACGGCTGAGAAGTGGTGCCGTGCTCGGCTTTGAATTAATATAATATAATTATGAATCTTCAATGTGCAGCTTATGATGATAATTTAATAATAAAATAATCTGAAAAATTAACTTGTAATTAAGTGATGTTTTATAACTATAGTGGATGATTTATGAATATATTTAAAATTTTAACAAGAGGTGATGGAAAAATAAATGAGCCAAGTGTTACAGCATTTATGGGTTATTTATTAAATCCAAATGAAGATCATGGGTTAGATGATGAGTTTTTAAAACTATTACTTAATGCTCTAATTGATGATAACAATAAGAGTTTTTATAAAGAAATTATAGATGGTGAAGAAATAAGAGATTTAGCAAGTATTTTTACCGTTGATGTAAGGGTTGAAAGAAAACTACCCTTTAAAAAAACTTCAAGAGATATTGATATTGTTATCGAAATAAAAGGTATTACGCCTGAGAATGATAAATCAATACATGTGATAGCAATAGAAAACAAAATTAGAGATGCATCATCTGAAGCATTACAGCTTCAAGAACAATCTGCAGCATTAGTAGATTTCTATAAAGATGGAAGCTATTTGCCAAGAATATCACAAGTATATTTAACACCTGATGGTCAAAAAAGCATAGATAATTTTAATAATAGTAAGCAAAAAATAAATAGTGGCATTGAATTAAAGCATATACGATGGAAGTCTGAGTCAGGCAATATATTATCTTTACTTAAAAAATTATTAGAACTTGAGTCTATGGGTAATGTTGAGCCGATTGGTGATTATATGAAATGTACATTAAAGGCCTTTATTAATTTTATCAACACTGATTTTAGGTCAAGTATAAATCACAAAAATTCAACTGGAAGAATGTTATTGACAGAAAAAGAGTTTTTTGAAACGCATGAAATTATTGAGAAATTTCATAATCAAGTGATGAATGAGTTTTCAATTAGTAAGTTAAAATTTACAGGTTTAAGAGTAACTTATCACAGTAATACAATTACAAATAAAACTCAATTTTTTGCACTTTATCATGAGCCAAGAAAAGATAAGTATAATAGATATATTTTAAGGTTATATGCAGATTATAATGAAAATTATAATGGTGAGGAATTTAAACCAGATAATAAAATATTAAGAATTGAGATAACAAATATTGAAGATAATGTTGAAACTGTACTTAAAATATTACGACGTAATGTAAAGTATTTAGCAGATCTTCGTGATTAATCCTCTTCTAACCTAGAAGACTCATAATAGAATTTTAAATTGAACCGGTAAAACACTATTATAATTAAATGTTTTATCAGTTCTTTAGTAATATGATTTTTTGGCACTCCTTTTGTTGTGGCTACTCTCGCATGATAAAGGAGATCCTGTACATTGAAGCTGTTAAATTTAAGGAAATAATTTAAATGATACAAATAGACGGTAATGCAACAATCATCTATAAAGTAGATGAAGAATTAAGTGTGGCTTTTGAAAGTTTATTACAAAATAGTGCACTTAACAAAGGCAAAGACAAAGATAATGGTGAGAAGAACTTAAAGCGTATCTTAAAAGACTTTTCATCAATTAACTACTACAATTTTAATACAAAAATAGGCGATGATAATAATAATAATAATAATCCTCCTCCTCCTATATTAAATTGTATATACATTGGTAAGTTCTTTTTAAAAGAACAAAATTATACTTATTTTTATATTGGATTTTGCTTTGTTATTAAAAATGAAAAAAATATAGATTTCAATACATTTAATAAGTATACTAATAAGTTCTTTAAGTTATCTGAAGAATTTAAAAATTTTAAATTAAATGAACAATTGTTATCTGTACTTTTCAGCAAAAAAGATCTTGTTGGGCTATATGTCAGATCTATAAAGAATGATGATAAAAATAAAGATGAAATAATAAGAAAATCATTAGAACTCACTTTGTCGCAAAACATTGATGATTGCCAAAGCTTTCAAGATGAAGAGCATATACAGTATATAAACTCAACTTTAGATAAGACCTATGCGTTAGAATATGCTAAACCAGTTACTGGAAAAGATGGAAGCTTCGATAGAGTAAACCAGTTTATGTTAGCAATTGCCTATAAGGATTACTACGAGAAAAAATCCTATGAGACTTCAAAAATTGCATTACAGGCAAACTATAGTCAATATAATGAAATATTAGAATATGCCGAACAGGTAGCTAAATTTGAAGCTGCTTATTTTTTTAAAAATCCTACCACTAAAAATAATTATGAAGGCTTCTTCAATAAATTTAAGATAAAAGAAACACATGATGAATTTATTGTAAGTTTAGATGGGTTAGTTAAGTATCTTGGGATTTTACATGATAAACAGGAAGTCAACAGAATTGAACAAGAAAAGATAGAAAGGGAAAATCAAATTAGAAAAGAAGATCAAATAAGAGAGCAAGAAAAGATAGAAAGAGAAAATCAAATTATAAAAGAAGATCAAATAAGGGAGCAAGAAAAGGATAAGCAAGAAGAAAAAGAGAAAAAATTTACAGCCTTGGTTGGTACGATAACTGGTATTATTGCGATATTCACTTTTTTTGCTGACTGGCCTTCAATCCTTGAAAATGCAAGTACCTTTAATTCTTCAATATTAGTTACATGGGGAGCGTTTACTATAACGGTTATAATTTCTTTTATTACCTATAAATATATTACAAAACAACAGAAATAATTTAAGAAGGTATTGAATGACCGAAGTTCCCCTATTTTTAGGGGGGGGAATATAGGCAGAAAGAGGGGTTTATTAATGGGTTTGCTGCATTGCAGGCAAACCCTGATTAAAATCATACATTCTATATAACTCGCAATGTATTGTGTAGTATGCGCATATATCCAAATCATTTGAAGATGCTTGAGTTTTCATAAAAAATAAAACTATAGAGGCTCTTTTACTACCTTGTGAGTACATGGATTAGATGATTGTGATAATTCAAATAAATATCGGGAGACCTAGTTACACAGCCAGCGCATTTTTCTTTAAACAGCCAATTTACGTCATTAACGCCGTAACATGAGCTTTAACGGACTCTGCTAAGCTTGTTAATTCATAACCACCCTCCAAGACTGAAACGACTTTATCATTGCAATGTGTTTCAGCAATTTTCATGATTTCTTTAGTCACCCAAGCATAATCAAGGGTTTTTAGCTGGATTGTTGATAAGCGGTCATCGTCATGCGCATCAAACCCTGCTGAAATAAGGACTAATTCTGGGGCGAATTTATCCAGCGCGGGTAAAATAGATTGCGTGTATTTATCCCTAAATTCCTGGCTTCCTGAGTAAGGGTCTAGCGGCAGATTGAAGATATTACCCACTCCGGTTTCGGAATCATCGCCTGAATAATGTGGGTATAGCGGCATTTCGTGAGTGGAAGCATAAAGCACAGCGGGATTATTATAAAAGGCCGCTTGTGTTCCATTTCCATGATGAACATCAAAATCTATAATCGCAACTCGTTTTAAACCATGGTGTTTTATCGCGTATAAAGCGGCAATAGCAACATTGTTAAAAATACAA
>Ga0209081_1002139_pt1 | contig 11571 bp, 9 predicted proteins | sample GOMGulsemesocosm_4_FD_184636 | JGI IMG/M metagenome (GOLD analysis project Ga0209081, IMG submission 184636) | Methane-oxidizing microbial communities from mesocosms in the Gulf of Mexico - GOM15B Gulf of Mexico (SPAdes) (version 2) | ecosystem: Environmental > Aquatic > Marine > Cold seeps... | reverse complement strand
TTACTTGGCTTTTTATAACGGTAAGCGGACACACTCTAAATTAGGCTATAAATCGCCCTTAGAGTTTGAGCGTGAGTTCCATAAGAAATAGGTCTAAGAAAGTGTCCTGTTTTACTTGACCATTACATGAACAGGAGGTTGCATTTAAAATAATTAATGGTAAACCTGAATCTATTGTTGATAGACAAGGCTCTGTAAAAATTTATTATGCAATCTGCGCAGCGAGACCAAATACACGTGCTGAAGCTAATGAGAAACAGGCTTATTCTAAAATGTTAATGACGTTGATTGAGTGTGTTGAATCAGAAAACAATGGGTTTAAAAAGCTAATGCTAACCAATAAGGCAATTTCTGAAAAATTAGGTTTTGCTAATTTATTTGGTGTTTTTAATGATTGTTACTCTGAAGTCAATACTGAGATAGAAGATTTCTTTGAAAAGTTGCAGTTATTAGAATTGGCAAAACTATGTATAGCTTATGAGGCTGGTGAATATAATTTCGTTATTACTGAGCTTAAAAAATCAGGCTTTAAGATAAACAGTGTCGAGGATAAACAACGAATAAAAGAGCAATTCGATTTTCTATTTGAAGAAGGGTTAAGTACTTTTGATGCAATTAATGCTGCGATGAGTGAAAAGCTTGTTGTTTGTTCGGAAAGTTATACTTGGTATCTGAAAAATAAAGACAGTTTTTTACACGATCTTAACTTAGATACTGAGTTTAAATCCTTTAAACCAAGATATCTAACTGATGGGGGGGCATTCAGAAAGTTTGAAAAAGAGCACTCTGACTTTTTTGGCAGCGAAGAATATTCAGGGAGGGAGTCACGATATAATGCCTTAGTGAGAAAATTTAAAAAACAGCGTTTTTATGAAGATCTTTTTTCAGGAAAAATCCCATTTAAAGAAGTAATTAAGTTCAGCCATTACTTAGATGAAAATACTGATTATATCACCATGCATAAAACCAAAGGTTCAGGAATTGATAATGTATTAGTTGTTTTGGATGATTTCTTCTGGTCAAAGTATCAGTTTAAAACTTTATTTGAATCATCTTGTGACAAGGCCGAAATGAAATTAAAAGTGCAGAAATTATTTTATGTTGCTTGCTCAAGAGCCAAGAATAATTTGATCTGTGTAAGGCTTATAACTAGTGATGAAGAGAATGCTTTTACCCAATGTTTTTCTCAAGAAGTTTCTGTAAATAAAGTTGAGTTATATGAATAACTGGCTAATTCCACACAACCTGCCGCTCAATAACATCAACAAAAAAACCAGCGGAAAACCCATTAGGATAAAGTGTTGATGGGTTTTGTTTTTTGCTCATTAAGCTTTCATCTATATTAATAGTTTTACTCGAAAATAAACCATCAGGATCATTCAATAAATAACTATCATCACGCAAGGCAATCAATAATTCTTCAATTGAGACCTTTAAAAAACCAGCAAATAATTCGTGATCATGTTCTATAGAGGTATCAACAATCCAGCCGTTTACTGAGGTTATTTTATTTTTATTAGGGTTAAGGGCAAGTGCTAATTCAGCATCCGACACAAGCGCTGTTTCTACCGCTTTTACCTTGCGGCGCAATTGCAACCCTGCCTTACGCAAGGTATTAGTTTTATGTAGCCAAGCATCTTTAGTTGAGCTTCGTAAGAACGTTGATTTAACTTCTAGTACTAATAAATGGCCATCCTTAATACATATTAGATCAACTTCCCCTGGGTCTTCGAATTCAGCTTTTGTTGGTTGATAATTCAGGCAGACAAGAAACCCTCTTTCTTCAAAACACTTGGCTAACCGGTGTTCAATTTGCTCTGTTTCTTTGTGTACACTAGCTCGACGAGCGCCAAGCCTGCGAAGATTATTAATTGCTGCGCTGCTATTGTTCTGTAGTGCAGCCATCCAAGGCAATTGAAAAAGGTAGCGACCCATTTTTAAAATGGGCAATTCGAAAAGCTCAGGTTTTTGTGTTGGCTCATTATTTTTCAATCGAGATGATAGTGCCTTTAAGTCGTTAGTCCAAAAATCAAGAATGGCTTCGGTTGCTAATGGGTGGCCTTGTGGGAAATCCTTGCTAACTGTCCATGGCTGAATAGTTTTGATTTTAGTTTGTCTATCAGACCAAGTAATGGGGAATCGGTTTTGTAGCCCTTGAGTTAGTCCCTCCATTGCAAGACGACTTAATGCTTGTCGAGAGTTTCCCGTTTCGGTTAAAAAGTTTTGGTAAGGAAGGATGTAATCTGTATTATAAAAAGCTGTCATCAGATCTAATGATAATAATGCTCGAAATAAATCTACCTGTAGCCCTGTTTTTACTAAGATGGATTTATCTAAGCCATAGACTTCGGTGAGTTGTAGGTAGGTCGCCGTCGCTTTCATGTAGGCATAGAAATTCATTTCATTATTTTCAAGTCGTTCAATAAGAAATGTGTCTAGTTCAGGTGATGAAAAAGTCTCAAGAGCGCGGTAATGCCAGTAAGTATGAAGGCTAGAGAGTTTTTCACCGTTACGATCCCAAGTACTTTTTTTATCTGGTTCAAGCTCAACAATAATTAATTCTGATCCAGAAAATTCAAAGCGGATGCTGTCGTCATAGCAGAATGCGTCAACTGATTGGGATAGAAAGCTGTTTAGTTCAATCTGTGCATCAATTAATAAGACTAAGGCTTGATAAATATCATCTCTTCGCTTTGGTAAGTCAGGTGAAGGAAATAAAAAGGGTGATAAATGATCGCGTAGAGAATTGCCAATAGTCTCTTCGAAAATATGAAAGGTGTCGTTAGTAGTGGTAAGCTTCCAAATTAAAGTGTCATTTATGGCATCCCAAGTTGCCTGTGTTTCATTATTGGTATCAGCATTTTTTGTTTGAGAAAATTCGTTAGGTATTAAGTATTCAAAGGCATACAAACTAGCATAGGTTAATAACTCAAGTGGGGATAGTTTGATAAGTGGGGCTCTGTAAATCTCAACCTCAGCAACGCGTTCGCGATTAGCCTGATCAAAGAAGTGGCAGACTCTAATGAATTCACTGAATTCTTTAGTTTCGATGGCGGCTATTTTTTCAATTTCTTTCCAGCGCTCGGAGTGTTGCCGTAGAACGAGCTTTGAATATCTAACAGCACGGCGAACAGTTTCAGGTGAAATTTTAGATATATGATGCACTAAATCAAAACAGGCTGTTTTCTCTTGTTCCATGTAGCGAGCTAGGGCAAGAGTGAAGGGTTCTGATTCATAAAGATCAGAGGATAAGGTGATTAAAAAGCGGCATGACCAGAAATATGAATTTCGGTCAGCGGCTTTAATCTTTTTACGTGCTGGCTTTCCAGACAGATACATTTCAGTAACGCTAATTGCAGCATTAGGTATTGATAGGCCTAGAGTAATGGCCTGTTCAAACTTTAGTTCGTAAATATTTGGATTTTTTTCCAAGATAGCTGCAATTCAGAATAGTTGAGTTGTGTGGCATCAGTATAGAATATGTTTTGATATAGCCATTAAAAAACATTAATAAAAACATCACTTGATTCCCCCTTAAATAATACTGTACACTTTTCAAAAGTATTATTTTAACAGGGCGATGATGCAACAAGATAAACAAACACGCGGTGGAGCAAGACTAGGGGCAGGGCGTAAAAAAGGTTCTTCCGTGTATGGTGAAACCACCAAAGCCATTCGTGTGCCTGAAAGTATGATTCCTGAAGTTAAGATCATGCTTAGCCAGCGTAAATTACAATCAACTGAATTAGCCTCAGTGTATCGCCCTGATCAACAAGCATCTTCAATTAGTATTCCTTTGTTTTCCAGTAAAGTATCAGCAGGCTTTCCATCCCCAGCAGATGACTACATTGAAAAAACCTTAGACCTTAATGATCTACTGATTCAACAGCCAGCTGCTACTTTCTTTGTCAGAGCTGAAGGGGAGTCTATGCTCGGTGCAGGTATACATCCGAATGATATTTTAGTGGTAGATCGATCATTAACAGCTACAGTAGGGAAGGTGGTTATTTGTGCTTTAAATGGAGAGCTGACGGTTAAGCGATTAAAAAGTATCGGTGAGGAAATAATATTGGGCGCTGAAAACCCAGAGTATGCGGATATTATCGTTAAACAAGGAGTGGATATGTTGATCTGGGGTGTTGTCACTAATGTCATCCACCCTCTGTAATGCAAACACCATTAATCGCACTGGTTGATTGCAATAACTTCTATGTCAGTTGTGAACGTGTGTTTCGCCCTGATTTAATCAATAAACCGGTTGCTGTACTTAGTAATAACGATGGCTGTATTGTTGCTCGTAGCCAAGAAGTTAAAGATCTCGGCATTAAAATGGCAACACCCGTTTATAAAGTACAGCACCTTATCAAGCGTCATAAAATTCAATTGTTCTCATCAAACTACACCTTGTATGCGGATATGTCTCAGCGCGTGATGCAATGCTTAGAAGAATTTTCACCCCAAGTTGAAGTCTATTCCATTGATGAATCTTTTCTTGATTTAACTGGCCTTTGTGCAAACAACAGCCATCACTATGGTTTAGGCATCAGGAACAAAGTTTATCAATCCACTGGCATTACAGTTTGTGTTGGAATGGCACAAACCAAAACATTAGCCAAGCTGGCGAATTATGCGGCTAAAAAATGGCATAAAACAGGCGGTGTCTTAGATTTATCTGATCCAACACGACGCAACAAATTACTAAAAATAACACCTGTCGATGAAATCTGGGGAATAGGCCGCCAAACAGCTAAGCGATTACACATTATGAATATTCATACCGCTTATGACTTATCCATCCAACAACCCGAAACGATACAAAAGCAATTCAATGTTGTGATTGCTCGAATCGTTATGGAGCTTAATGGAACCTCTTGTTTAGCGTTAGAGGATATTCAGGCCGATAAACAACAAATTGTCTGCTCACGTAGCTTTAAAAGACGGCTGACTGATTATCCAGAACTATCAGAAGCACTTGCTTGTTTTGCTCGCACCGCAACTGAAAAGTTACGCAAACAAAAATCAGTTAGCTCGTCCATTACTGTCTTTATACGAACCAATCCCCATAACCCCGAAGAACCAAACTACCAGCGATCAATCAGCAGCACCTTAGCCCATGCAACAAACGATACAAGACAAATCACCCGTATCGCCAAACGCTTACTCAGAGAAATCTATAAGTCTGGCTTCCGTTATCAAAAACTCGGACTACAGCTAGGGCATATCCAAAATAAAACCACACCAAACCAAAGCGACTTATTTAGCTTAATACCGGAAGATAACAGCGAGCCGCTCATGCAAGTCATGGATAAGATCAACCGTCAATTCCCTAAAGCGATTAAGCTGAGTGCAGAAGGGTTAACAAATACTTGGCATGTACCGGTGGAATACCTATCCCAGCATTACACAACAAACTGGGATGAGTTGGCGGTGGTAAAGTGCTGTTGAGAATACTTTATCAGCCTAATAATTACTATTAGAGGTAGCCATTTCTATGGATAAGTCTAAATAAGCATGATTAATCAATAGGAAGGGGCTGTTTTAACTCTGTTATTTTCCATAGTGTTGTTTGAGGATAACTAAGCGTGAATCCTAGTTATACCAGCAGTTACGCACATTTTCTGTGGATAAGCTTGTGTGCTTTTTTTGCGTAACTAGATAAGGCCAGTGAATTCACTGGCTGTGATTTGGATCGTACAATATTAATACAGCACTAAAGATTGTAAAAAAGGGAGCTGTGATCAAATTACTTTGGTAGAAAAAGGTTGATTATTTTTAGTGTCTTTAATATCCAAGCTGCTTTTCAAGGTCTGAAATAGATTCCTTTATTTCATCCAGATAAGGCTTCCAACTTGCAGCTTCTTCGCTATTTATATCGGTAATCTCAAGACGATTTAATGTTTCAGTTAGCTTGCTAGCCTTACCCATTGCAGATTTGTGTTCTTTTTTTATTAGCGCCGCTTTTTTTTCAGCAGATGGCTCAATGTACTCAACTTCTTCAGCGGATGCTTTAACGGCAGCTTTAATGATATTAGTGGTAATTGGCGTATCTTCAGTTTTAGCTTCGATAGCAGCAGAATCTAAAACAGTTAGACGCGCACCTTTGGGTGCCTTTGCCAAAGCAACTAATTTTGGAGTGCTCATTTCTACAAGTTCTGTGGGTGTTACGGCGTATTGGCTAGAAATAACGGCTAAATCAGTGTTAGTTTCAGTCGCTTCAAAATCAATCTCATTATTGCTTGTTACTATATCAGCGTGTTCAGGCTGGTCTTCCTGATCTACTGGATTGACTTTATGAAGGGTTGGAACATTAATGGCCATTTCAGTTAATAACTCATTCTGAACCTCACCTGCTAGCGCTAACTCATTAAGCCTAGATTTTTGTAGGTTAAGAGTGCTTTCGCCCCAAGCGAGGTACGACGAGAATCCCAGAACTTTATAGGATTTTGTATCCCTCATTTTATAACAAGCATGAATAGCTTTGTTTTGTCCTTCTTGTAACTGAGATAACCCATCTTTGACTTGTTGTTCTAATTCTTTAGCGCGTTCAAGGGTAGGTGTTTGGTTAATTACTTCATTACTCATTCATGAACCTATCTTAATTTAAGGGGTAGTTTAGCGATCTAAAGAATTTTTATCATCAATTAGATGGCAGCTTCAATAAGTTTAAATTTTACTATATACGCGGTGCTTAATTTTTAATCAATAAATACCAGTGTAATACTGACCTCAGCATTACACGATGAGCTGGAGTGAGTTGGTGCTGGGTAAATATTAGGAATAATTTAAATTTCTAACAATGGGATTATGCACTTATTATTTGAAGCTAAGAAGAGTTTAGAGCAGTAGAATATATTTTATCCGTGAATGGTGATTAATAAAATGTGTTATTTTTAGTAACAATACTTCTAAGAAGTCACTAGCCCTTAAATGGGGATAGTTATTGATACCAAAATTTAGGGCGTTATTAATAAGATATTTCCACGCCCATAACCACACGATCATTTTTATCAAACTGTCCAAAAATACCTTCTTTATCTCCGTAAAAAATATCTGCACCTAACCACGTTTTAATATTATCTTGCCATTCGTAACTGATTTTAGGACGAATAATTCCATCACCATGGTTTACATTACCAATGACTAACACTTCAGCGACTAAGGCATCATAAAGAAAATTACGGCGTATTAACGCAGTAAGAGTGGTATCGACTTTACCACGGGTACTCAATTCAGACTTTTTGATTTGCCAGCTTTGTATGAGTTGCATACTGACTAAAATATCTAATGGAGCACTCCAATCTAAGCCGATAACATAGTGTAATTCTGGACTGTCGATAACACCTTGATTATAGCTTGGGTTTTTACTGATGAAATAATGATCGGTAAAATAGGCAATTTCTCCACGTATTACGAAGTCATCAAAGGCATTACTAGCGGTAGTACCGATCACATGGGTACGTTCATATTCAGGGCTAATAGTAATGAGTGGTGTAGATTCTAGTATTGATAGCTGTTGTCGTAAAACGGGTAAATTATTGTATTGATATAAATAGTTAAAGGTCATATCCCAGCCATGCCAAAAAGTGGTGGCACGTAATCCGACATCAGAATCTAGAAAAGCATTAGTGGGGCGTTGAGCAGACTCAATATTAACGGGAATATTCGCTGGGGCGGTAGGGACTAATTCGGGTGATGTGAAAGCATAGGTGGTATTTTGGTGGGGAATAGAATGGTAAGTGGTATCAGGAATCCATAAAAATTGCATATCCCAATCGCCAAAGCTACGTTCTATATTTATCGTCCATAAGGGAATACGTGAACTATCAAAATCCTCTAAGATAAACTCCCTAAATGATTGTGGGTTAACAATGTCTAACACTTTAATTCCGTCTGATTTCCCCCAAACGATTTGTTGCTTACCGATAGATAAATAAGCCTCTCCGATATCGCCTTGAAGGTAAAATTCTCGCAACTCGAGTTCTATACCATCATCTAATTGTGCAGGCCGACTATAAACACTATAGGTATCTCGGCTGACATCGTTTATTTGTAAGCCATCAATGGCTTCAAGCCTTAAACGTGCGCGTGATTTTAATTGCCAGCCATTATCAAAGTTAGCATTAAGTTCAGGTAGCAACGTTAAGTTTAACGCTTGGCTATGTCCATTTTGGGTGTTGATCATCCATTGTGCATTAGCGGTTATAGCGCTATCAAAATCAACAGCAAATGCGCTTGATTGCCATAAGGCAAATAAATAATAGTGAAATTTATGTGGCAACATGAGGTAGCCTTAATTTGTTGGTGATGAGATAGTCTGAGCAGAGCCTTAGCGACTATAAAAGCCTCTAAAACCTTTGGGGAAAAATTTATTAGCGAATTTATAATCGCTAAGGCTCTACTCAGAACTAATGAGTGGTTTATAAACCGCGCTTTAATGCATTTTTAGTGAATACTCGATCATTTACGCCGTCCTCATAATTAACTTCTGAAAAGTCAAAACGAGTTTTATGACCTGTTTTATGGTTTTCCACTTCCATAGTATGGGTGGTTAAAATACCTTGTACGGAGAATATATCTTTAAAATAGGTTGTTTTTAATAGTTTATTTTGTGTATCCCAAACCTTACTTTTAAGCACAATCCATAAGTTGTCATCAACGCAGCTTTCACGACGTGAATGACCTAATTCATCTGCTATTTCAGACGTGATGGCAGTTTCTTCCACCACATAACAATGCACGCCATCGATGCTATCTTCAGCAATGGTTTTACGTGTGTAATCTTCTAGTGAAACACGGGTTTCTAGTTTTATATCTTCAAAACTAAAATCTGTACCTAGAAAATAATCACCTCGGTCAGAGGCTGAAATACGGCGTACTTTACGCATGGCGGGTAAATACAACCACTGATCATCATCTTGTGAATTATCAGCATAATCATAAGTAAGAAAGGCAGTATCTTTGATATTTTTAGGCGCTAAATAAAAAATAACCGTACGTTTTTCATCACCAAAATATTTACGAAAAGCTTTGGTTTCGCGTACACGTACTTTGCCGTGGCGATCTGTCATTTCCATTCTAAGTTTTCTAGAAACGGCTACACCTTCATCACGGGCGTTAATATTACGTGCTATGTCGTCACCTGAGGGCCAGTCAGAACTGTAAGCAGGCAGTGAAAAAAGGTTTAATAAACTAACGGATATAATAAGTTTTAATGTTGAGGTATTCATAAGAGTTCCTTAAAGTTGTGTATTACTTTCAAGTGCAAGACAGTGTTTACATTTTTTTACATACCCTAAAAAAGCGGGCTGTAAGTGTTTAATTAAGGCAGGTAATACAGTCATACTGGAAACAAAACTAATTAAAACTGAAAAGGCGATTAACATGCCGAGTTTTGATAGTGGTGGTACATAGCTCAGTCCTAAAATTCCAAAACCAATAAAGACAGCGACAAAACTAAATAACAAAGCACGGCCTGTCGATGGATATAATTGGCGTAAAGCATTTTCAGGTTCGACACCTTCTTCAGTGATTAATAACTTGATACGATCCAAGGTATGAATAGAAAAATCAACACCAATACCTAAGGCAATAGCCGCTGTCATTGAGGTGCCAACTGCTAAGGTAATTCCCATAACACCCATAAAGGCATAAATTGATAAGCAGGATAAAACGACAGGAATAACGGCTAGGGTTCCACCATAAAGTGAACGCAAACTGATGCTAACGAGAGACCAAACCAAAACTAAAGCAAAAATAACACTTTTAAACTGTGTACCTAATAAGGACTCTAGCCAGTGATAATCAACCGTAACACGTCCCGATAAGGTCGCTTTTATATCATCAGTATTAAAGACATAATCAAGGTATTTTTGGGTTGCTTCGACTACAATTTTATTTTGCTGGTAGCGAGCAGAATCCATGCGCGCTCTAACTAAAGCAACTTGATAGTCATAATCTATTTCTTCTTCAAAATCTGTGGGATCACCACTGCTTGAATATAAAAGAAAATATTGAGAAATTAAATCAGCATTATTGGGAATGACATAGGCAGCAGGATCATTTTCATTTAATGAACGATTCATTTGCTTGATGTAATCGACAATAGAAGTACTACCGTTAACATGCGGTAAAGTTTTTAAAAAAAGTCTGTAAAGCATCGATACGCTGTAAGTTTTCAGGTTTAAAAATATCTTCTTTACTAGGTGTTTCAATAACAATATCTAAAGTATTCGATCCATCTAAAGCATCGTTAATAGCAGCATCAGCTAAATAAATAGGCTCTGATGATCTGAAATTTTCAACCCAAGATTCATTTACTTCTAACTTAAGTGCTCCCATCACACCGGCGATACTGACGACTAAAGCCAAAGCCAAAACAGTTTTACTATGATCGAGTACCCAGCCACCAGCACGATCCATACTACGACTAAAAATATCTGGGCCATTACTTTTAAAAGCAGGGCTTTGTATGGGTTTTAAAATAACAAGTGCAGCAGGGACAAAGGTTAATGAAAATAATCCCGCTACGCCTAAACCGATTAAAGAGAATAGGCCAAAAGCTTGCATAGGAGGCATAAAAGACGAAATAGAGATACCTAAAAAGCCAACCATGGAGGTGAGTGTGGTAATAGTGACAGGCCGCCACATTAACAACATGGTGCGAACTACCAGTTCACGTTGTGTTTTTTCAGGATGTGCGGCAAGTTCCTCATAATATTGGCTGAGCACATGAATCGAGTCGGCGACAGCAACACCGACTAATAAAATTGGCATACTGGTGGTGATGACATAAATGGGTACACCAAATGCAGCCATCAGCCCTAAAGCAGAAGCCGCTGCTGATAAAATAACAACGGTGGGAATCATTACGCCTCGCCATGTACGAAATGACAAAATACATAATAAGGTAATAATTACCACTGAAATAGGCACTAATCTGGCAGAATCAGCATTAATATAAGTAACTAAATAACCCGATACTGCACCATCACCTGCGACATGTAATTCTTCGCCGTGTGTCGGTGCGCGTTCAATCAATTCAAGTAGTTTTTGATAAACCTTTGGGGCGACATTAGCATCATAAACTTCAGTAACAATTAATGCGGCCGAGCCATCACGTGCAACTAAACTACCAAGGTAAAGTGGGAAATCCATGACAGCTTGACGAATATTATCTGCATCACTCTGTGTTGTGGGAGGTGTTTCATAAAAGGCTTCTACCACCATGCCCTCAGCATTACCTGTAATATTATCTTCAGTTGCAAGGCTAACAACACGATCCCGATTAATCTCAGGCATCTTCATTACTTCATCCGTTAACCATTGGATAAGCTGTAAAGATACAGGGTTAAAAATTCCTTTTTCACCTTTATTGACCACGGCAATAACCATTGGATCTTTAAGCCCAAAGGTAGCCTCTACTTGGTCACGGTATAGTAGAGCTGTGTAGTGGTCTAATAAAGCAGGACACTTCTAACGGCTGATTTATAATATCATTAGAGGTGAATATGAGTAACGAAAATAAACAGACAAAACCTAAGTACACACTAGAATTTAAACAGGACGCGGCAA
>Ga0209081_1002137_pt1 | contig 11574 bp, 9 predicted proteins | sample GOMGulsemesocosm_4_FD_184636 | JGI IMG/M metagenome (GOLD analysis project Ga0209081, IMG submission 184636) | Methane-oxidizing microbial communities from mesocosms in the Gulf of Mexico - GOM15B Gulf of Mexico (SPAdes) (version 2) | ecosystem: Environmental > Aquatic > Marine > Cold seeps... | reverse complement strand
GACTGCTTTAAATCCTTTTGAAAGATAATATTATTTGTAGCGGGCTCGCCAATAAGCTCAGCCCGCTGAAAACCAAACATCTTTTCAGCCGCCCGGTTTAAATCAAGAAATTCAAAACGGGTATTCCACTCGATCATCCCTAAGGGTGACTCTTTCCAGTGCAGAGATAAACGCTGCAAGTTATTTTTAATTTCCTCACGTAAGGCATACTGCTCAGACACATCGTTAAACACCAACACCATGCCGAGAATTTTATTATCATCCCCACGAATCGGTGCTGCAGAATCTGCAATTTGATATTCAAAGCCACCTTTAGCCAAGAGGGTCGTATGGTTACTCAAGTACACCGTTTCACCTGACGTCAACACTTTCTCAATGGGGTTAACAATGGGAAGCCGCGTTGTTTCATCAACTATTGTAAAAATATTTTTAATTTCTTGCCCAATGGCCTCGTCTATTTTCCACCCCGTTAGTTGCTGAGCAACCGGATTCATCCGAGTAATCAAACCTTTATCATCGGTTGCAATAACCGCATCAGCAATACTGTCTAGGGTTACATTTAAGTCTTCCTCTCTTAGCCTAATTTTGTCCTCAGCTGCATCTCGTGCCTCAAACACATCACGCAGCACATTATTAAGCAAGCGAACTTCTGGGTCAGCTTGCGATATCGTTGAAAAATCAATTTTCCGCTCATACTGATACAATCCCAAGCGCTTTATTAGTTCCCTCAACGGCTGCATAGCACTCTTTGCAAATAACCACGCGACAAACATACAGAGCAACGAAATAAATACCGAGGTCAGCATCATTTTTTTGCTCGCGGCATTCGCACTCGCTTGCAGTTCGCTCTGGTTTAAACCAATATGTATCTGCGCGTTTAAACCTATAATCAGAGACTGTTCATACTCATAGACTAAGCCTCGCCCCTTAACATCGTATTTGGCCACAAGCCGTACCCCCCCAGAATCATTTAACGAAGAGGTATGGTTAGCGATATTATTATAAATAAACTCAGGGAGGCCTTTATTATAGGAATGCGCTAAGATCAAGCCATCCATTCCCGTCACGTATAAATACTCTATCGGCGTATCTTCATAACTTTGCGCTAACGTGAGGTGCAGCCAGTGACTCAGCTCTGCTTGGTTGCCTAACATCACATCCTGAGTAACGACCTCCAGCATTAACTGCACCAAGGTTTTGGCCAAGGTTTCTTGTGAGTCATATTGCTGTTGAGCAATTTGCTGCCTAAAACCGATGCCATTAATGGTAAAGAAAACAGCACTAATAATCAGAACAATGAGCGGTAAACGCGTACTAAGCTTCATACTTACTGCCTCGAACCGTGCAAGTCAAACTCCTCAACCTGCCTGACCAATCGGTTAAACATGTCCATATTAGCTGCAATGTAATCGGCCTGCTTATAATCCAGCAGCGCTTGCTGAACGCGTTTAACCACTTCACTATCAACATAAATATTATTGGCAATACCATACACCTGATACGGTAACGAACGCTGTAACACACGCAACGTTCCATTTTCAAGATCAGTAGCCACCAACCTCTCTTCCAAGGCACAAATACTAACCTCACCCTTGATAACGTCCTCTAGGCACTTCGCGGGGGAGTCGGTAAAGTACGCGCCCTTAATATCGGCCAGTAAAAAACCCGCCTGTTTTAACATCACCCGTGGTTTTAGATCACCTTCTAAAGATCCTTTAACGCTAAGGGCGAGGCTTTCCTTATTAACGGCCTTTAAGCTTCTTATCGGGCTATCGTTTTTAACAACAAACACTGTCCGTTTTTCAAGTGTCAATTCTCTCGCCAACGGCTCAGCACCAAATTCATTCGCCGCTAACACCAAACCTATTGCCTCAACCATCGCAAACTGGACTTGATCATCCCTCAACATCTCAGCACCACTTTGGCCCTTTGCTGAATATAATAATTTAAATTGAAAACCCGTGGCTTTTTCAAGGTACGCCAACAAGGTTCGGTGCTTTTTTATAGCGTCAGTTGTTTTATATTGAAGCCCCACACCGATAAAATAAAAATTTTCGGGTAATAGTGCATCGTGACCAATGGTTTCATGACCTTCCAGCACAGCCGTATCGATACGTATAGTCGGGTCTACCTGTTGAATACTTTCTTGTTCACCGCAAGCGCTTAGCAATGCACACAAAACAAGCACCCTGAGTGATTTAGTCAGCATATCAACAACGTTATTCAATCAAGCTCTCCCTTTAAAATGTATAAATCAACAAGCCGCGGGTAACGGCTTACCTCCGGCCATATCTTCTTAAGCCATGCGGGGTAAAAATATCGGGGTTAAAGCCAATATCTTCTCCATCACGGGTGGTAAACCTGGGTGGGCCAAAGCCTTCTATTTCACCGGCTTGATATTGCCAAAATGGATAACTGGCGTAGCGCCCGGTAATTAAATCAATATGCACATCACCGATGCCACGCGTAATATTTAAGCCATGAATGAACACATTGTATTGTTCCGCGACACGCCACAGCCGACCTTTTTGATCATAGGTTTCATTTCCCAAGGCGATCCAAGTATCTTCATCAAAATAAGCGGTTTGCCGCGAGTACAAATCAAATAGACCTTCCCTCACTGTGGATTCCACCACCCAAACACGGTGCAACTCATAACGAACCAAGGATTGGTTAATGTGTTTTTTACCAAAAATATCATCAAAACTCAGGTTCTTATCCGCCAGTTTATTATTGTTGTAAGGCACAAAAAATTCCTTCCTTACCGGTGCGGCATAGTCATGTCGGGTATATTTACCTCCAAACCACATCATCCAGCGGTCCTCAGAAATGATCATGCCATCTGAGCCAAACGAGGGACTATCATGAAAACCAATTTCAGGCGCTTTACGCACACGACGTTGCCCCGGCAAATACAAATAAGCCTGCACCCCATGATCATTAATGTAAAAGCAGCCGCCAAACATTAGCCCCGCTGAACGTGTTGGTTTTTTTAGTAATTGCGAGCCGCAATAGGCACTGCCACCTTTAATCGTCAAAATCTTATTCTTTTTTAACTCACTATCGATTGAAACCCACCAAGGGTATATTTGGCGCATATGCTGAATAACATCTGTTCTATTACCCAAATAATCGACGATAACACCGTTATACATGGCACTTGAGGAGCGCTCACGAAATGCCATGAAGTGACTCCACACGGCCTCTGCCCCCGTTTTTGGAATCGGAAAAGGAATACCGCCGCCATCAATGTCATTATCCAAACAAACCCGCCCTTCTTTTTCATACTCAGGGCAAACGATTATTTTTTTAGCCTGCGCTAAGGTCGCTTGATAAATCCGCTCATCATAGGCTCCCGTTCGATGCGTTTGATATACGTTCATAAAGAAGGTCTCTGGGTAGGTCTTAAACATCGCTATCTGGCCTACCGTTAATTTTTCTTTATATTGTTGGTAATTATCTGCTGTGATAGTAAATAACGGTTTTTCATTGGCAAAAGGGTCAATCACATTATTTGCATCAGACCCCGCAATACCGCTGATGGGCTTGCTATTCCATTTCGGAATCGTCCCTTCCTTGTTTCCAGCGCGAATCGCTCCCATCGGGGTGAGCTCTGTTCCTTCTATCCCTAAACGGGCATGTTCGGCCTCGGTTAATTCAGCCATGGCCAAATTGGGCAATAATAGACAGAGCAATACCACAACGAATCCTTTTAACATCACATTGTTACTACTCATAAGTACTCCTAAAAAACTGTTTAAGCTTCATCATTAAAAAGAATAACTCATATTGAGCTGAACAAAATCTCGATCCGTTGAATCATTCAAGCGACCACCTCCCTCATTCAACTTTGCGTTAGAGCCATCAAACATTGTCCAGCTAATGCCACCGGTGATGGTGTCACTCCCATAACTAAAATTAACCCCTAGCGTTAAAGACTTCCTGTCTTCAAGAAACAACGGGGAAATTTCATTCGACACCCCGTCCACATCATACCTAAAGGCTATAAATGGGGAGGCGTTAACGACATTAAAAAAAGCCGCGTAATACACCAAGCTGTGCTGCAATTGAAAGCCCCAAAAATTATCGGTTACCTGTGAAGCAAAAATTGTTTTTACCGGCCCCGTCACTGCAGGATTTAAGGCTTCATTTCGCGGTAAATCATCAACCCAGCCATAAGCGGCTTCAATAATGGTTGAACTATCATCCGCCCCCCAAAATTGACTGGTTCCCCAAATTCGATAAAACGTCATTTGTATTTGATGCCGATCCACCGTTTCATAACCTTGTATTTCCTGCCCCACTACACACGCCCCGAGAGTACAGCTACCAACATCAAGCCCAGAAGCATTTAAAATAGGCGCGGTCATTTGAATAGGCGCATCCTTGCGCAAGCTGTATTCACCCGAAACAGCCCAGCTTGAGATATTAGCCGTAAAAGACAAACCAAAACGCTCGATATCCTCGGCATAATCTAAGAAAAACTGATTGGTTGCGTAATACGATGAAAGCATCGGCACATGATCATGCAAGTTCTGATAATAAACACCGAACTCAGAGCCGCCCAAAAACTCGGGGAAGAAGCGCCGAAGCGCAAGACCATACTGAGCACCTTTGGCAAAGTTATCAGCCGCTCTATATAGCGTCCCTAAACCACAGGAAACACCATCGGGCGAAACGCAGGCCGCATCTATAACGCCATCACCGGCATGATCAAAACCACCGCCTTTACCCGCGCCATCTAAGGTTGCAAAAAAAGACCCTGCGGGGTCTAGTTCAATCGGATCAAAGTCAAATAAGTAAAAGGATTCAAGCATCCACTCCTCATTAATATTCCACCCGATATAAGCGGCTTGAGTGCCTATAAAGGCATCCTTTAGTGCTAGGCCTGGTTGTCTTAACTGATTAACATCAACGGTATTAATATCATTGATAGAACCGCCAATAAAGGTGTTCTCACCCCAGCTAATCACTTGTTTTCCCAGCCGTATATTGACCTGCTCTTCGTCACCAAAATAACCATACACAAAGGCATCGGTTAGCATAAACTCGCTCACCAACTTATCCTTGGCATCACTCGCTAAATTAACTTGGTCATATTGGTAGTCGTAAAAATAGTTACCACGAAGCAGTAAACCGGTCGTTTTATAGTCTAAAGAAAGTGTACTAGAGCCTCGAATGGCGTTACTAAAAACATCGCCTGCATCATCAAAGTGCCTATTACCGTAAGCACCCAAATTATCGTGATCGGCATCTTCTGTACGTACCGATAGGCCATAGGTTATATCAGTATCAAAACTTCCTTTTAATTCACCGTGGTGAAAACTAACCGCCTGCACAACCGGATGTTGAAACAGTGTAAAAAAACTAGCCAAAACAAGCCACTGAACATGCTTAACTGGCACTTTCATTAATACCCAATTCATCACGCCTCCTCTCATTAAAAGAATAGCAAGCTGAACCAATAGTAGTGCAAATTTAACAACATGCTACTTAAGCAGGCAATTGATACTAATAAGTATCCAGACAAGGTAGCTCAACACCTTGAGTTTTCTTGCATGGAAAAACTCTTTGTTCAAAGGACGCTGAGAATAACCACCCTATACGCACCCAAAATTTACTCCTTAGCGCGCTTCATTATTGAGCAGTACGCGATCTAATTAACTCTAAAGTCTATGCGCTTACCTTTTTGCAGGCTCGCTCTGCGATCAATAAACTGGTTTTACCAACCATCAATTCTATCGTCATGTACAAACGCTTAAAAACATTTTCTTGCCGGTAAGGCAAACCATGTTTCTGGCAAATGGCCATCACCTGTGGGCGCATTTTTTGATATTGACTCAAGGGTAACGCTGGCAATAGATGGTGTTCAATTTGATAATTAAGCCAGCCGTGCATAAAATCCACCTTATCCGAGCCGGTGGTGTAATTCACACTACCAATAATTTGCCGCAAATAAAATTCGCCCTTGCTATCACTCGGCTCCTCGAAACGATAAATATCCTCCGCGGTATGATTCGGAATAATCACCAAAAACGAGTGCAAATTGGTCAACAATTCGGCCAATAACGAGGTTAATAGCACATTGGTCGCCGCCTCGACACCCAAGGGTAAAAATAAGGCCGGCATACAGACGAACCGAAAACCGATATACGGCAAATAACAATTCAACCATAGCGCAGCGCCTTCACCACGAAATGGGTTACGCGCTCGACCTTGCCACTCCGGCTTTCCGTTCTTTTTACGTTTTATATTATTCAAAATCATCAGCGTTTTCGGCGCATAATAAAATGGCTTCCAAACACAGGCCAATAGGCCAACAAACATGTAACGTAAAAACATCGGAATTTTTGGATTACGTAAGGCGCGTGTATTTAGCTCGATATGATCAGGGTCTTCTTTCTCACCCAGGTGATAGTGGTGCATTTTATTATGCTCAACGTCCCATGCTGCTGGATGAATCCAGTCCAGCCAATCAACCGTTCGTCGCCACCAACCCTTGGCAAAACCTTTACGTGTATAACGTTTCGGCACATCAGGCACTTTATCGTATGCCCCGTGTAAAACAGGGTGAGCAACATTCGCCCAACGGCATACATTGGCGGTGCTAATGAGTAATGCAGCGAAAGGGTTAAAGGGCATAATCCATGCCGTTGCGTAACCTAATAAGGCTAGCACACGCCCCCACAACTCAACCTTTTTCAGATGTTGAAAATCTGCTTGATTAGGTGCCCCAACCGTTGCTCTTAGTGCATCGATATCTTTAGCCAGCTGCTTTCTATCTATTGCCGAATAATCTATTTTCATACCTTACCTATCTTGAGCAAGCTAAATAACCAGCCTTACATCATTAAAACCTTAGCACGTAAGAAACTCACGCCCCGTTGGCACATCATCACGCAGTAACATCCTGCTATATTTCTGAGCTGTAGCTGCTTAAACCGCGGGCAAAAAAAAACCAACTTAAAAGTTGGATTTTTTTATGTTTGGATGGTGGGTCGTGCGCGATTCGAACGCGCGACCATCGCATTAAAAGTGCGGTGCTCTACCGGCTGAGCTAACGACCCTCCAAGAAGGCGTGTATAATAGCGTTTTCACGCAGAAAGGCAAGCCCCTTTTGCAATTAAATTAAAATAATTAAGAATTTATTGCTGATACACCGTCGGATCGCCCTGCTTAGCCTTTGAAAAACCTTGTTTCCGCAAGCGACACGACTCGCACTCGCCACAAGCCTCACCTTTTTCATTAGCCTGATAACAAGAAACCGTTGCGCTGTAGTCCACCTTGAGCGCCATGCCTTTTTCGATGATTTGCGCCTTAGTCAAATCAATCAACGGCGTATGGATTTTAAAACCGCCGTGCTCCACCCCCGCTTTAGTCGCTAAGTTGGCTAATGTTTCAAAGGCCTTAATAAACTCGGGTCGGCAATCGGGGTAACCCGAGTAATCCACCGCGTTAACACCAATAAAGATATCCCATGCATCCAGCACTTCCGCCCAGCCTAAAGCAATCGACAAAAACACCGTATTACGTGCTGGCACATACGTCACCGGAATGCCCTTTGCTTGTTCGGTCGGCACCTCGATAAGGTCATCGGTTAACGCCGAACCACCAAACTCGCCCATACCCAACTTGATCGTCTTATGTTCACTAACCGCATAATGCTTTGCCAAGCCTTCTGCCGCGGCTAGCTCTGAGTTATGTCGCTGTCCATAGTCAAAACTCAGCGCATAACACTCATACCCCTGATCTTTGGCTATAGCCAACACCGTAGCCGAGTCTAAACCACCCGACACTAATATCACTGCTTTCTTTTTTGTCATGTATTAAATCTATTTAACGATTACTTACCGGGCTGGTCGCCCCATAAATACTTATGAAGTTGAATTTGGAATCGCACGGGGAGCTTATCTTGCAACACCCAGTCCGCCAACTCGGCGGCAGCCAACTGCCCTTGCACGGGCGAAAACAACACCTCACACTTATCTTGCAAGTGGTGCTGGTACATATGCTGCTTCGACCAGGTGAAGTCTGCTTGGTCACAGATAACATATTTCACTTGGTCAGCTGCCGTCAGGTGGGCATAGTTCTGAGTTCTATTTTTAGCCTCTTCGCCTGAACCCGGCGTTTTGACATCCAACACCTTAACCACTCGTGGATCCACCGCAGATACGTCTAAGGCTCCGCTAGTCTCCAACGACACTTGAAAACCTAAGTCACATAATTGCTGCATCAAGCTGTGTACCCGTTTTTGAGCCAACGGCTCGCCACCGGTTACATTGATATATTTAGCACCGATCGTCTGAACTTCTTCGATAATATCGTCAATATCACGTTCCTGCCCACCATAAAAGGCGTATTCAGTATCGCAATACCCGCACCTTAAAGGGCAACCCGTTAATCGAATAAAGGTTGTTGGCAGGCCGACCGACTTGCCTTCTCCTTGCAGAGAATAAAATATTTCGCTAATTCGTAAACTATTTTTCGTCATAACTCTTTGGTTTTAGTGCTGCTCTTGCCGCATACGTTCAAGCCGCTTAGCCGCTAAATTTGCAACCGTGGTATTCGGGTAATCGGTGGTCACTCGCTGTAAGCTGGCCCTAGCTTGCTGCCATTGTTTATTTTCGTAACGAATAAAACCTATTTTTAACAACGCATCTTTGGCTTTGGCATGGCGTGGAAATTGCTGCAGAACTTGGTTAAATTCATCGAGTGCACGGCTAAAATCACGACTCACATAGCTGGCCTCAGCCAACCAATAATAAGCGTTCGCTAAATAATCGCTCGTTGGGTAACTGCTCACAAACGCTGAAAAATCACTCATGGCTTGCGGATAACGCCCAGCCTGTAAACTGGCAAACGCTTTATCGTAAGCTTCTTTATCAGTACCCAAGGCCGCTGATGCTGCATTTAAATTCGCGGTTTGTGGCGTGTTCGTCGCCTCAGCTTGGGTCGTGGGTAACAGAACCTGCTGAGTAGCCGGCGTCTCCAACTGTTGAATGCGCCGATCCGTGTCTAAATACAAATCACGCTGGCTTTTTTTCAAACTCTCTATTAAATAGTTCTGTTCTTCGAGTTGTCCGCGCATTTGCTGCACATCCTGCTGTAATTGCTCCAAGCGCTTATACATCGTTAGCAAACTAGACGATGCTGCACCGCTTGCCTGCTGAGCATTACCATCCACCACTGGCGGTAGGGCTGCCGAAGCAGCCCCACTAAACAACACCAGGGCAGCAAGCTGCCCTGTTATTTTTCTAATAATCAATGTGCTGGGTAAATAAGTTCAACACGACGGTTTAAGCGCCAAGATTTTTCCTCATGCCCTAACACAACCGGCTTTTCCTCACCCAAGGCAACCGCCTCAGCTTGATTGCCCGCTGCACCTTGTAGAGACAATAAATTTTGTACTGTTTTTGCACGTTTTTCACTCAGTGCCACGTTGTATTCACGTGTACCACGCTCATCGGCATGACCTTCAACAATAACAGCAACCCCGTTATTAGCAGCCAAATAAGCCCCATGCGCCGCCAACACTGCTTCGTACTGTGGCTCAACCGCACTGCTATCGAAAGCAAAATAAATAACTTTAGTTGCTAATGGGCTCGCTGGATTATCCAATGGGTGGCCAGTAAAGTTATCCGCACCGTTTAAACCGGTAGTACTAGCACCGCCATTACTCCCATTAATCGCCGTAGAACCTCCGGCTTGCTCATCGCCGCCAAACATACTACAACCCGCCAACGCAGATGATAAGCAAAGACTGGCAAGTAATTTCTGATATGTTTTCATTATATATTTTCCTCTAATATTGTTTAAAAGGTGACCACGCAGGTTCTCTAACATCCCCCCCTTGGAGACGTAATTTCTGACGTACTTTACCATCAGATGATACCGCAGCTAATATTGTTTTCAAACCATCGCTGGTTGAATACAAAATCATACTGCCATTTGGCGCGTAACTTGGCGACTCATCCAAGCTTCCGTTGCTCAAAATATTGGTAAATCCAGTCGCTAATTCCAAACTCGCAATACGATACTGCCCATTCACTCGATGCACCATAATGACGTGTTTACCATCGGGTGAATAACTGGCTCGCGCATTATAAACACCTTCAAACGTCAGCCGTGCTGCCTTCCCGCCATTCGCTGAAATACGATAAATTTGCGGTTTTCCCCCACGATCCGAGGTGAAAATAATTTGTCGTCCATCTGGCGACCATGAAGGCTCGGTATCAATCGCATAACTGCGGGTTAAACGCCGAAAAGAACGACTAATAACATTGTAAACATAGATGTCTGCACTACCATCTTTCGAAAGAGTTAACGCCAACTGACTGCCATCCGGTGACCACGCAGGCGCGCCATTGATGCCCTTAAAAGAACGCAGCTTTTCACGCTGTCCGCTGCGTAATGTTTGAGTATAAATAGAAGAACGCCGTCCTTCATAGGAGACATAAGACAGCTTATCACCCCGTGGTGACCACGCTGGAGACATCACCGGTTCCGACGAGGTCACAATGGTTTTTGAGCCAAAACCATCGGCGTCGGCAACTTGAATTTTATATTCAGCCTTACCGTTAACACCGTGTGCAGATGTAACGTAGGCAATGCGGGTACTAAACGCGCCTTTTTGCCCCGTTAGCTTTTCATAAATCAAATCACTGATGCGGTGCGCCGCAGCTCGCAAGCTGGCCGAGTTAGCCGGCACACTAAAACCGGTTAATTGTTCACCCTTATACACATCAAACAACTGAAACTGTACAGTCAATCGACCATTAGCCGCGGGTAATATCTTCCCCACCACCAAGTTATCTTGCCCTAGCGCTTGCCAGTTACGGAAGTTTACTTGCGCCGCTGAGGAGGGTTTATTTAACATATCCAGCCGCGGCAAGGGTTTAAAACGCCCACTCCGCGCCAAATCATCACTAATGATTTGCGCAACATCCACCCAGACCCCACCGACAACTTGGGCAGTAGAAAACGGTATGATCGCAATCGGCTGCGCCGAAGAGACCCCTTGGGTAATTTCAATTTTCAACGCACCACCCCAAGCAGAAAAGCTCAGTAGAAACCCCAGCAATACGCCTATTCTTTTAACTCTATTCATCGATTATTAGCCTCCTGGCCTAAAATTAAACTCAAGTGTACGAAAATGCTTAAACATACTGGGGTCTTGCGGTAATGGTAATGGCGATGCTTTACGCGTAGCCAATTCCACCGAACGATCAAAAACGGTATTGCCACTGGATTTAATAACCCGCGCATCAACCACATCACCATTGGGAATTAAACGTACCCGGATATCACAGGCAAGCCCGGCAATATCCCCTGGGGGTGGCCGCCAATTACGTTCGACCTTTTGTCGAATCTTGTCACTAAAACTCGCAACAGCGGCCTGCGCTGCTCGTTCTTGCTGCTCTTGCCGCATTTGCTGCTGTAAGGCTTGCTCTCTTGCCGCCTGCTCTTTCGCTGTTTTCTTCTTGGCGTCTGCTTTCTTCTTGGCGTCTGCTTTCTTTTTGGCGTCTGCTTTCTTCTTGGCGTCTGCTTTCTTTTTGGCGTCTGCTTTCTTCTTGG
>Ga0209081_1002130_pt1 | contig 11600 bp, 6 predicted proteins | sample GOMGulsemesocosm_4_FD_184636 | JGI IMG/M metagenome (GOLD analysis project Ga0209081, IMG submission 184636) | Methane-oxidizing microbial communities from mesocosms in the Gulf of Mexico - GOM15B Gulf of Mexico (SPAdes) (version 2) | ecosystem: Environmental > Aquatic > Marine > Cold seeps... | reverse complement strand
CATGATGCTGCTCATGAGCTGAATAATTACAAAATTTAAACCTTCAAGTTAATTATTAATAACCAATTCATACTTCTCAATCAATGAATATAGGGTGGGTCTTGTAACACCTAGCAACTCTGCCGTTTTGGACATATTACCTTCAGAAAGAGCATGTGCTTTTTGTATCGCTAATGTTTCTGCTTTTTCTCGTACCGCTCTTAAATTTAGTGATAATTTATATTCTGCATTTTCTTGATCATAAAAACCTAAATCAAAAGCCGTTGCTTGCGTTCCTGTTGACATAATAACCGATGATTTAACTTTGTTTTGTAATTCACGAATATTACCCGGCCATTTATGACTTTTAATAGCACTGATAGCATCATCAGAAAATGATTTAACATTGCTTTTATATTCAGTAGCATAAAGCTGTAAAAAATATTGGGCAAGAATCAAAACGTCTTCATCACGATCACGCAACGGGGGAATATTGAGCGTTATTTCACTGACTCGATAAAATAAGTCTTCCCTAAACTCTTTATTAGCAACCATTTCTTCTAGGTTTTGATTTGTTGCGCAAACCACTCTGACATTGACGGGAATTTCTTGTCTTCCCCCTAAGCGTTCAATAATTTTTTCCTGTAAAAAACGCAGTAGTTTTGCTTGCAAATTAAAGGGCATATCACCTATTTCATCTAGAAATAAAGTACCACCTTCTGCACATTCAATTTTACCTTTAGTCGTTTTATGGGCGCCTGTAAAGGCACCTTTTTCAAAGCCAAACAATTCACTTTCAAGTAAAGTTTCGGGTATTGATGCACAATTAATCGCAATAAAAGGTTTGTCTTTACGATCACTTGCCAAGTGTACTGCCTTTGCAGCTACTTCTTTACCTGTGCCACTTTCACCTAACAGTAAGGCTGTGATATTTGTAGGGGCTATACGCTTAACCATTGTGCATAAGCGGTTAATCGCTTCACTATTGCCTATAATGCCAATAGTACTATCGGCACTAGTGCGCATAACTCTATTTTCATGTTCAATAGTCGCTAAACTAAATGCTCTAGAAACAATAACATTCATTACTTCAGCATCTATTGGTTTTTGATAAAAATCATAAGCGCCTGCTGAAATGGCTTTTAAGGCATTAGTTCTATCTTCATTACCGGTAATAACAATAACTTTGGTATGAGGTGCAATGGCAAGGATCTCTTCAAGTGCTTTTAGTCCTTCACTTGCATTGGCAGCATCAGGCGGCAAGCCTAAATCTAAAGTAACAACCTTAGGTTCATGGCGACGTACTGCGGCAATAGCACTTTCTCTATCACCCGCTAAAATGGGGCTATAGTCAGAAAAACTCCACTTCAGTTGTTTTTGAATCCCTTTGTCGTCATCAACAATTAATACCTTTTCCATTATTGCTATCTTCCTATTTTTTAATAAACATGGTTATGTATTTGGCTCAGGTTAGTCAGTTTCATAGCCATTCAATCGACAACCCTCATTAAAAAACACTGGATCGTCGATTAAACCACTTCGAAGATAACGGGTATAATTAATATTGGAGTTATCTACATAAGCATGTTAATAAATGAGATATAACGGGAGTAAATCCCCTTATACTAGTTTGCTTTCGATATTTTAAATCGGTAAACAAATAATCATTTTCGTCCCTTTTCCTTCAATACTTTCAACGGTTAAACTGCCAGCAATACTTTCAAAAAACTGTTTTGCTTCAAAAACACCAATACCCATACCTGCATTACCTTTAGTGGTGTCAAAAGGTTTAAAGAGTCTAGTTTTGATGAAGCTTTCAGACATCCCACAACCATTATCATGGATGATAATGCTGACACGGCCTTGCTGCTTAATAAGACTGATGTTCACCCAGCCACTATTATTTGTGGCTTCTTGTGCATTTTGAATGAGGTGATTTATCACCGAAAAGAAACGTTCCTCATCTAACGTTGTTAAACACTCTTCTTTTTTGCTGATAACAACCTGTGGCTGTAATACGTTTCGTTGTATTATGACTCGTTCAATAATCTCACCAAGATCAACCAATTTACTGGTTGATTGCGCCACTTGTTTGTTTCTCAACTGTGCAAGCACTTTTGTTAAACGTTCAGTTGCCGACTCTACCGTTTCAAATACATCATCAACAAATTCTGGATTATTACGGTGCTGTGTTGCATTAGAAGTAATTAATGCTAATTGAGCTTGAATATTTTTTAAATCATGCACTAAAAAGGCTGACATACGATTAAAGGCATCAAATTGTTTAGACTCTGCTAATTTATCATTCGCTTCATTAAGAGAAATAAAGTTCCCTAACTGCTTAGAAACGGCAAAAAGTAAATCTCTATCTTCCCAATTAAGTTTACTATGTTCATCTTTATTAGATAAAACAAAAAAACCATAAAAGGCTTTACCAATAAAAATAGGCACTAAAAAATCAATCCCTTTAGACTGCCATATTTTAGGTTGAATAAATAGACCTGGATAAGCTAATGGGTTTTCCTCATATTCATTTATATCAACGATCCATCCTTGATTTTTGATAAAGTTTTCAAGTAAAAGCAGGTCTTTATCAAAGGTCGCATCCAATGCGATGGCAATGCGATGTTGATATGAAAATCGACCACCACCATTAGCTTTCAATATAACGCCACCCGTCGCATTGACTTTAGACATCATTATTTCTAATGACATCTGATAATAACTTTCTGCACTAGCTGTTTCAATTTTGCCGATAAGTTCTAGCCATTCTTCTCGATATTCATATTTATTGGCAAAAAAGTGCTTTGAAATAAATACTTTTACTTGCCGACGAACAGTGTCAGTAATAAGCAATACCGCTAAAACAATACTACCAAGGATGAAAAAGCCAAAGCTAACGAGTTGACCCCACTCACCACCAAAATAATTAATTAAGTAACCAGCCAAAGCCATGAGTAATAAATATAGCCCTGCAATCATCAGCATTGAACTATACAAAACGACGTTACGCGAAACAAATATTCTTACTGAGCCTTCTTTAAAGCGTCGAATACTGATCAATAATAAAGGAACGGCCAAGGCAGCTAAATAGCCTCGCATATACCAAAAATCAAATTCAATACCCCCAACCATTGCTGCTTGGGCATATAGTACAAAGTCAAAAACAGCCATACTTCCCAATGCAATCACCAGTGGCGTAATCGATTTCTTGGCTTCAACACTAGCACTACGATAGAGTTGCTCAAGTAAGACTAAGTTAGTTAAATTAAGTAGCACAAAGAGTAAAAATAAATATTTATATGAAAAACCAATAAGATAAGTGGCACCCCAGCAGCTAAAACTTGTTGCACACCAAAAAAGCAAGTACTTACTTACGGACTTGTTCTTTAAAATGTTAACAATGCTAGTTTTATCAATATTAAAACTAAGGATTAAAACAGAAAAACTGGCGACTTTAACTGTGTCTGCCAGCAAAGCCCACTGTAAAGAAAAATTAAGGCTGATTTGTAGTGCCGCAACAATATTAACCATGCTTACAATTAAGGTACTAATTAAGACTCTTTTAGCTATAGTTGAGCGATTATGTGCAGCAAGGATCAAGAAGAAAAAAATAATATAGGCAATACTAGCGAAGCTATACCCCCAAATGCCTACGGTATATATTCCCATGAGTAATTTATATTCCTTAAATATTAATCGAGAGATCTACTGTATGCCCAAGTTACTTCAATATGCGAGTTTCAAGAGACTCACAAGATAATTTAAGTGACTTGGGTTTATAAGAAAACTAACGCTTATCTAATGCTTTATCTCTAACAAAAGTATATTGTTGTTCATTACGAGTGAAAATTTGCGTTAATACAGGCACAAGTAAAAAACTTGATATTGCCGAAACACATAAGCCAGAAATCAACACAACACCTAAAGGCTGCCATAAACCACCACCAAGTATCGTTAATGGTAACAAACCAACAATCGTAGTCAATGTAGTGAGTAAGATAGGAGTAAACCGAGTAACACTTGCGCTTAAAATAGCCTCTAAGGTATCAAAACCTCCAAGGATATTTCTATTGGTGGTATCAATTAAAATAATGGCATTATTTACAACGATACCAAATAGACTGATCAAACCAATAAAAGCCATCATGGAAAATGATAAACCAGTAAAATATAATCCTATGACTGAGCCTGCCATAGCAAAGGGAATTGAACTAAAAATAATAATAGGCTGTAAGAAAGATTTAAACTGCAAAACTAGTACGCCAAAAATACCAATAGCAGTAATTATCATAATTTGTGCTAATCCTGCAAAGGACTCTTGTCTAGACTCCTCTTCACCACCCAATGAAAAATACATTCCTTCAGGTAATGAGTATTGCTGTAAATAATCAACCATTTGCAAGGTTAGTTCGTTCACTGAATAACCCTTGGCTGCATCAGCAGATACTTTAGCCATGCGTAATTTTTGATAGTGAAAAAAGTCCGTTTGCCCTTTTTTCAAGTTGATAGTGGCAATTTGATTTAAGGGGATATCCTCACCTTGATAATTGGTTATATATATATCAGCTAAACCATCAATATCCGGACTACTTTTACGTACAACAATAGGGTAGACCTCACCATTTGCATCATTAAAGCGACCAATATTGGTACCTGAAAGTATGGTTTTTAACGTATTATCTAGTGTATTAATATCAACATTGCTCAAACCTGCTTGTTCATAGTTTATATTAAGCTCTAATTCAGTGTTAGCTAAACCAATGGGGTTATCTATATTAACAATTCCTTTGGTTGCAGCCATTTTTGCAGCAAGATCATTGGCTACTTTTTCTAAATCATCAAGGGATTGGCTCATTAAACGTATCGAAATAGGCTGGTCGGTTACGGGTCCTTGAGTAAACTCTTTTACTTTAATCGTCGCCTGTGACCAATCTGCAAATTCGTTCCGCAGGCCATTCACTAAGTCAGAGGCTTTTTTCTCATCATACTCTTTTAGTACAACTAATATTTGTCCGAAAGTGACACGACCACGCTTTGGAATTTCATTGTAATAAATACGCGGATTTGAGCTACCAACATTGAGTGCTATTTTCGACACTAACGGTTGTTCTTCAACGTATGCGGCAACTTTCTTTATAATAGTATCCGTATGTTTAAGCGATGAATTCACCGGCGTCTCTACATCAATTAAGATCATCGGCTTTTCTGCTCTAGGAAACAAACTCACACCTACTTCACCAAACAGTGAAAGCATAACAAATAAACACACGGCAGCGATGCCAATAACTAACCAACGAAGTGCTAAAACTTTTTGCAAAAATCGCTGATAAATTCCCTCGGCAAAAGCATTAACATAATGCTGTAACGTTTTTACTTTTGATGGCTTTAAAGTAAAAAAGTGACTGGCAATAAGAGGAGTTAAAGTTAAAGCAATTAACAAGGAAGCCAACAACACAAAGACTACAGTAACAGGCATAGAGCGAATAAAATCTCCTGTACTACTGCTCAACATCAACATAGGAAGAAATGCCAGCATAGTGGTAACAGTACCACTAGTTATTGCCCAACCGACTCTACTTGTTCCTATTTTTGCTGCTTCATTCAAATTTGAGCAATAACGTTTTTCTCGATGAATACTTTCTGTTACGACAATAGCATTATCAACTAATAATCCCAGAGCAATAATTAAACCAACAATAGACATTTGCTGTAAACCAAAGCCGGCAAAGTCTAACCATCCAATAGCAATTAAAAAAGATAAAGGTATTGCAGCAATCACAACAAGTGATTCTCGAAGGCCTAAAAATAATAAGGACAATAGGCCTACTAATATTAAACCTTGACCTAAATTCTCAAAAAAACCATTTACCCGTGTTTCAACACTATCAGACTGTTGAAATATCACCGCCAGCTTTACCTGAGCAGGTAAGCTCTCCTTAAATGCGGCAATTTCAGCATTTATTTGTTGGGTTAGCGTAAAAATATTACTACCCAAACGTTGCTCGGCAGTAATAAATATAACCGGATGTTTATCATAATAGGCTAGATAGTTTGGCTCCCTATCGGCAAAGGCCACCGTTGCAATGTCTTTTAATGTTAAAGTGAAATCATCATTTGATACCACTACAGTATCCGCTAGATTAGTAATACTCTCAAAATTACCACTGCTTTTAACATTAAAACGTCGAGTATTAGCATCAACAAAACCAGGTGCTATATTCACAGCCCGCCCTTGCAGAACACGATTAATATCCGTTACGGAAACACCATAGTGCTTTAATAAATCTAACTTTAAGTCAATAGCAACAATTTGCTGAGGGTAGCCCCATATATCAGCTCTTCTTAAGTTTGCAATAGTCTCTAAACGTTTTTCTAATTGCTTGGCATAAAACTCTGTAATTTTATAATCAGTTGGTTCACTCCACAAAGCCAATTGCATGATAGCGACACTACTTGGTGTTGCTTTTAAGACTAATAGTTGCTGTATTCCTGTTGGTAAGTCTGGTTTTACTGTAGCAATAGCTTGTTTGATTTTATTAAAAGAGGCTTCAGCATCTGTGCCATAAAGAAAAGTAATTGTTATTCTTGCCGCACCATTACGTACTTCAGAGTCGATTTTTTTGATGTCAGTGATATCAGAAATTTCTTCTTCTATAATATCAACGACAAGTGTTTCAATATCATTTGGAGAAGCACCAGGGTAAATGATCTCAACGATTGTTAAGGGCAAATCAAACTGCGGATCTTCTGAACGTGGCATATTAAAATATGACACGATACCGACCAATACCAATAAGGTAACAACAGTGATAGTGAATTGAGCATTTTTAATCGCTAAACTAGGTAACTTCATTTTATTTATTACTCAGCAGAAATAAGAGATAACTTATTCCAGCCTTCGGTGATCACGGCTAAAACGGGTGAGTTTTCATGAGCAAATAAATAGAGGTAATCATTATCTATTTTGTAAATAGCGTGTGCCTGTTGAACTAGCTTATTATTATTTTCTACCGCGATTAATGCCTGCCCATGTTCATCAATAGCATTAAGTGCCGCAATGGGTAAACGATAAACAAAGTCCTGACTTTCTGCATAAATAATAACTTTCGCCAATTGCCCCACAATGAGTGGTCGAGTAAAGCGAATAGCGGGTAAGAGTACTTCAATATTAAATAAGTGACTGCGCCTATCAGCCATCGCTGGAATTTTACTAATTTGCCCGTCAATAAGACCAAAATGAGCTAAATAAATTTTTACTTTTTGATTTAAGTGGACTAGCGATATTTCTTCCCCCGTTAATGCCACACTAACGATTAAGTTATTATTTATTGCCGCCACTTGTAAAGCCAATACTCCCGGTGATTGTAATTCGCCCAGCTCTGTATTTCGTCTGGTAACAATACCGTCAAAAGGAGCAAAGATCTGTGATTTAGTGATGTTATAATACGCAATTTTATAAGCTGCTCTCGTTGTATCTGCTGCGGTAAGGGCGTCATCTAGTTCTCGTTGTGAGCTTAAGTTTTTTTCTAATAGCGTTTTAACGCGTTTTACGTTGCGTTTTGCTTGTAATAACCGAGCATAAGAGGCGTTTTTTTCTGCAAGTAACTCTTCTGTGTCTAACGCGGCTAATATCTGTTTTTTGGTAAAGGTATCGCCTTCATCCACACTTAATTGCTTTAGAAAGCCAGCTGTTTTAAAAGAAAGGTTTAGTGTACGTTTAAAGTTAACCCTACCTGAGCGTTTAATCACTTTGATATAGTGCTCAGGTGAAATTTTCGATAGCTGATAATTTTCACCATTCACATTCTGCGCGAAACCAGTAATGCTATATAGGTAAAGTAAGCTAATAAAAAAAAGCAACGAGGATCTCTGTGCAAACACAGGTTTAAAAAAAAGAAATAAATGTATTTTCATTGTGATAAAAGGACAACCTATGTCAGCAGACTTATTAGAGATATTAGGCAGTTTTTTCAATAAAGTACATCGTTATTATTAACTGCTCTTAGTAAAAAGACTAATCAGTTAGTTCTATTCTGAAATAATAATACGCTAACCTAGACAAATAAACTGATTCACTCTGCTGTTCACTCTGTTTATATCGTTTATTAAAATGATGATTACAACTTGTTTTTTTGAGCAAAAAGCGCTCGCAAATTAGCAACTCCCTGCTTATTTGATTGCTTTTTATGAACCTCTGTTGTCTTAGTTTTCCCTAACTCCCAATTAAGATCATCTTGAGGCAACTCATGTAAAAAACGACTAGCTTCAGTGCGTGACACTTCACCAAACTGTCTACGCTCTCTAGCGTAAGTAAATATTAACTCACGCTGTGCACGAGTAATACCAACATAAGCTAATCGTCTCTCTTCTTCAACACTGCCTTCATCAATACTGCTTTGATGCGGCAATAGCCCCTCTTCCATGCCAATAATAAATACATACGGAAATTCTAATCCTTTAGAAGCATGTAACGTCATTAACTGTACTTGGTCGCTATTATCTTCGTCTTCATTACGCTCCATCATATCGCGTAAGGTAAGGCGAGTAACGATTTGCGGTAGTGTCATTGGCTCTTCATCATCTCTGCCTTCAAGCATCTGTGTAACCCAGCTAAAAAGCTCGGTAATGTTTTTCATGCGCATTTCAGCCGCTTTAGCACTGGGCGATGTATCGTAAAGATAATCTTCGTAATTAATTTCACGGATCATTGAGCGTAGTACCGCTGCAGTATCACCTCGTTCAGTTTGATCAGCGACATTAACTAACCAGTGGCTAAAGGCTTGTAGTTTCATTAAGCCTCGACCTGTTAATGTTTGCTCTAGCCCTAATTCAAAACTGGCGGCAAACATACTGATTTGACGCATATTGGCATAGTTACCTAGCTTCTCTATGGTTGCGGGACCAAGTTCTCGCTTAGGTACATTAACTATACGTAAAAAAGCATTATCATCATCAGGGTTCACCAAAACACGTAAATAAGCCATAACATCTTTAATTTCAGATCGTGAAAAGAATGATGTGCCACCGCTAATTTTGTAAGGAATTCGGTTGGTCATGAGTGCTTTTTCAAGTAAGCGTGATTGATGATTACCACGATATAAAATAGCATAATCTTTATAGCGACTACGGTTCATAAAGCGATGACCAATTAATTCACCAATAATGCGTGAAACTTCATCTTCTTCACTTTTAGTTTGTATTACGCGTAATTCAACACCATAGGCAAGCTTACTAAATAAAGCTTTGTCATAAACATGGGGGTTATTGGCAATTAAAATATTAGCACATTTTAAAATACGGCCACTTGAGCGATAGTTTTGCTCTAACTTGATCAATTTTAGCTGTGGAAAATCTTTACCTAATAACACCAAGTTCTCTGGTTTAGCACCACGCCATGAGTAAATAGACTGATCATCATCGCCTACTACGGTTAATCTACCTCGCTCACCAGCAAGTGATTTTACTAACTCATATTGGCTAGCATTAGTATCTTGGTATTCATCTACTAACAAATAACGAATTTTATTACGCCAACGCTCTCTAACTTCGGGATAGTTTTTCAATAATAACGTAGGGATTAAAATCAAGTCATCAAAATCTAGCGCATTATAGGCCTTCATGTGTTGATGGTAGCGTTGATAAAATTCAGCATATTCATGGGTGTTAGCGTCACTAGTCATGTCACCACTCGCCATTTTAAGTGCAGCATCAGGCAGTAATAAATCATTTTTCCAGCTAGAAATCATATTTTGCAGTTTACTGAGTAAATCTTTATCGCCATCAAGTTCATCTAAGGTCAACTCTTTTAATAGTGCCATAGAGTCTTGATCATCAAACAAAGTAAAGCCTGGTTTATAACCGAGAATTTTAATTTCGCGACGAACAATATCTAAACCAAGGGAGTGAAAAGTAGAAACGATTAAGCCCCGAGTTAACTCTTTACCGAGCATTTTTACAATGCGCTCTTTCATTTCTCTTGCCGCTTTGTTGGTAAAGGTTACTGCGGCAATATTTTTCGCTTTATAATCACATTTTTGAATAAGGTAGGCTATCTTTTGACATATAACACCCGTTTTTCCACTGCCTGCGCCTGCCAACACAAGGCATGGACCGCTTACATATTTTACAGCTTCATTCTGTCCAGGGTTAAGTTTCATGATAATTCAGTATTCTGTTAACAAAGTTTTTTAAGGTTGCTAATTTTACCTGTTTTTACTCGCTAGCAAAACAGTTACAATGGTTTCATCTGCAAAACTCAGGAAAGAACGATGATCAATGCTAAAAAAATTGAAGAAATTGCCAAACAAGTAACTGACGCTATTCCACCTAGTCTAAAAAACATAGCGAGTGATTTTGAAGATAAAACTAAAACAGTCTTGCAGCGCAAATTATCACAACTTGACGTAGTAACGCGTGAAGAATTTGATGTGCAAACGCAAGTATTAATTAAAACCCGTACTAAGTTAGCCGAATTAGAAGCACGCTTAGCACAGCTAGAACAAGATGCTACTGCCGAATAATACCAATCAGATTAATTGCTGGTATAAATTAATATTTGTTATTACTTTAACGTTAGTAGGATTTATGACTAAAGCTGACCCTGATGTATTTACCACCGAAGAACAACTTGCTAATCGTTTAACACAAGGGACAGGTGAAATTGACACTTTTTGGCAGCGAGGTGATTTTTCATTTTTTACTGGTGTAAATAACACGCGTATAAATTATGCAACTTTTATGCATGATAAAACAACGACTACTTCAGCCCGTAAATGCCTGATTATTTCATCTGGTCGTAGTGAAAGTTACCTTAAATATAAAGAGCTAAGCTTTGATTTATTCAACCAAGGTTATAATCTTTTTCTTCTCGATCATCGTGGTCAAGGGTTATCCGAACGCACATTAAAAAACCCTCGTAAAGGTCATGTTGAAAATTTTCAATATTATGTCGATGATTTTGCCTACTTTGTTAAAAATATAGTTACCCCTAATTGTCAGCATAAACCCTACATACTGGCTCATTCTATGGGTGCTGCTATTACCGCAAGATACTTACAAGATTTTCCGAATACTATTCAAGCCGTACTATTATCTTCACCTATGTTTGGTTTTAATGAGGGTAATATTCCCAAGTTTATCGCTAAATCAGTAATAAAAATTATTGCTCAAGTGAATCAATGGTTTGACAGCACTCCTTGGTATTTTTTTGGACATAAAGACTTTATCCATAAAAGCTTTGCGAGTAATCAATTAACGCATTCGTTATTACGCTATCAAATTTTCACTGATCTTTATCAAGAAACACCTAATATTCAATTAGGTGGTGTAACAACTCAATGGATAGCGACATCATTAATCGCACTAAAAGAAATATTTGCTAATATTAACAAAATCACCACGCCAACTCTGATTGTACAAGCCGGCAATGACAATATTGTTAACAATCAAGCACAGAATGACTTTTGCCAACAATTACATGCATTACAACCACAATCTTGTCCAAGTAATAAACCTTTAGTGATAGAAGGAGCTTATCATGAGCTATTTTTTGAACGTGATATTTACAGAAAGGAAGTATTAACGACAATTATAAATTGGTTTGAACAACATCCTTGTAC
>Ga0209081_1002127_pt1 | contig 11606 bp, 9 predicted proteins | sample GOMGulsemesocosm_4_FD_184636 | JGI IMG/M metagenome (GOLD analysis project Ga0209081, IMG submission 184636) | Methane-oxidizing microbial communities from mesocosms in the Gulf of Mexico - GOM15B Gulf of Mexico (SPAdes) (version 2) | ecosystem: Environmental > Aquatic > Marine > Cold seeps... | reverse complement strand
TTATGCCAGACATTACTACTACGGGTGCGGTTCAATCAGCACAAAAAGCCTATGACATGGCGGGTGTAACAGCGGCTGATATTGATGTTGCCGGTATTTATGACTGCTTTACGGGTACTGTGTTGATGATGCTAGAAGACTTAGGCTTTTGTAAAAAAGGCGAGTCAGGCCCATTCGTGCAAGATGGACAAATTACTTACGGTGGTAGTATTCCTACTAATACTCACGGGGGTATGTTGTCGTACGCACACCCGGGTATTCCTGCGGCATGGCTGCATTTTGCTGAGGTTATTCGTCAACTACGTGGTAGCTGTGGTGAACGTCAAGTTGAAGGGGCTGAGCTTGGTCTTGTACATACGCTAGGCGCTGGTTTCTCAACACAAGCAACAACCGTACTAGGTAAAGGGAGTACATTATGAGTGGTAGCATGGGTGGTGATCCTACCGTCAAGCCAGTACCAACACCGGATGGCGATAGCCAAGCGATGTGGGACGGCTTTAAAGAAGGCAAGTTATTATTACAACACTGTAATGATTGCGGGCATGTGCAGTATTATCAACAAGCGATGTGTCGGATGTGTCAATCGGCTAACCTTGAACACCGTGAAGCGAGTGGTAACGGGACTATTCATTCTTATAGTGTGGTTTATCGCGCACCTGGCCCAGCGTTTAAAGACGATGTGCCGTATGCCGTGTTACTTGTTGACTTAGAAGAAGGGCCAAAGATGATTAGTTCGTTGGTCGGTAAGGACTTCGATGCGCTCGATTTTGATGTGCCTGTTAAGTTACAAACAGTTGACGTGAGTGATGAGGTGACCCTACCTTGTTTTAAACTTGTATAAGCTGGTATTACTTAAGTTTTAAAAGATAAAATAAGCCCTTAAATATTAGTATTTAAGGGCTTATTTGTTCGTGGCTAACTGTGTATGCTAGTTTATTTGATACTAAGATATTTTAATAATAATGATTAATAAGAACATTCTAATTTCTTTTGTAGTACTTTTTATGTTGGGCTGTGAATCTGGAAAGGTAGACACACCAGTTTCTATTCCAAAGGTTAAAACGTTTACCCTTATTCAGCAGAATTTATCCACTCGAGTTCTCTCGGGAACAGTGCGAGCTAGGCATGAAATCCCACTGGCTTTTCGTATTAATGGTCGTATTCAGCAACGAGCTGTTGATGCTGGGCAGTCGGTTAAAAAAGGTGATTTACTATTTTCACTAGATCCAAGTGATTTACAAAAGGAGCTGGATGCACGTAATGCGGAAAGTTCTGCAGCAAAATCTGCGTTAGCGGTTGCCCAAGCAGATGTTAAGAGAAGTGTTGGCTTGTTAAAAAAGAAGTTTATTAGCCAACAGGCGACTGATCGTTTTAAATTGGTTGAACGAGAAACACGTGAACGTCTGAACGCAGCTTATGCACGCGCTAAGCAGGCAAAAAATGCACTGGGTTATGCACGTTTAGTAGCCGATTTTGATGGCTTATTAATGAGTGTTTCGGGTGAAAGTGGGCAAGTGGTTGCTGCCGGACAAACCGTCGCTATTCAAGCGAAAAGTAATGAACTTGAAGTTGAAGTGTTTTTTCCAGAAGAAATGAAAGCACCAGCAAAAGCCTGGCTGATTGATAATGCTAAGAAGTACTCACTGAGTTTACGAGAGATAGCTGGTGCCGCTGACCCTGTTAGCAGAACTTGGCGCGCACGTTATAGTATTGAACAGAAGCCCGATGGACTGGCACTGGGTAAGATTGTACGAGCTTCATTTAGTTATACTGATGTTAAGGATGCTGCTCTAGAAATCCCATTAGCTGCGCTTGATGAAAGGGGCTCGAATCCACAGGTTTGGCAGGTTGTTGATGGTGTTGCAACGGCGTTTCCTGTCCAGTTGCTCAGTATACGATCTGAAACAGCGCTTATTCAGAGCGAGCTTCCAATAGGGTCTCGCATTATTTCCTTGGGTACGCACTTACTACAAACGGGCATGGCGGTTGAAGAGCTAGGCTTATGAGTTTTCCTAATTTATCGGCTCTCTCGGTAAGAGAGCGCTCTGTTACATTATTTTTTTTATTGCTATCAATATTTGCGGGTATCTATTCGTTTAATTCACTTGGGCGCGCCGAAGATCCATCGTTTACGGTTCGCGTGATGGTTGTTTCAGTTATATGGCCGGGAGCAACGGGTGAAGAACTGCAAAATCAAGTGGTTGATAGGCTTGAAAAAAAGATCCAAGAAGTAAGACTATTAGATAAGGTGATTAGTACGATTCGCCCGGGGCGAGCGGATTTAATGATCTACTTTAAGGAATATGCTCCGTCTAAAGACATCCCAGATTTGTATTACGAAGTTCGTAAACGAATGTCAGCTGAGCAAAGCAAAATGCCTGAGGGTGTTATTGGTCCTATTGTTAATGATGACTTTTCTGATGTGTATTTCACGATGCTATCACTCACGGCACCGGGTATGCCAATGCGTGAATTAACACGAGAAGTTGAAAAGATTCGTGATCGTGTACAACTTATAGACGGTGTTCATAAAGTTATTTTATTTGGTGAGCGACCTGAGCGTGTTTTTTTAGAATTTGATAATGCTAAATTATCAAATCTTGGCGTTTCTATTCCAGATATTTTTGCTGCGATTAAAGCTCAGAATCGTTTATTACCTGCCGGACAACTTGAAACAAAAGGTCCTCGTATTTACTTACGCTTAAATGCGGATTTAAGTAACCCCGATGATTTGGCTAATGTACCAATTCGTATAGCAGGAAAACTAGTCAAACTTTCAGATTTAGCAACCATTCGTCGAGGCTATGAAGATCCTGCAACCTATATAATTAGGGATCGTGGTAAGGATACTGTTATTTTGGCTGTTACCATGCAAAAAGGTGAAAATGGCTTGCATTTAGGTGACCGTTTGGAGAGCTTTTTAACGAAAGAACGTGAACGTTTACCGCTTGGAATGGAGCTTACTCAACTAACAAACCAAGCTGAAGCGATCGCTGGTGCAGTGAATCTTTTTCAAGTTAAGTTTTTAATTGCCGTACTCGTGGTGGTTTTAGTTAGTATGTTTGCGATTGGTTTACGTGCGGGTATCGTGGTGGGGGTTGCCGTACCCATTACCTTGGGTTTAACCTTTCTTATTATGAACAGCGCTGGAATGACGCTTAATCGAGTGTCATTGGGGGCATTGATTATTGCATTGGGTCTATTGGTTGATGATGCCATTATTTCCACTGAAATGATGATGGTAAAAATGGAAGAGGGTTGGGGGCGAATGCGTGCAGCTTCACATGCATGGACCGTAACTGCAGCACCGATGTTATTTGGCACGCTTGTGACCATTGCGGGGTTTGTTCCTATTGGGTTTGCTCAATCATCAACCGGTGAATATGCCGGCAGTATTTTTTGGGTATTAGCTATTTCACTAAGTTTATCTTGGCTCGTTGCCGTTACCTTTACGCCTTATTTAGGAGTGAAAATATTACCGGTATTTTCAGAAGAAAAACACGATGCTGACTCACTTTACTCAACACCTTTCTATAGCAAGTTGAGAAGCCTTGTTTACCGCTGTGTACAGTTTAAAAAGACGGTGGTTGCAATAACGGTTGGGCTTTTTGTTTTATCTATCGTTGGTCTAATTGGCCCCGTAGAAAAACAGTTCTTTCCAAGCTCAGATCGTACTGAGGTTTTAATCAGTATTTTTCATCCGCAAGGTAGTTCTATTAAAGCGAGTGATGCAACTACTCGAAAGCTTGAAAATGTTTTGAATGGTATGGATGAAGTAAGAACCATGTCTTCATACATAGGAGGGGGCCCACCGCGTTTCTTTATTTCTGAAAACCCTGAACTACGTAACCCTGCTTTTGCCAAAATATTAGTGGTGAGTCATGGTGAAGATGAGCGTGACAGGATTATGGCTGAATTGGAAAAGCGTATTGCTGCAGGTGAGTTTTCTGAGGCGCAAATACGCGTGGTTAAATTACTGTATGGGCCTCCAGTATTATGGCCAGTGAGTTTTCGAGTCATTGGCCCAGATCGTATTGAGTTGCGCCGCATTGGGCATGAAATTAGAGGGTTAATGGAAGCTAGCGGGCATACGCGTAACGCACACTTAGATTGGGATGAGCGAGTTCCTGTACTGCATTTAAATATTGATCCAGATCGTTTACGTTTGATGGGCTTAAGCCCAAGTGATGTGGCGCAGCAGTTGCAGTTTGAACTCGATGGTGCCCCCGTTACTAAATTGCGTGAAAATATTCGCCAAGTTGAATTAAGGGCACGAGGAAATAAAGCCTCTATTGATGACTATCAAAACCTTGAGATTCGCACTCAAGATGGTAGGAAAATTCCGTTATCTCAATTAGGTGAGTTAATCGTTAAATACGAAGAGCCTGTTATAAAACGCTACAACCGTGAACCATTTTTAGCGGTTGAGGCTGATCCTTATGATGCGCAAGCTAACGATGTTATGTTCAAACTATGGGATGCGATGGAGCCTTTACGAGAAAGTTTAGGTGAGGATTATCGAATTGACTTTGGTGGTTCTGTTGAGCAATCAGCTAAGGCTGATGCATCGTTGCAAAAGTTGCAGCCAGTCATGCTCGCTTTAATGTTGATTTTCATCATGCTGCAAATGCGTTCCTTTACGGGCACATTTATTGTGCTGGCTACGGCACCATTAGGAGTCATTGGGGCGACGATTGCCTTACTCATATTTCAGCAATCATTTGGTTTTGTTGCTCTATTAGGGCTGATTGGCTTAGCAGGTATTTTAATGAGGAATACATTAATTTTAACGCAGCAAGTTAGTGATAATCTCGAAGATGGTATGGACACTGTTAAAGCTGTAGTTGAAGCATCGGTACGTAGAGCTAGACCGGTTATTTTAACGGCATTAGCTGCTATATTTGCCTTTATACCCCTCACCATGGATAGTTTCTGGGGGCCGTTGGCCTATGTGCTAATTGGTGGTGTTGCAGTTGGTACGGTGATCACCTTACTGTTCGTGCCGGCCTTGTATGCATTGTTTTTTAGACTGGATGCTAAGGAATTACCCAATAATTAAGTTTTTAATAAAAATATAATAGGTAGGAGAAAACAGTGTTTGAAACGAAACTAACCAAGCTATTGAATATTAAGTACCCCATTATTGGTGGTGCAATGATGTCTATATCAAAAGCTGAATTTGTAGCGGCTATTTCTAATGCGGGTGGCTTAGGGATTTTAGCATCGGCCATTTATAAAACGGAAGATGAGTTTGCAGCGGCGATTGATACTATTCAGGCGCAAACAGACAAACCTTTTGCGGTTAATATCAATTTATTTCCTTCGATGCAACCGGTCGATAATGAAGACTATGTCCGCATTATGATTGAGAAGGGCGTCAAAGTTGTTGAGACATCGGGTCATGCTGCGCCTGAAGCGTTAAGCTCAATGTTTAAGAAGGCTGGGATGATTTGGCTGCATAAATGTGTAGGTGCGCGTTATGCTAAAAAAGCAGAGTCATTAGGTGCAGATGCAGTGACGGTTGTTGGTTATGAAAATGGTGGCGCAACGGGGAAATTAGATATTTCAACTTTGGTTCTGGTACCGACTGTTGTGGATGCGGTAGATATTCCAGTAACGGGTGGTGGTGGCGTGGCAGATGGCCGTGCTTTAGTTGCTGTTTTAGCCGCAGGTGCTGATGCTGTTATTATGGGTAGTAGATTAATGATGACAAAAGAGTGCCCGATTCATGATGATTTAAAGCAAGCCTTTATTGAAGCCTCAGAACTTGATACCTCGCTCGTTATGCGATCAATTGGTTCTACTCATCGAGTATGGAACAATCAAGCAGCAAAGAACTGCCTTGAATTAGAAAGTAAGGGCACAAGCTTTGAAGAATTGCTGCCTGTTATATCAGGTGATAATGCGAGAAAAATGTACGCTGATGGCGACTTAGACGCGGGTTTGGTATCTCTCAGCCAAGCTGTTGGTTTAGCGAAGGATATACCTAGCGTGAAAGAACTACTCGATAGAATAATGAGTGAGGCACAACAAACTGTGCGCAATTTAAATAAAGTTTTCATCTAACTAAGGTTAGTTTATCTAAATAAAAGGAAAAGTAATGGAATTTGAAAGTGTAATTTATGAAAAAAAAGGCTCTATTGTTTTATTAACATTAAATGAGCCGAGTAAGTTAAATGCCTTAAGCATGGCGATTAGAAATGGCTTAGAACGCTCATTTGAAGAAATTGAAAAGGATGATGAAGTAAGAGCCGTTGTGATTACCGGTGCTGGCGATAAGTCGTTTTGTGCAGGTGCTGATATTAGTGGTCTTAAGTTTGAGGCAAACTTCGTTAAAACCTTTTTGAGCGAAATTCTTGATACCCTAGCCATTGGTGAGCGTTGCAAAAAACCTGTTATTTCAGCGGTTAATGGTTTTGCATTTGGTGGTGGTTTAGAACTTGCGATTGGCTCTGATTTTATTATTGCTTCAGAAAAAGCAAAATTTGGTGTGCCGGAAATCAACATTGGCTTATTACCAGGTTTTGCGATTGTACGTCTTGGTGAGATTGTTGGCCGCCAAAAAGCAAAAGAAATGAGCATGGTCGGTGACCCTATTTCAGCTCAGGAAGCTAAAGACTACGGCATGGTACTTGATGTTGTTCCTCATGAAGAGGTTGTTAATAAAGCAATGGCATTAGCTGAAAAGCTAGCAAGTAAGCCACAAGCAGCCATTAAACTAGCTAAATCAGCTTATAACCTTGGCTTAGGTGGTGATGAGATGCGCTATGCAAAAGATGCGATGCCTTTCCTCTTCTTAACGGAAGATAGTCAAGAGGGTATTAGTGCCTTCTTAGAAAAGCGTAAGCCAAACTTCTCTTAGATAGATCTCTTAATTAATGAGTATAAAAGGAATAAAAATGACACAAGAAAAAACAGAAGATAGACCATTCGGCAGTTACTTTACAGATCGTCGTACCATATTTGATGCGGATATTTGTACGTTTGTGAACGTTGGTGGTTTACATGAACCACTCTTTATTGATATGGAATATGTGAAAACAGAAATGCCTGCTACACACCAAACACGCTTTGCACCAGGGCCATTTATGATGACCATGGGCATGGGTTTGGTTGCGCCGTTATTGTTAAGGGTATTGGATGATGTTCGTAAAACCCAACCGTTTGGTTTAATGAAAGGGATGATTAATGTCAATGTGGATATTAAACGTGTAGGTAATGTTGGCGATACACTTCAAGTTGAATTGATTCCGCGTATTGCCTCAATCACTAAATCAGGTAATGTTTTATTAGCGTTACAGCACCTTATGCGCAATCAACGCGATGAGATTGTTGTTGATTTTACTGAAACAGTGATGCTAGGCCCTGCTGAGTAAACTTTAGTGAGTGCCAGCTAAATTATTTGGCTGGTACTAAGTCGGTTATGCTGGGAATACCGCGTTCAATTGATATCAATAAAAATTTTAATTAATATTAAAAGAGAGTAATCATGAATTTATCACAGTGTGTTAATCGGGCTGTACAACAAAGCCCCAATGGTATGGCGACCATTTTTGCTGGACGAGAGCATACATGGTCAACATTTAAGCACCGAATCTCCTGTTTGGCAGGGGGCTTGAAGCAACTAGGTACTGTGGGTAATGATCGAATTGCGATCTTAGCGCTCAACAGTGACCGATATCTCGAGTATTTTTTTGCGGTTCCTTGGGCTGGCGGTATGGTCGTACCAATTAATGTACGTTTGGCGGCACCAGAAATAATTTTCACCTTAAATGATTCTGAAAGCACGATATTAATAGTTGATGATGCCTTTACTGCGGTGTTGCCAGCTTTAGAGGGTAAGCTGAGTACGGTTAAAACAATTATTTTTGCAGGCGAGGGAGAGACGCCAGAGGGCTGTGTTAATTATGAAGACCTCGTAGCCAATAACTCACCGATGGATGATGCTGGGCGCTGTGATAAAGATTTAGCCGGTTTGTTTTATACCGGAGGCACAACAGGCCGTTCAAAAGGCGTAATGTTGTCACACGATAACTTATTAAGTAATGCTTTGGGCATGATACCCAGCTTAGGTATTAGTTGTGATGATATTTATTTGCATGCAGCACCGATGTTTCACTTAGCTGATTGTGCATCAACATTTGCCACAACCTTACTGGGCGGGACTCATTGTTTTGTTGATAAATTTGATCCTGTAGAAACCTTAAAAGCGATTGTTGAGCATCAAGTGACCAATGGTTTACTCGTGCCGACGATGATTAATATGATTATTAATCACCCAAACTTTGCTGATTATGACCTTTCTTGTTTACGTGGAATTCTCTATGGTGCGTCACCAATGCCAGAGTCTGTGTTGCTTAAAACAATGGAGTTACTACCACACTGTGAGTTGACACAAGGTTATGGAATGACTGAAACATCGCCATTGATCACTTTTCTAGAGCCTAAATACCATACCTTAGAAGGCCCCTTTTCTGGCCGTATAAAATCGGCGGGTAGAGCAAGCGTTGCGGTTGAAGTTAAAATTGCTGATGAAGATGATAATGAAGTCGCACGTGGTGCGGTTGGTGAAGTATTGACCCGTGGGCCACATGTTATGCAGGGTTACTGGAAGATGGAAGAGCTTAGTAAAGAAACCTTACGGGGTGGATGGATGCATACCGGTGATATGGCATATATGGACGATGAGGGCTTTATTTTTGTCGTAGATCGTTCAAAAGACATGATTATCTCAGGTGGGGAGAATGTTTATTCGACGGAAACTGAAAATGCTATTTATCAGCATCCAGCGGTTCAAGAATGTGCTGTTATAGGTGTTCCACATAAGGACTGGGGTGAACAAGTACATGCTGTGGTGGTGCTGAAAGAAGGTGAGAGCCTAACGGAGGATACTCTTAAAAAACATTGTGCTGAATTGATTGCTGGTTATAAATGTCCGCGTAGCATTAGCTTCTCAGAGGAACCTTTACCGATGAGTGGAGCGGGTAAAATTCTTAAAGCCGATTTACGTAAACCATTTTGGAAGGATCAAGATAAAGGTGTCAGCTAGCTTTCATCTGTGACATAAATTCAATAAAAATGATCCACATAACAAATCAGCCATCTATCTATATTAGATAGATGGCTGATTTGTTAGTATAAAGAATTAAACGATTGACTATAGGTTCCTAATGACGACTGCTTATATTACTCACCCTGACTGTTTAAAACATGAGATGTTCACAGGGCATCCTGAATCTCCTGAGCGCCTTGTAGCCATTGAAGATAGGTTGAAAGGAGAACAGTTATGGGATTTTCTTGAGCATATAGAGGCGGTAGATGCAAAAGATAGCAATTTGCTGTTAGCACATAGTCAGGAGCTTCTAGACAACTTGCACAAGAACGCTCCTGAGGCGGGCCAGCCGCTTTATCATGTTGATCCTGATACTTATATGAATGAGCATACTTTAGGGGCGGCACTTAAGTCAGCGGGTGCTGGCACAATGGCGGTTGATTTGGTGATGCAGAAGAAAATTGATAATGCATTTTGCTCAGTTCGACCACCTGGGCATCATGCGGAGCGTAATGAGGCAATGGGTTTTTGTTTTTTCAATAATATTGCTGTTGCTGCAGCTTATGCCTTGGAAAAATATTCACTTGAGCGCGTCGCTATTATTGATTTTGATGTTCATCACGGCAATGGTACCGAAGATATTTTTCGTGATGATCCTCGTGTGTTGATTTGCTCTTCTTATGAGCACCCAATGTATCCTTACTCTGGCTGTAAAAGTATTCCGGGGCATATCGTCAACAGCCAACTGGATTCCGGCTCTACAGGCGCAGCGTTTCGCAAAGTTGTAGAGGATGAATGGTTACCTGAGCTTGAAGCCTTTAAGCCCCAGTTTGTCTTTATTTCAGCAGGGTTTGATGCACACAAAGAAGATGTGATGGCTGAATTGCAACTTAGTGATGCAGATTACTTATGGGTGAGCCAAAAGGTTAAAGAAGTGGCAGAGAAATATGCGGATGGACGGTTGATTTCAATGTTAGAAGGAGGCTATGCACTGAATGCCTTAGCGCGTAGTACAGAACAGCATATTCGTGTATTGATGGGGCTTAAATAGTGCGACTATAGCTTAAGTATTAATTTTAAGGATTTGTAAATGCTGGCTTATTTTTAAATTAAGCGGGGCTGGCTGTTAGGTCGTTTTTACTCCAACTCCGGTGCCATCGGCAAATGCTCTTAACATCTTTGGGTTTTGAAATAATATAGCCTTGTAATTTTATAGGTATCCCTAACCCATTTAGGTACTCAAGGTCAGAAGCGAGTTCTACCCCTTCAGTCACAATATCTACATTTAGCTCATCAAATATATCAAATAAGGCATGAGCAACAACCTGAGACAATTTATCGTTAGAAATGTTATAGACAAGGCTCCGGTCAATTTTTATTTCAGTATAGGGGAGTTTTTTCAGTTGTTGGATATTGGTGTAACCGGTTCCATAATCATCCAGTGATAAGCCAAAGCCATGTATTCTTAGCCGATTGAGGGTTTCCAATTGAGATGTATTTTCTATGGCGTAACTTTCAGTTACTTCAATAATAAAGTTGTTGGCACCAAAGCCATGCTTTTTTAGTAGTTTAACGAGTTTGTCGGGTAATTTCTCATTGTTGAGCATGAGAGCAGAGATGTTTAATGATAGCCGGCAGTGCTGGCCAAACTCCTCTAGAATAGCGGGTAAATCTTTCATAACCTGGTGCAAAATACAGAGCGTTATCGGTTCGATTAAACCATTCTTTTCAGCCGAATCAATAAACCGCCCAGCTGACACAGCGTCTAGCTCTTCGGGTAGACTTATTCTCATTAGAATTTCTAGGCTATTCACTTTGCCTGTTTGGTTATCAACCTTTGGCTGATAGTAAGGAATCACTCGGTTCTCTATAATAGCGGAATCAATTTGTTCAATAGTGAGTAGGTTTGTCGGCTTTTGTTGGGTATTGCGACTCATCGACCGATGCTTTTCTAGAATATTAGATAGCTTCTTTTCTGTGACAGGCTTGGTTACGCAGCCAATGAGGTGTGTACGCCTTTCAAGTAACACGTCGGATGCAAGCTGAATGATTTTATTGTCCAGTTGAGAAAGGATAACGATACCCCCTAAGAACCCTTCCTTGCTGAGTAATCGAATAAGTTCCATGCCATCCATTTCGGGCATATTGAGATCAACAAAGATGAGTTGGAAGGATGCGCCTTGTTTTTTTATTAGCTCTAGCGCCTCACTGCCTGAGTTAACACACCGGCAGTTTGAAACACCGAGTTTGCCAAGCAACGCGGACATAACGGATAACATTGACTTTGAGTCATCTACAACTAATGTGTTAATGGACATTTGGATTGTGCTCGCTAATTCATCCCTGAGTTACCTAAAGACTAACGGAAGCTGAGTACTAGTGCAATGCCTGTTAGATAGGACTTTTAAGTTTAAATGGTTTCTCTATACAATAGGCTGTTTCAACGGCATATAAATAATGCTAATATCTCGCCCACCTGCTATGTTGCAAAACATGGCTATATTCTTTTTTACTCAATTTGAGTTCATATTACCTAGGAGATTTTAATGAGTGT
>Ga0209081_1002125_pt1 | contig 11607 bp, 6 predicted proteins | sample GOMGulsemesocosm_4_FD_184636 | JGI IMG/M metagenome (GOLD analysis project Ga0209081, IMG submission 184636) | Methane-oxidizing microbial communities from mesocosms in the Gulf of Mexico - GOM15B Gulf of Mexico (SPAdes) (version 2) | ecosystem: Environmental > Aquatic > Marine > Cold seeps... | reverse complement strand
ACTGATCAAAGTGCTGCTCGGTGTGGGTCAGGCTAATTACGTGTGTAACACTCTCAATTCCCAGCGCCTGCAATTGCGGTTGCAGTGGTTGATGGTGATTAATCACGTGATCGGCGCCCAGCTCAGTTACCCATGCCTGACTGTGTGGCCGTGAGGCTGTGCCAATAACGGTAGCTTGAGTCAGCTTGGCTGCCAGCTGCGTTAAAATGGAGCCAACGCCACCGGCGGCGCCGACAATTAAAATACGCGCTGCCGCAGTGGGGTCGCCGGTCTGGCGAGTGACGCCGTTATTGAGGAAGCCCAAACGGTCGAAGAGCAATTCCCAAGCGGTGATGGCCGTTAGTGGCAGCGCCGCCGCGTCAGCAGCGGACAATGATTGCGGCTTGAGCCCGACAATGCGCTCATCCACCAGCTGGTATTCAGCATTGGAGCCGGCGCGGGTGATATCGCCGGCGTACCAAACTAGCTCGCCCACCTTAAAGAGCTGGACTTGATCGCCGGTCGCCACAACTTCGCCGACTGCATCCCAGCCCAATATCTTGTGCTCACCCGCTTCGGGGGTGGCTGTAGCACGTACCTTGGTATCGACCGGATTGACCGATACCGCCTTCACCTTAACCAATAAATCGCTGCCTTTGGCCTCAGGTATTGCCAGCTCAATATCCATCAGTGCGTCCTGCTGTTCAATCGCCTGTGGGGTTTGGTAGCCAATTGCTTTCATCATATTGCCCTCTGTTTGTTAGGTCGGTGCTATCAATCAATATCAATCAATGCCAATCAATATCAATCAATATCAATCAGTGCCGGTGGGTTGCTTAACTCAGTGACGCTATTATTAACGAGCTAATGCATGTTATAAACGGGGTAATTAAAGACACATAATCAAAATAGTTTTGATAATGAATACAAACGATCTCTCCCTTTTTGTCCATACCGCAGACAGCGGCAGCATCACCCGCGCCGCAGAACAGTTGGATATTACGGTTGCCAGCGCCAGTGCCGCCCTTAAACGACTGGAGAAACAGTTGCAGGTGCAGCTGTTTATTCGCTCGACAAGGCAGCTGCGTATCACCGCCGAAGGAGAGCGCTTTTTGGTTTATTGCCGCGCCGCTCTGAGTAGCTTGGACGCTGGCAAGGCCTCGATACAAGCGCTGGAAGGCAAGGTTGCCGGCGAGTTACGTCTCTCAGCCCCCTCGGATTTAGGTCGGAATTTACTGTTGGGCTGGGTGGATGAAATTATGGAGCAGCATCCAGATTTATCCATCCACTTGCTGCTTGGTGATTCGCTGGCTGACTTTTATCAAGACCGTGTCGATCTTGCGATTCGCTATGGCAACCAAGAAAACTCCTCGATGGTCGCCTTTAAGCTAGCCACCACAGACCGGGTGCTCTGCGCTTCCCCCAGTTACCTAGCAAGGTGCGGTGTGCCCTCAACCCCCCATGATCTGTTAGAGCACAACTGCTTGATGTTTCACCTCGGCAGCCGGATTAATGATGTGTGGCAATTCATTCCGACGGCTGATCACCGAAGTACTGGTTTATCGACGCGACCGAGCGTAAAAATAAAAGTGTCGGGGAATCGCTGCTCGAACGACGCCGACGTGGTGCGTCTGTGGGCCATCGCGGGCAAGGGCATTTGCTATAAATCGCGGCTGGACATGTCCGCCGACCTGCGTGCTGGTCGTGTAGTGAGGGTACTGCCTGATTACGACTCAGCCAGTGTTGATCTCAACCTGATGAGCCCCAGTCGCCAACAAATCACCCCGGCAGTATTGCTGTTGCGCGATATTTTACGAGAGAAGTTTTCTCAACATCTGTCGGTTTAATTCAAATTGGAAAGAATGATGATAGGTTAGGCCTGCAGCGCTAGCGTTCAGCTCTATACTTGAGACCAAATTGATTGTTTATGGCATGAAGCCTTGTTAATTAGAGGCTCTTTAGAAAAACACTAGTAGTGTATGTCTGTTGTGGCAAAACAATTCGGCCATCTAATTCGAAGTGGTATGATGGCTTCTAAAGCAATATAGGCGATTCATGGAGAAGTGTACAAGCCCAGTATTGAGCCCGAATTTCGATGAGAGGCGGCACGACTCGTTGTCGGCTAATCTTGACTGATCAGAGCAGCACAAATTATATGATTCCAGACAATGAAATTGAACGGCTAAAAAAACTCGATCTATACGAAATCTTGGATACCGTGCCGGAGCTAGAATATGATGATCTCGCTTTTCTAGCCGCTCAAATCTGTAAAATGCCTATTGCGACTATCGCCTTTCTGGATGCCGATAGAAAGTGGCATAAAGCGAAGTATGGTATTGATAAAGACTTTGTAGCGCGTGAAGCGGCTATCTGCTCATATACAATTTTAGGTAGTGAGAGTCTTGTTGTAAACGACACTCTAAAGAACGATGTCTTTCGCGGTATAGGGATGGTGACCAATCCGCCTTATGTGCGTTTTTACGCGGGGATACCACTTCAGTCTCCTGAGGGGTTCGCTTTGGGGACGCTGTGCGTAGTGGACACACGGCCTAGAAGATTAAGTAAAAGCCAACTTGATGCGTTAAAAATACTCGCTAGGTCAGTGGAGATAATGTTAGAGACCAGGCTCAACATCATTCAGATGAAAATACAGCACGATGATATTGAGCGGCTAAATCGTGCGTTGGAGACGTTAAGTCGCACGGATGATTTGACCGGGTTGTGGAATCGCAGAGTGATGGATGAGGTGTTAGAGCGCGAGTTACAATTGTACAAGCGACACTCTACATCATTTGCACTTCTCATTTTGGATATTGATAAGTTCAAGGCAATTAATGATATCTATGGTCATCTAATTGGCGATAAATCAATTCAGTTTGTGGCTAAAGTACTGGAAAGAGAAACGAGGGAAACCGATTATTGTATTCGGTATGGCGGTGACGAGTTCATTGTGATTCTTCCGAATATAGATCGAGAGTACACCCAGTTCGTAGTCACTCGTATTCGTAGTGAAATAGAAAAACCCGCAAAAGGTATAAAGCCATTCACCGTGAGTATTGGCGCGGTGGTTGTGGAAAGTCAGAGCGTTGATAGTGACAGCCTACTTAAGCGAGCGGATAGATGTCTATACCGCGCAAAAAACCAAGGAAGTAATTTATTTGAAATAGAGACCCTGTAGTTATTTCAGTGTACTCATTTTTTTGGTTTTTGGTTTTTGGATGAATGCTCTTGTTTGTATTGCGTAACAGATAACGTCGAGACGTAATTTTGAAGGCGTCGGCTAGGTGCCAACAGCGGCCCCTATCGATATAGATCGACAGATAAAAGCAGACATTCACAGGTGCAGTTTTTCTAGCGATTGTAGATTTCAAAAATGCACTATTCGCAACTATATTTCCCTTAACATCAACAAATCCTTCATTTCTCGTATTTTCGGCTCATCAGCCAAGCTAGCATCAGCCACCTCAAGCCTATCAACAATCTCGCCTAATAGGTCACCATCGAAATCACGCTCACCCCTAAAAATTACAGACAAGAGCTTAAAAATCAATCTCGGAAAATTATCGACACAATCTGAATCTAATATTTCCTTGTAAACAAGATACCGATCATCTATCGGCGTCAACATAGGCGACACTAACGCCATCGCATCCGGGAATTTATCACCAGTATTTATTGCCATCGATACAAGCTGTTTTGACAACTCACTACCCATATAAGCTCGTCCTTTCGGCCAAAGTTTATCGACAACCGGCTTAACTCTATTTACCCATAGATCAATATTATTATCACCAGACAACATATCGCTCATCATTTCCGCTGCATGTGACAACCCCTGAACCCCAATCCCCCTAAGTGCCAGCTGAACCTCTTTTTTCTTATACATGTCTGGATATTGTATAAGTGTAAAGGTGAAAATTTTAACCAGACCCTCTAGATCCCGCCCCATCAAGACATTTCTTTCCAGCATAAGAAGCATCGAAGACTTTAAATCTATAGCTAGATCCGCCGTAATCCTTGGCGCCCAAAGATAGCCCTGCCAGTAAGCTACAGCCTCGGGGTTAGCATCCAAATCCAGTAATGGAATAATTTTATCCTGCGCCCAGCTCTGATCAACGGAGTAGAAATATGACAATCGAGAGCACAGTATTACCCGCCCCAACAAGAACCCCCCACCAACACCATCACAGACTGCATTTAGGATCGATAGTGGTTGGGGCTCTGGCAACCCCGAATTTCTCTCTACTTTATGCAAGTTCAAGCGATCTAATATTGCTTCAGTCATGATACCGACAGGGTTATTTATCGCTTTTCCTACAGCGTCATCCTCATCATCTAAATCGATATCAACACTACCATTTAATTCGATATGCCTATTAACGATACTCCAACAATATTCTTCTTCAGCAGAGTTCACCTCTATTTTACTTACAGCCTTCCTCAGCCACCAAGCTATGGCCCAAGCCTCCTCCGCGTACAACTCGTCTGGAAGTTCTACTATTAAAGGGGCTAATTCTAGCCATGCATGATAATTCCCTTCCGCCAGCCCCGTTAGCCCCGCATGCCAAACCTTTGGCAATGATAATGTACTGCCAAAAACATACCTCAGAGTTTCCACGACACCCGGCGCATTATCTTTTCCCGCATAGCGAAAAACATCTATCCTGCCATCGCCAAACCTTTGATCATCCTTGCTTAACAGATCCACCCTCTCTGCAGCAGGAAGTAAGAAAAGTTTCTCTACTGTTATATCAGAATCATTACCAACACTCGTTGAGAACCAACTATTAAACTCATCCCTCTCACCACCCTGAAGCCTCCACTTCGGATAATTATCGGACAGCTCCAACAGCAAATTGGCCGCCTCACCATGAAGTGCACGACCAAATGACTCAAGTTTCGCCAACATTAGCCAGCGCTCTCTATCTCTTCGTTCACTAAAGTCATCATCCGTTAAATCATCCCGGAACATATTCCTAGGTGGGCCGATGACTATCGCGCCCAGAAGCCTGTCGGCTTGATCTATGGAGAGACCTGCCCACATTTTTGCCAACAGCCTATAGACTTCTCTTGTTGTGCAGATTGACCACAACCACCAGCCATTATCCTCCAACAAATAGTCAAGCACCTGCTCAGTAGAACCTAATGACACCGCCGTATGCGCATGGATACAAAGCCTGCGAAAAACAGGGTACCGATAACTTTTCCACAACAGCACTTGCAGAGCTGCCTTTTCCTCATCTACCTCAAACAATGCCAACCACAGGTCGCGACACATCTCGATGAGGTGTGATATACCGCTGTGCCTATGATTTTGTTCATGCGGTTCTATAGAAATAATTTCCCAGGTGGATAGGTCATTTTTATCATCAGCCTTCTCAACTGACGAAAGGAGATCTATGGCGGTTAATAATGATTGCGACACCACGGGTAAAATATCGATCATTTCAAGCGGATAAATATCAGATTCAACTAATTGATCAAATACCCACTCTTGCAGACCAACTTCCACTTCAACTGAATATGGAATTTTCGTCTCATCTTCAGCATCTTCATCATCACCAGCCCAGTAGAAAGACTTACTCAACTTGAATGCTGGTTCAATAAGCTTAGCAAAAGCCAGTTTATTGAGGTTATCTAAACCTTTGGTTAGCGAGACGATAACATCAGAACCATCAAGAGGAATTCTGTGACCTGAGCTGACATGACCAGATGTCACAACCCGCCAGAATGTTAAATATGGCTCACCAATGGATTCCCCTCTAATTTCTCTACTCACCATATCCAAAAATTGTGGATGGAGACACACGCCTTTATCGATAATCCACAGTATAAAATCATCATTAACAAGATGCTTTAATAGCCAACGCCAAAGATGGAACGAGATCTCGTTTGGCCTAACTAGATTAATTCCAACGGGATCAAAACTTGATATTTGAGGCCCATTATTCGGGGCAGCTAATGACAAAAGACCCTCTTTCTCAAAAATCTTCAGCCACTCTAATGACGCCGGCGGCGACTCTAACTCACTGAAGACTTTTGCTGGATGACCAGTCACCTCTCGATCGCTGTCTTCTGTCTTTTCTTTTATCGTGTCAATTACCTGTTGTATTGATTCGTCGCTATCATATGGAGGAACTGGCTCAATAACCGCTTTTGTTTTAATTATTTTCTGTTTACCACCCAATCCGTCCCTAGAGTGCGCCGCCCAAGCCTTCAAAGAATTATGAAGATTCGGATGATTTTTCCCACCAGACACATAGAGAATGGGATCAACCCCTTTTGCTTCCCACTCTTTTACTGACCTCTCGGTATTACTCGGCGTCGTAGCCGCAATCACATATGGCCGATTGAATAATTCATCACCCTGCCTTTGTTCTGCGGCAATGGCATCTGTCATGTATCGAATTACAGGATCATTAACACTGTAACCAACAAACACCACTGTGAAATTCACGAAAAGATCGGTGACAAACTTGCTGGCCCACCTCTCTGTCAAGTATGCAGAACCAAAATCACCACTGGTAAAAACAAGATTATCCCCACCCGGGTCATTTATCTTATCGACTAGGCCGTGTAGATGAACTATGGATTTCAGTTTATGCCGTTTTGCCACCGGCAACTTTGGTGCCGCATCACATTGCAAATCCAAATCGTCGCCAGCGATGACAAAACCATGATCAACATTGGTAGTTACCAATCGATAATTCCCTAGTTTTGTCTTCGACAACTGAATAATTGCTCTATGTGTCTCGAGATTTGAAGAGCTATCAACTTCTAGTTGTGAAATTATCTGTTCACGTACCAATGCCTTACCAACGCGCCGCTCGAGCAAGCCAAGCGCACGATCGTAGAAATCAGACTTTATTGCCTGTGCTTCAAGGTCATCCTTCTCCTCCGGCAAGGAACTGTATATGTTATCAACCAACCCACTAAAATCGGGCAAGCCTGCAGGATAGGATACTCCCGCACCACAGAAGAACACCAGCCGGTCATCCTCCTGGGCCTCAATCAATTTAAGCGGTATATCAGGCGCACCTTTCTTGGCAATAAATTTCATGTATTCACAGCACTTATTTTTTGTTTTACTGACAAAACAATCATGACTAGCGCTTCATCAACGCCTTAGCTTCCCAGACTGCCACATGTTCATCTTCGGAAATAGCGCCGTAAACTCTCAGCGCCGTCATATTTTTATTCACTCTTGATGCAACGCCATGATACAGGCCGCCATTAACCTTGATGGAATAATATTCCCATCCATCCTCCGGGTAGCCCGCATTTCTAACGCCCCGCTAGCTTGATTTGTTAAGCATTTCCGATGATATGAATTTTTCCAATGCTGGACCATTTTATGCCTTTGATTCTGTTGTTGATCTTTTTTAGGTTAGACAGCAATTGGTTTTCATTGGTAATAAAAGCGCTGCAATATGATGCCTCTATAATATGGCGGTGGTCATCAACTTTATCTGTGGCGGCAGTATTTTTGTGGACCACAGCGATAAAAACAAGATAGATGTTTGCCAGAACTGTACTTCTTAAACTCGGATATTTATCGAGCTGATGGAATAGTTTGTTGCAATGCTCTTCGCTTACCTTTCCTTGCGCTATCTGGTGTATAAGAATAGGAATGTCATTTCGGTAGTAACTATACACATCCTCGAATGTCCGCAATTTTTCGGAGGGCGGATTTTCCGTGAAAAGACTTACATTCTTAGTGCCTAGCTGTTTGTGTTCAGCTTTAAACTCCTTGTCTCTGGTATTGATAAAGTTCATTGCTTCATCATCAAAGACCCCATTAGAAAGCTCTGAAATTTCATCGTATGTCTCCTGCCTTCTGGAGGATGAGATGAATTTTAAGACCTTCGTGCCTCTAATTGAACTAGATATCTCGCTGAATATCACTTCTTCTGGCGCTTCAGATATCTCTGGCTTCATGTCGGATAGGATATTGAAATATGAAGCTGCTAGATCTTCCTTTCCTTTTGCCAGGAAAGTTCTCGCCAGTTCGTAGATGACGTGCAACCCAATTACAGGCTCATAGTTATAACAAGATAAAATCGCACGAATTTCTTCTCCTGTGATTCCTTCTTCCTGAAACCTGCAAATAGCATTAGTTTCTAAAAATGCTCTATCCATATTTTGTGCTTAACACTGCGAGCAAACGCGCGGCTTATGCGTCGCTTGCCTTACAATGTTAGGAGTGGTGAAGGCCGTACAGAATGTATTTGGTGAAAAAACTGATATATGCGTTTGACGTGACACTGCTCGCTCCATGCTCAGTTATTATTACTCACTACAATTACACAACCAAGCTTCCAAACCAAGTAAGTCAGGCCGAAACATTGATTTCAGTCATACTCAATTGGCAGCGGTTAGCCTACTACCTCTCGAGTGACTGCTTTGGAGCAGGTATTATGGAAATTCCCGACCGTCCGCTGTGGGTTATCAGCAGTCATCTTATGGTAACAATATGCAGCTTAACTATGTTCTATGAAAAGAAACACGGAGTGGCTCTTGCGTGCCAAACGCAGACCTTTAAACTAAATACGCCTCAATAAGAGTTTAATGGTGGCATGGGATGCGTACTCAATTCTAGATAGGAAAAACTCAAGATCTAACCCCATACCTCTCTCGCAGACTTCAAGTTTGAGTATTTTTGTCTTCACGGGCAATACTCACCAGGCAAAAGGCCAGAAGTAAAGTTGCGACGACACCCGACCCGCCGGCAACTGGGGATGGTAGAAAGGCGTCACGCCCAAAGACGATCAAAATCGCATTGGCGAAAATGGCAATAACGCCAACCAAGGCAGTCAAACCACCAAATACCTTGCCACCTGCATTCATTTTGGCCATTCCGAAAATGAGCGCAGCAAAACCCAGCAGGAGCTTTGCGGCGTAATAGATCATAAAGGCAAAGGCTACAACCGCCCCTGCCGCAGGCGCCAGCGCCTCGACTTGGTTCGCAGCTTCTCTAAATGGTCCGAACATGGTGAGACCCACGCTAACTTGCACAAGGTTGAGTACCGCGCTGAACGCAATGGCGGACCATCCCACGTGATAGTTTTTGGCTTGCACCATCGCGGCTCCGGAAAACGCAACGAGAACTGTGAAGAGCAATCCCTCTAGTCCCCAGAGAAGGTGCCGTGGGACGTTAACCTCCGCGACGTAGAGTGCGGTATACAATGCCTGTATAACTGCTAGCACCAACAGCAGGTACGATGTGATTTGAACAGTGCGTGTACTAGTAATTTCCATAGTAACTTTCCCTTATTTTTCTTGTGTCTGGTTCTTGCCCGTAGCGCGAAGGCAGAGGTTAACTCATTATGAACACACCACCCAAGAGATTTGAAGGAACCCTGTCCGTGTAGTCTTAAGTTGACAGGACCCAGAAGAGTGTTGGGTGAGTATAACTCACTTCCTTTGACACACCTGTCCACTTCGGGTCGAACTTGGAGGTCAAATTGGGTCTGCGACGTACCGCGTGTATTCCACCTAACTCTAACTCGAAAATAAAATACACTATCTGATGTTACACAATCTATTCATTGCGCGAATGCTATACGCATAGAGTGGTACGAAAGAATAGATTCTAACTTAGTTGTTCCTCATTTATAAAAGTTCACGTGTTTCTCCAATACGAGAAAATTTGAAACCGTTGAAACTTCAATCGCAATACTAACGGTGTTCAAAAACAAAGTAAGTGATATCAAAAAAGTAGGGTACGCATATGTTCTTGCACCAAGCCAACATTATTATCTGCTAGAGGCTCCTTAGGAGGTTAGTGACCCGCTACAGCTGCTGCCGTGACCTGCAGTGCAGCCATAGCAGTGCTCGGCTGTGGCTACTGGCCGGCCGGTAAGTTCAAGATTCTTCAGGTCGCGTATATGTGGGCGCCGTTGGTGCTCATGGGGAATAGGTAATTCCAGCAATTGATTAAAATCACAGTCATATAAGTACCCTTGCCAGTCAACACTGACCACACTGCGACACATAACGTGTTCTAGAGCTGTCGGGGAGAAGTTATCGCGCAGCAGTTTCATATAATCTACATATTGACCTTTCGATAATAGTACGCTGCCAAAGCGGCTAATGGGCATATTGGTGATTGTAAGTAATTGATTGAACTCTACACCCCAGTGCTCTTTTAACTCGCGTTTGTAGTCGGCTTCTAGTTCTTTTTGTGGTGGTGGAAGTGTTGGGCCAATCGGGTTGTAGGCTAAGTTTAAGGTTAGCTCAGGCTGAACGCCGTAACCCAGAGCGTTTAATTTTGTCAGTGCATCAATGCTGTCTTTGTAAACGCCTTTACCTCGTTGCTTGGCGACATTCTCCTCAATATAGCAGGGCAGAGAGGCGGTGATGATGACTTTTTTCTGGGCTAAAAATTCAGCCAAATCTTCATAGCCAGGCTGCTGCAATATGCTGAGGTTACAGCGGTCGATGACTTGTACCCCAAGGGCTCTCGCTTCTGTCACTAGATAACGAAAGTGGGGGTTCATCTCTGGAGCTCCGCCGGTTAAATCCAACGTACCTATATTATGAGTTTGCAGTGTTGTTAGTAGCTCATCAATGGTATCTCGTTGCATTAACTCGGTGCGTTTTGGGCCGGCGTTAACATGACAGTGACTGCAGCTCAAGTTACACAGGTAACCCAGATTTGCCTGTAGCACTTCAAGCTTATTTCTTTGCACCGAGGGAAAATCGCTGGCGATTAACAATGGTTTTGTATCTAACATGAGCGTTTGCCTTTCTGCGCTTAGCAGCAACTGTTTGATGGGGATTGAGACGTACTTGAGCTCTTGCTAGAAGATTCAAACGGAAGGTCGGTTCCGCATCCTGGATAGATTCCATAGTGCTGATTCCAACTGCCTATGAAGGTGAAATAGGGTTGAAACCGAGTTTGTTGTAGCATGCGATAGGTGTTGCCGCATACGCGAAAGACTTCTCCTTTGCGGATGTGGTGATGATTATCGAGTGCAAACAGTTGTTCGTGGTGCTTAATGCCTCCTTGATAGATAACCGCTTGTCCATAGTCCTCACAGGCTGATTCTAGTTCTGGGATTTTGAACAGGCGATAGGTGGCGGAGAAAAAATTGATATGACCAATTCTTTCAATAATATCTTCGTTGTCGATGGTGATGATATTGTCTTCCACCAGTCGTGGGTCAAGGAAGCCAGCCCGTTTGGCTAAGCGGTCAAAGTCTTTCCAGTAGAGAGCACCACTTAGACACTCACCAAACAGCACAGGATCTTCGGTGAGTTCTTGCGGAATACGACGATCAGCGTAGACATCGGAGAAATACATTTCGCCGCCGGGTTTCAGCAGGCGATAAGCTTCTCGTAACACGGCGGGTTTATCGGGTGACAAATTAATAACACAGTTGGAAATAATGAGATCGAAACTGTTGTCTTCTAAATCCAGTAGGTCTAGCTGCTCTATATAGCCTTGTTTAAAGGACACATTACTGCGGTTATAGCCGAATTTCAGTTGATGATATTCTACATGACGATTGGCAACGTCTAGCTGCTCGGTGGTCATATCTATTCCGATAATCTCTCCTTGCTCGCTGACAAGTTGTGATAAGACATAGCAGTCTCTGCCCGAGCCGCTGCCCAAATCCAGAATCT
>Ga0209081_1002119_pt1 | contig 11620 bp, 8 predicted proteins | sample GOMGulsemesocosm_4_FD_184636 | JGI IMG/M metagenome (GOLD analysis project Ga0209081, IMG submission 184636) | Methane-oxidizing microbial communities from mesocosms in the Gulf of Mexico - GOM15B Gulf of Mexico (SPAdes) (version 2) | ecosystem: Environmental > Aquatic > Marine > Cold seeps... | reverse complement strand
ATTAAACTATGAACATAGAGTGCTTTAATAGCACTCTATTTACTCAGCTAACTAATAAACTAGCCAATATCGCTTATAAAAAAGCCCTAACAAAAAAGTTAAGGCTTCTTATGTTTTACTGCTTAACAGAAACGGCTGTGTTGACACGAATACCATCAATAATTGCCGCGTAATCAGCTTTACCTAAGGCGTTGCTAATATTCATCTTTGCTAGTTTTTCTTTCTCTGCTTCACCTGAAACACCGCCTTCAGTCACAGATAATAATTTAACAATAGTCTGCTCGCCTTCTGCAGAAGCCACAACAACAATGGTTGCATCATCTTTTGAACTTGGTTTTGCAGCTTTAAATACCGCTTGGTTTACTTGCCAAGGTAAATCACTATTATTACGCGCTAGATTATTCAAGATTTTTACTTTTAAATTCTGCTCTTTTACTGCGGTATTAAAGGCAACACCTTCCAATAATTGCTGCTTAATAGTTTCTGCATTTTTTTGTGCGTTATCTTTTGCCTTTTGTGTTTGAATCGCAACAACAATACCAGCTTGCACTTGATCTAATGATTTAGTTTCTGCCGGCTTATGCTCTAATACTCTAACAATAACTAAGCTATCGTCGCCTAACTCAACCGGTTCACCATTATTACCTTGTAAAACAGACTCAGAAAACGCCATATTTCTCACTTTAATATCTGCCGCAATTCCAGTACCGGCACTACGTGAAAAAAGTGCTGATTTTTGTACGCTTAAATCTAAGATTTCAGCAACTACTTGCAAGTTATCAGAATTTTCAAAACTCAATTCGGTTAAAGACTCACCTAACTCATAAAAAGTGATTTCAGCTTCTGCTCTTTGCACTGCTTTTTTAACATCATCAGCAACCACATCCAGCTCTTTAGTAACGGCAGGAACTAATTCAGTCACCGTAATTAAATGATACCCAAAAGCAGATTCAACTGGCTCAGAAACTTCACCTAATGTTAAGTTTTCCGCTACTTTTTCAAAGCCTGGCTCCATAACACCAACTTCAAACAAGCCTAAATCCCCACCCACTTTAGCAGTTAATTTATCATCCGATAATGCTTTAGCTATTGCAGAAAACTTTTCTTTTATTAATCGAGCTTTTGCTGCTTGCGCTTTTTCTAGGGCCTGCTCTAAAGTCGTATCTTTAGTTTTAGCAAATAAGATATGACTAATTTTTCTACGCTCTTTCTCAGAATAAAGTACTTTATTCTCTTCATAATAGCTTTTAATTTGTTCATCAGAAGGCGTGATTGCTGTCATTAATTCAGCAAGCGACAATTTTATATATTCAATAGAGGCTGCTTCTTCTGTTAGGTAATCATTACTATGCGCTAAATAATATTCATTAAGTTCAGCCTCACTGGGTACTGCTTTAACTGCATTCAACTTAACGGTTGCATACTCAATAGTACGTGTTTGGTTTTGAATTTTAAAAAATTGCTCAATCTCTTGCTTAGAAACAAAACTACTCTCTGTAATTCCTTTTTGAAATTGCTCCATTAATAACGCTTTGCGCACTCGGTTAACAAATTGAGCTGGGCTCATTCCTTGCCTACCTAAGACAGCTTCATATTGTTTTTTATTAAACTGCCCTTCCTTTTGAAAATATTGCAGTGCTGCAATAAATTCACGTACCGTCGCATCCGTTACGTTTAATTTTTCTGCCATTACATGCTGTAGTAACAACTCATCACTAATCAGTTTTTCGATCGCTTGCTGCTTTAATATCGCCTCAGGTACTTGCATTTCTGCATATTGCTGTTTGAACTGCTCATAAGCTTGCTGAACATCATATTGAGAAAATTCAGTCTCACCTACGACAACCACACCGCTTTCTTTCACATTGTCCGTGTAATTATTTAAGCCCATCAGCGCAAAAGGAACACAAATGAGAATTAATATTCCCCAAGCAAACGTACCCTTTGTTTTTTCTCTTATTTTTGTCAGCATTTAACTAGCCTTAACTAATTGATTGATTAATATTAAATAAACGGCAGCATTAAGCTACGTAACTATATGGCGATTTAGTATTTTACTGCATTTCTTGCTAAAGATACTTTATTTTAAGCAAAAAAAAGCCCCGAACACTGTTCGAGGCTTCTAATTTGGCGGAGCGGACGGGATTCGAACCCGCGACCTCCGGCGTGACAGGCCAGCATTCTAACCAACTGAACTACCGCTCCATTGTCTTGTGGTGGGTGATGAGGGGATCGAACCCCCGACCCTCGCCTTGTAAGGGCGATGCTCTCCCAGCTGAGCTAATCACCCCACTAAAGATATTCAATTATATCGAAGATAAAATATAAGTCAACATAATATTTTTTTATTTAGGCCGTGCTTCAAGTGCAGACTACACACTCTATTTTTTTAAGCAAAAAAAAGCCTCGAACGCTGTTCGAGGCTTCTAATTTGGCGGAGCGGACGGGATTCGAACCCGCGACCTCCGGCGTGACAGGCCAGCATTCTAACCAACTGAACTACCGCTCCATTGTCTTGTGGTGGGTGATGAGGGGATCGAACCCCCGACCCTCGCCTTGTAAGGGCGATGCTCTCCCAGCTGAGCTAATCACCCACTAAAGAAAAACCATTATAATACTTTTTAAGATTATTGCAACCTTTAAAAATATTATTTAAGCATTAACGCTATCTTTTAAGCTTTTACCCGCTTTAAAAGAAGGAACCTTAGCTGCTTTAATTGTAATCTCAGCACCTGTTTGAGGGTTACGACCTTTGCGCTCAGCTCTTTCTTTTACTGTAAAAGTACCAAAACCAACCAACGCTACCGATGGCGCATCTTTAGAATCAGTGTACTCTCTTTTTAATTCATCCGTCACTGAAGACATAAATGCATCCAATGCACGACCAGCGTCCGCTTTAGTTAATTCTGATGCGTCTGCCATTGCATCGATAAGTTCTGATTTATTCATTTACTCTGCTCCTAAGGAAATTTATACAATCTATATTACATTGCTTGGCTCAAAATACAATAACCATCAAACCAAGTCACTTTATATCAACTACACACAAGCACTGTCAAGCTATACACGTCTATTTTATGAAAATTTAATGCGCGATCACAGTTTTACTTGCCTTATCTCGGCTCCCCACATCAACCCCCGATTCATTCAAGGCTAACGGCTTAGGTTGGTGTTGTAGTGCAAATTCCAGAACTTGATCAATCCATCTCACCGCTTTTATTTCCATATTATTCTTAATGTTTTCAGGGATATCAGCCAAATCTTTTTCATTTTCTTGAGGAATTAAAACCAGCTTTATCCCGCCACGATGTGCAGCTAACAACTTCTCCTTTAAGCCCCCAATAGGCAGCACTTCTCCACGCAATGTGATCTCTCCCGTCATTGCAACATCTGCCCTAACAGGGATTCCAGTTAATACTGAAATAATTGCCGTACACATCCCGGCCCCTGCACTCGGACCATCTTTAGGAGTCGCCCCTTCAGGCACGTGAATATGTAAATCCTGCTTCTGAAACACTTCATCTTTAATTCCCAAAGCCGCTGCTCTAGAGCGCACAACAGTAACCGCTGCTTCAATGGATTCTTTCATCACATCACCCAGCTTACCTGTTGACGTCTGCTTACCCTTGCCGGGCATAGCAACCGCTTCAATCGTAAGTAACTCACCACCCACCTCAGTCCACGCTAAGCCAGTTACTTGCCCTACCTGGTTATTCTCTTCAGCCAAACCATAGCTAAAACGCCTTACACCAAGGTAATCGCTTAAATTATCCGATCCAACATTAACCGCGCCTTGCTTTTCTTTTAATAAAAGCTCTTTCACTACTTTTCTGCAAATTTTAGATATTTCTCTTTCTAAGTTCCTAACACCCGCTTCACGTGTGTAATAGCGAACTATATCGCGTATAACGTCTTTACTAATACTGACTTCATTTTCCAATAAACCATTATTTTTTAATTGCTTAGGCAATAAATAACGCATAGCAATATTTATTTTTTCATCCTCAGTGTAGCCTGCCAATCGAATAACTTCCATTCTATCCAATAGTGGCCCAGGAATATTCATGGTATTAGCAGTTGCCACAAACATAACATCTGACAAATCAAAATCGACTTCTAAATAATGATCAGAAAATGCTTTATTTTGCTCGGGATCTAAAACCTCTAATAATGCCGACGCGGGATCACCACGAAAATCACCCGACATCTTATCAATCTCATCCAATAAAAACATAGGATTACGAACTTTTATTTTAGATAAGTTTTGAATAATCTTACCCGGCATAGCACCGATATAAGTACGCCTATGCCCGCGAATTTCCGCCTCATCGCGCACACCACCCAACGCCATACGAATATATTTTCTATTGGTTGCACGCGCAATAGATTGCCCTAAAGAGGTCTTACCCACACCCGGAGGGCCCACTAAACACAAAATAGGCCCATTTAAGGACTTAACTCTTTGCTGTACCGCCAAATATTCAAGAATTCGTTCTTTAACCTTTTCCAGTCCGTAGTGATCTGCATCTAAAATTTCTTCAGCTAATTTTAGATCGTGGCGCACTTTAGTTTTTTTCTTCCACGGCGCATTAAGCATCCAATCAATATAGTTACGGATGACAGAGGCTTCTGCTGACATAGGCGACATCATTTTAAGCTTATTGAGCTCTACATCCGCCTTTTCCTTAGCCTCTTTACTCATTCCTGCTTTTGCAATTTTCTGCTCTAATTCTTCCGTCTCACTGAGCACCTCATCCATATCACCCAGTTCTTTTTGAATAGCTTTCATTTGCTCATTCAAATAATACTCTCTTTGATTCTTATCCATCTGCTTTTTAACGCGCACTCGGATATCTTTTTCCAAAGTAAATAAGTCCGCCTCACTCTCCATAAACAGCATAAGCCGTTCTAAGCGTAGCGTAACATCCGTCATTTCCAGTAATGTTTGCTTATCCAGCACTTTTAAACTCATATGAGCTGCCATCGTATCCGCAAGACGACTAGGCTCATCAATACCTGAAAGTGCATTCAATACTTCAGGAGGAATTTTATTATTCAGCTTTATATACTTTGAGAAAGACTCTAGCGCTGCTCGCACCAGAACATCCAAACGCTTTTCATCAGATTCAGCCAAAGCATCTTCCTCAATCAACGTAATATCCGCCACGATAAACTCAGTCCGTTCAAAATATTGATTAACCTGAACTCGCTGCTCCCCTTCCACCAAAACCTTTACTGTTCCATCAGGTAGTTTTAACAATTGTAAAATATTTGCTAACGTAGCGACTTGATGCAACTCATCAAAAACAGGATCATCGACATCCGCTTCTTTTTGCGTGACTAACAGCACTTGTTTATTAGATAGCATGGCACTATCTAGCGCTTCAATTGACTTTGTTCTGCCAACAAATAGAGGAATAACCATATGTGGATATACAACAACATCTCTCAGAGGCAACACAGGGATTAAATTATCACTCTCTACGCTTTCAACTATTTCTTGATCTTCCATCGACAAAACCTTCGCTTAATTCAAAATTTATTCTTTAAATAATATAAGGGTGATTAGCCACATAACAAGCCAATTCACAAAAAAAAAGCGCAAACCTCATTGAGGCCTGCGCTTTTTAATCTAATTTAAGACTTTTTTATGATGCTTCTTTCTTTTCTTCATCATAAATAAAGCAAGGGTCATTTTCACCATTAATAACCGTTTTATCTATCACAACTTTGCGCACATCATCTGTTGATGGGATTTCATACATTGCATCCAACAGCACATTTTCCACAATAGTTCTTAATCCTCTTGCGCCGGTTTTACGTTGCATAGATTTTTGCGCAATCGCAGATAATGAATCATCACTAAACTCTAGCTCTGTGCCTTCCATTTCAAACAATCTTTGATATTGTTTAGTCAATGCATTTTTAGGCTCAGTTAACACTTTAATTAAAGCACTTTCATCAAGCTCTTCCAGTGTAGCAACAACAGGTAATCGCCCAACAAACTCGGGAATCAAACCGTATTTCACCAAATCTTCAGCCTCGACTTCAGCAAACAGTTCACCGATATTTTTCTCATCTGCTTTCATCTTAACCTGTGCAGAAAAACCAATACCGCCTTTATCTGAGCGCTGTTCAACCACCTTATCTAAGCCGGCAAATGCACCACCCACGATAAATAAAATATTAGCCGTATTAACTTGAATAAACTCTTGCTGAGGATTCTTGCGTCCACCTTGCGGAGATACCGAAGCAATAGTCCCTTCAATTAATTTTAATAGCGCTTGCTGAACACCTTCGCCTGAAACATCTCGGGTAATCGAAGGGTTCTCAGATTTACGTGTAATTTTATCGATTTCATCAATATAGACAATCGCTGATTCAGCCTTAGCCACATCAAAATCACAAGTCTGCAGAATGCGTTGAATAATATTCTCAACATCTTCACCTACATAACCTGCCTCAGTCAACGTTGTTGCATCTGCGATAGCAAAAGGCACATCCAATGCTTTTGCTAATGTTTCTGCCAATAAAGTCTTACCTGACCCAGTTGGACCAATCAGTAAGATATTACTTTTACCTAGCTCAACATCACTGCTTTTATCGGTATGGCTACGCAATCTTTTATAATGATTATAAACAGCAACCGATAGAATACGCTTTGCTTTGTCTTGCCCGATGACATATTCATCCAAAGCTTCTTTAATTTCCTTAGGCTTAGGTAATTTTTTCTCTAAATCAGCACCACCCTCTTCAGCAGCATCTTTCGCTAATTCTTCTTCGATAATGTCATTACAAAGATCGACACACTCATTACACATATAAACAGAGGGACCAGCAACCAGCTTTCTAACTTCACTTTGACTTTTGCCACAAAATGAACAATATAAAACTACATCACTATCGCTATCTTTACTCATTACCTACCCTACTTTAGATATATTGCTGTATTTTTTAAGATGCAGTTCGACTGGATAACACTTTATCAACCAGCCCATATTCAACTGACTCATCGGCACTTAAAAAGTTATCTCTATCTGTATCAGCCTGAATTTTTTCCATTGGCTGACCAGTATGATGCGATAACACTTTATTTAATTTTTCACGAATGGTTAAAATTTCGCGTGCATGAATATCAAAATCAGAAGCTTGACCTTGAAATCCGCCTAAAGGCTGATGGATCATAACCCGTGAATTTGGCAAACAAAAACGCTTCCCTGCCGCTCCACCCGTTAATAATAAAGAACCCATGCTAGCCGCTTGACCAATGCACATGGTGCTTACGTCAGGCTTAATAAACTGCATCGTATCATAAATTGCCATACCCGCTGTAACTGAGCCACCAGGCGAATTAATATACAAATGGATATCTTTATCCGGATCTTCTGATTCTAAAAACAATAACTGAGCCACAACCAAATTAGCCATGTAATCTTCTACTTGCCCAACTAAAAAGATAACTCTTTCTTTTAATAATCTTGAGTAAATATCATACGAACGATCACCACGTGATGTTTGCTCAACAACCATAGGTACCAAACCACCCGCAGCTTCAGGTGACAGCGTACTTCCTATTCCGTTATGACTCTGTATCATTTTTAATTCCTAGATCTTATGCAGAAGGTTCCATTACTGAACTGAATGATAGAGTTTCTTCAGCTACTTTTGCTTTAGTTAAAACCCAATCAACAGCAGCATCTTCCAATACCATTTGCTCTACTTCAGCTAAACGCTTCTCATCACCATAGTACCAGCTTACAACTTCTTCTGGTTTTTCATAGCTCTCAGCCAAACCATCAATCACTTCTTTCACTGCTGATGATTCTGCTTTAATTTCATTTTTTTGAATCACTTCCGCTAAAATCAAACCTAAACCAACACGACGCTTCGCTTGTTCTTCAAAGTTTGCAGCCGCCGGCTTAACATCATTGATGTCTAAATTTTGTTTTTTAGCATTTTCGATATAAGGCTTCATCAAAGCTTCGACTTCTTGATCAACCATTGTAGTAGGCAATGCAACCTCTACATTTGCATAAAGCGCGTCCATCACAGAATTTTTCAATCTATTTTTTAGAGCGACTGCTAATTCACGCTGCATATTTTTTTCTATATCAGCACGAAACTCTGCTTCATCGCCACTTTCCATACCATATGCTTTAATGAACTCAACATCCACTTCTGGCAAACTAGCAGATTCAACCTTAAGCACTTCCACTTCAAAAGTAGCCGGCTTACCGGACAACTCTTTATTGGTATATTCTTCAGGAAAAGTTACTTCTAGTGTTTTAGTTGCTCCGACTGAAAGACCAATCAATTGCTCTTCAAATCCAGGTATCATACGTTTTGAACCAATTTCAACTAAGAAATCTTCAACTGTACCATCGGTAAAATTTTCACCATCACAGATACCAGAAAATTTAATCGTAACTTGATCGCCGTCCACTGAGTCAGCTTCTGAAGTACTCCACTCTTTTCTTTGCTCTCTTAATTTCAAGATCATTGCATCGATATCAGCAGCATCAACAGTAGTCACTGCTTTGCTAACTTCAATATTATCAACGCTATCTAAAGTAAGTTCAGGATAAACTTCAAATGTCGCAACAAACTCAAAGCCTTCGTCAGACTGCACAGGTTCGATCTGTGGATATCCAGCAGGTCTTAAATCATTATCTTGTAATGCTTTAAAGTAATTAGTTTGAATCATGTCACCCGTAACTTCTTCTCTAGCACGGCCACCATACATTTTTTTGACTACTTTCTGAGGAACTTTCCCAGCACGAAAACCATCAATCTTAACATCACGCGCTATTGTTTTTAAACGCTCTTCAACTTTAGCCTGAACAACATCTTCAGGAATATTAATTGTCATTTTTCTGCTTAATTCTGATGTTTTTTCAACAGAGACTTGCATGGGTTTTTACCTCAAAAAAATATTTGTATTTGTGTGTTATATCCGAGAGTGGATATTTCTTACGAGAATTAACGATGACTACCGTCAATATATATTCGATAATTAAGTGGTGCGAGCGGGGAGACTTGAACTCCCACATCATAAGATACTGGTACCTAAAACCAGCGCGTCTACCAATTCCGCCACGCTCGCTACTTAATTTGAATCGTCATTATAAGCATTTAATAAGAAAATACAAATATTAAATTACTATTTTTTAAAAAAAACACTATTCACCCTGCCATCCGTACATGTCACAGATAAAAATCTGCACGCAGTTCAGCATACACACCTTAATAGGTTATACTTTGTGGTTTTTAATTATTCAAGAGTAGATATATGAGACCTAGCGGCCGCGAACCCAACCAAATGAGAGATGTTAAATTCACTTGCGGATACACCAACCATGCCGAAGGATCAGTAATGGTTGAATTTGGCGAAACGCGTGTTTTATGTACCGCTAGTGTAGAAAACCGTGTTCCGCGCTTTTTAAAAGGCAAAGGCGAAGGTTGGGTTACTGCAGAATATGGAATGCTACCTCGCTCAACTCACTCCAGAATGAGACGTGAAGCGAGCCAGGGCAAGCAAAGCGGCCGCACACAAGAAATCCAGCGTTTAATTGGTCGCTCCTTGCGTGCCGCAGTTGATCTTTCAGCCTTAGGCGAACACACTATTACGATAGACTGTGACGTTATTCAAGCAGACGGAGGAACACGTACCGCTTCAATTACAGGCGGCTTTGTGGCGCTTTCTATTGCTATTGAATCCATGCTAAAAAAGAAAAAAATCAAGAAAAACCCATTACACGGCCAAGTTGCGTCTATTTCTGTCGGCATTTACAACGGCACGCCTGTTTTAGATTTAGACTACCCGGAAGATAGTAGCGCTGAAACCGATATGAATGTGGTTATGAATGATGCCGAAGCATTTATTGAAGTTCAAGGCACGGCTGAGGGTCACGCATTTAGACAAGAAGAGCTCGATGCTATGTTAACACTGGCTAAATCGGGTATAAACGAACTACTTAGCAAACAAAATGCAGCCTTAGCTGAACACTTATAAAATCAATTGCCGCGAAGATCATTCAGCAGCTTCGCGGCAATCATTAACCTAGAAACAAAGCCTATGTCAGCGATAAATTCCGAAAAAATTGTGTTAGCGAGCAATAACCAAGGAAAAATAAAAGAAATTCAAAGTATTTTAAACCAACATACCATCATCACCCAGCAAGAACTAGGCATCCAGGAAATAGAAGAAACAGGTAGCACATTTATAGAAAACGCGATTTTAAAAGCAAGAAATGCGGCACGCCATAGCAACTTACCCGCGATCTCCGATGACTCGGGCCTTGTTGTTGATGCGTTACAAGGAGCGCCCGGCATTATTTCTGCGCGCTTTGCTGGCAACCAAGCAACAGACCTAGACAATTTAAAATTAGTTTTACAAAAAATGGAATCGATTCCAGAGGATCAGCGTCAAGCCCGCTTTATTTGCGTTCTTGTCCTTATGCGTCACGCTAACGACCCCTTCCCTATTATTGCGCAAGCAAGCTGGGAAGGTAGCTTATTAAGCAAACCTCAAGGAACAAATGGCTTCGGTTACGATCCTATTTTCTGGGTTGCAGAAAAAAACTGTAGCTCAGCTGAATTAAGCCCTTTAGAGAAAAATCAACTTAGCCATCGCGCGCAAGCTTTACGCAAGCTAGAGCAACAGCTAATGCAACTTTCAGTCAACAGCTAAGATGACACAATGCTTACTCGCCTAATACTCTATATCGCCTACAGCCTCAAAACATCGGAAAACTATAAGCACTGCAAAACTTTTTTCTATGACCTATTAGAAAATCCAAAAAGCCAGAGCAAACCTTACTTTGATCTATTTATGATCATTTTAGTCATGAGTAGCGTGTCGATTCTTATTCATGAAGTTAAAAATGAAAGCAATCTCTGGTCAATTTACTTTGAAAATGTTGTCGTTAGTATTTTTCTGGGTGAATACCTACTGCGAGGGTGGCTTTATTCCGACATACATCGCATCATTATTCAACATCATGAAGATACTAAGTATCTTGGGCACCGCTTTCGCATAAGAGCGATTACTTACCAAATTTTAAAAAGCAAATTAAGCTATATTTTTTCCCCAAGCGCTATCATCGATTTACTCGCTATTCTGCCAAGCTATCGCCCACTGCGTATATTACGTATTTTTCTGATCTTCCGCTTATTCAAGCTACTACGCTACTCGCAAAGCATTCAGATGTTTACTGGGATTTTAAAAAGCAAGCAGTTTGAGCTCACTACGCTCGCTATTTTTATGAGCTTTTTAATTTTCATCGCCAGTACAGCCATTTATATTTTTGAGCACGCCTCGGTCGGCGGGCAAATAGGCTCCTTAACTGATGCTTTTTATTGGGCAGTAGTCACCATTTCTACCGTAGGTTATGGCGACATAACACCGATTAGCACTGGCGGGCGACTAGTTACCAGCGCACTCATTATTTCTGGTTTAGGTGTCCTTGCTTTCTTTACCTCGATTATTGTTGCTGCATTTAGCGAAAAAATGAGTGAATTCCAATTAGACAGAGTGAAGGCAACCATTGAAAAAAGCCAAAACACCATTATTCTGTGTGGTTTTGGTCGTGTTGGACAAGAAATAGCCCAACAGCTCTTT
>Ga0209081_1002117_pt1 | contig 11621 bp, 5 predicted proteins | sample GOMGulsemesocosm_4_FD_184636 | JGI IMG/M metagenome (GOLD analysis project Ga0209081, IMG submission 184636) | Methane-oxidizing microbial communities from mesocosms in the Gulf of Mexico - GOM15B Gulf of Mexico (SPAdes) (version 2) | ecosystem: Environmental > Aquatic > Marine > Cold seeps... | reverse complement strand
GGGAGCTGGCCTTGGCTTTGTGCGAAGCGCTGCAAGCCGAGCAGTTACAAATCAGTGTGGCGGTGAAATCGCTACTGCGTGAGCTTGATAAAGAAATCAAATTCTTAGCCGAGCAGAGTGTCGAAGCGTTTAATAGCTATAGCTCCGACGAACTGTTGAAAAACCTTCTTTATTACATCGCTCGCAGCGGATCACACAGCCCGCGTATAGAACAATTACGTACACAGTATGAGTTAGCCAAGGCACTCGATGGTGATGGCCAAACGGGTTCAGAAGATATATTGGCTGGGCCAGACCCAGAAACCATGCGTACGGTTGTCAGCGCGCTTAATGATGAGTTAGAAACCATCAAACACGCGCTGGATATGAGTATTTCCGGCCACGACGAAGCCGCTGTGGATGAGGCGTTACCGGTGATGCAGAGGGTGGCTGATACGCTTTCTGTTTTGGGTGCACTGGATCTGAGATCTCAGCTATTGGAGCAAATGGTGGCGCTGGAAGAGGCTGCTAGCCAAGGAACCCCGAGCAATGAACTGTTGATGTCGGTGGCCGGCGATATCATCAGTATGGAACAGCGCCTGGCGGCGATGGCAGAAGGTGCTAGCGCGGGCAGTGAGGCCGCAGCTGAAGCCTGTGTGATCGAAATTAATCAGGCTCAAGAATCGGTTCTGCGTGAAGCGCGCAACGGTTTAGAGCAATCCAAAGACGCCATCATTGAATACATTGCCTCCCAGTGGAATACCAACCACCTGCAAGGTGTGCCAGGGCTGTTGAATGAGATCCGCGGCGGCCTGGCAATGATACCTTTGTCGCGACCCGCGATGATTCTGCAATCATGTGGTTGTTATATCGATGAACAGCTATTGCAGAGTGTGGATGCACCGGACTGGCACCAGTTGGATACGCTGGCTGACGCCATTGCCAGTGTCGAATATTACCTTGAACGTCTCAGTGGCGATCGTGACGAAGACGATGAGCTGTTACTGGGTGTCGCTGAAGACAGTGTTGCTCAATTGGGTTACCCCATTGTCGGTGAGGTAGCGACACCGCCGCAGGCTTCAAGTGCGGATGTTGGCTCGGTACTGGAAAAGATAGCTGAAGTCGAGACAGTGGATCTCAATGTTTTGCCGCTGGAACCCTCCCCTGAAAACGCTGTCCCACCCCTTCTTGAGGTTGAGCTAGAAATAAGTGAAGAGGCATTAGTCTCTGAGTTGCCCGAAGCGGAAGAGCCTGTAGAAAATACAGAGGCCTCAGAAAATGTTGGCCTTGTCCTTGAGGATACTGCAGGTCAGGAGTCAGCCAATACAGACGCGGGGGATATGACTGAGACGTCGGAGTCAGAGCCTGCAGCAGTAAGCACCGAAGACGATACTGAAGATGAGTTGGATGAGGAAATCCTAGAGATTTTCATCGAGGAATCGGAGGAAGTCTTACAGGCAATTGATGAGTTTTTCCCTCAGTGGGAACGCGACCTAGCGGATAAAGAGTCGCTCAAAGAATTCCGCCGCGCCTTTCATACACTAAAAGGCAGTGGCCGCATGGTCGGTGCAAATGACCTCGGTGAGTTGGCTTGGTCGGTTGAAAGCTTGCTTAACAGCATACTGGACAGTGGTGTGCAGGCGCATGCAGGGCAAGTTGTTTTAATCCGTAAGGTGCGAGAACTGCTGCCTGCATTTATTCATGCCTTTGAGCATAAGCAGCCTAACCCCAATCCAGAACTTGCCAACCAATACATTGAATGGGCGGCCGAATTAGCGCGTGGAGAATTGCCCGCGGCGCTGCTCACCGAACAGGAACAAGCGTCAGAAGTGGATGGCGAAAGTGCCCAGGCTGAAGAAGCGTTGCCTGAAGTACAAAGCGAAGAAGAATTGTCGGTACTTTCTGACGATGATGATATTGCCATCCTATGGGATATCTTTGCTACTGAGGCTCAATCACACCTGTCCGTGGTTGAAGGTTTTATCGAACAGATGAGCGATGCTGCACCCCTCTATACACCGCCAAGCGAGTCTATGCAGCGTGCCTTACACACGCTTAAAGGCAGTGCACACATGGCCGATGTGTATGATGTGGCTACCCTGGCGACTCCGTTGGAGCGTTTCGCCAAAGAGCTTCGGACCTATCAGGTCAATATTGACGACGATATTTTACAGCTGTTGCGTGACGGTGTTAGTTATACCCGACAAGCGCTGGATCAAATACGCGAGGGTACAACGGTAGCAATTGAGAAGTTGCCACAATTTCTAGCGCGAGTTGGCGAATTAAGGGACCTTTTCGTTGTCCCGCTCATCAGCCAGCAAGAAGAGTCGGGCGAGGGCAAGAAGAAGATAGACCCTGAGCTGCTGTCAATCTTTATGGCGGAAGAGATGAACCTGCTGCTGGATGCCGATGAGCTGTTGTTAGGCTGGCAGGCTCAAGCGCCGCATATCGAAGACACCCAGCCATTGGAGCCACTGAGTTGTGAGCTTGAAACTTTAGCCACGGGCGCTGAACACGCTTGTCTACCGGCCATGGCCGAGTTGAGTGGCAGCTTGTTTAATTTCTACCAGACACTGCTGGCGAACCTTGAAGGCTTTGCCCAGTTGGTCGAGGGTGACTACAACGTCTTGCTGCAAGCTCATGAACAGCTACTCGATATGGTGGATGGAGTGGCCGCTGGGCAAAACCTTAAACCGGTCGATACGCAAACGCTGCTTAGCCTGAGCTCACTGAGCGCACAACTGGCCAGTGTTGCCGTCGATAGTGGTGCCGCAGCGGATGACAGTGCTGCATCGGAAGACGCTGCTGTATTAGACGAAAGCGCGAAAGGTTCCGTAATCGATACTTCAGTTGCTGACGGCTCCATAGTGGCTGATGGCTCAATAGTTGATGCTGAAGCAATGGCTGATGCGTTATTGCTAGATGACGTCAGTGAGGAAGACCTCGCACTAAAAATTGAAGCGCTTGAGCAGCACACTATTGATGCTCAAGAGTCGCTGGATGATTTTGCTGCAGAACTTGATGAGGCCTCGGCAGAGATCGACGAAACCACACTACTCGATGTTGATTCTGAACAGGGCGATAGCGAAAGCATTGAAGCCGTTGCGGACGAAATTTTAGTGCCAGAGCTTCAGCCGGAAGACGAGATTGTTACCGAGCCCAGTGAGACACAAGCGCTAGCTGAGCCCCTGAGCGAGGGCGGCGAGTGGGCACTTACTGGCATGGACGTGTTGCAACAACGTCTGGGTGAAGACTTTGATGAGGATATCCTCGAAATATTCCTCGAAGAAGCCGATGAGCTTAATGAAGAGATGGAGCATGCGGTTCACGCCTGGGAAGCCGACTGGAACCAAACCGATCCTGCGGATGAGCTTAAGCGATGCTTACATACAGTCAAAGGTGGCGCTCGATTGTCTGGGTTGATGGGACTTGGCGAAATAGCTCATGACTTTGAAACCTATCTGATCGATTTGGGTGAGCACCCTGAAGTCAGTGCCCATGTTTTTAGCGTTATACATGATTACCAAGATAAAATTCATCAAGGTGTAGAGCGCCTGAAGCGTGTTCTCGCTGGCGGGCAAGAAAACTTAACGGGATTGATCTCACTGGGTGATCTCCCCCCTGTTGTTGATACTTCGGTTACTGAGGACACTGCTAGCGGTGAGGCTCAACTAGAGCCCGTCGCGAATGATGCTGTGGCCGAGGGTTGCGATGAGCAGAGCATCGATCTCGATGAGGCTCCGGCCCTTGAGGATGAAACCTCTTACGGCGCCGACATACTGCAGTTTACGCCGAAGAATCAAGACTCTAGTACGCTCGAAGCCATAACGGCTCCGCTGGTGCAGTCTGGCTCTGTGCCATCGCCTAGCACGGGTGGAGCAGCGGCACCGTCGCCGTTACAAGCTAAACGCCAAGCGCCACAAGAAGTGGTCAAGGTTTCTGCTGAGCTACTTGAGGAGCTGGTAAACCTTGCGGGTGAGACCTCCATTGGTCGAGGCCGCATGGAAGAGCAGGTCAGTGAAATGGGCTTCACCATCGAAGAGATGGACGCCACGATTCACCGTCTACAGGATCAGCTACGCCGCCTTGATATTGAAACGGAAGCGCAGGTGCTTTTCCGCCAAGAGCAGCTAGCCGATCAAGAGGATTTTGATCCGCTGGAAATGGATCGCTACTCGCAGTTGCAGCAGTTGTCGCGCTCATTACTTGAGTCGGCGTCCGACCTCTTGGACCTCAAGGGCACCTTGACCGATAAAACCCGCGATGCTGAAACCCTGTTGCTGCAGCAATCGCGTATTAACACCGACCTACAAGAGGGCTTGATGCGCTCGCGCATGGTGCCTTTCTCCCGCCTCGTTCCACGCCTGCGCCGAATTGTACGACAGGTGGCGACCGAGCTGGGTAAGCAGGTGAACTTCGAACTGGATAATGTCGAAGGCGAGCTAGATCGTACGGTACTGGAGCGCATGATTGCGCCGCTTGAGCACATGTTGCGCAACGCCGTTGACCACGGTATTGAGACACCCGCCGAGCGAGTGGCCGCCGGTAAGCCAGAAGCGGGTCGAGTGCTATTGAGCTTAGCCCGAGAGGGTGGCGATGTGATGCTGCGCCTCATGGATGATGGAAAGGGAATCGACTTACCTCGGGTTCGCGAAAAGGCCGTCGAGCGCGGCCTGATGACCGCCGATGCAAGCTTGAGTGACCGCGACATCATGCAGTTTATCTTGCACGCCGGTTTTTCAACCGCAGACTCTGTCACGCAGATCTCCGGCCGAGGTGTCGGCATGGACGTAGTGAATTCCGAGATTAAGCAGCTCGGTGGCGCTATGACGATTAATTCCAAAACCGGTGAAGGTTCGGAATTTACCGTGCGCTTGCCCTTCACCGTATCGGTTAACCGCGCCTTGATGATTCGTTTAGGTGATGATCGCTACGCGATTCCACTGAATAATATTGAAGGTATTGTGCGCGTCAGTCCGTTTGAATTGGAACATTATTACCAAGATCCACAGGCACGCTTTGAATACGCAGGTGAAAATTATCAGGTACGTTATTTGGGCAATATGCTCAATACGGATACCCATCCGAAACTTGAAGGGCAAGTGATGCCGCTGCCGGTTGTCTTGGTGCGCACCGCGCAAAATGCCGTGGCTATGCAAGTGGACATGCTGATGGGCTCGCGGGAGATCGTGGTGAAGAGCCTCGGTCAGCAATTCAGTGCTGTACAGGGTGTGTCTGGCGCCACGGTAATGGGTGACGGTAGTGTCGTGGTGATTTTAGATCCTCACGCCATGATTCGACGCGATGCCGCTCTGGCACACATGCCGAGTAACCAGCTAGCCAATGCCCAGCCTCAGCAGGAGTCTGCCGCTGAGACTAAAACGATTATGGTGGTGGATGATTCGGTAACGGTACGCAAGGTGACATCGCGCTTTTTAGAGCGTGAGGGCTACAGCGTGATCACCGCTAAGGACGGCACAGATGCACTGTTAAAATTGCAAGATCACCTACCCGATGCGATGTTGTTGGATATTGAGATGCCACGCATGGATGGTTTTGAAGTGGCGAAAAACGTTCGCTCAAGCAGCCGCTTAAAGCACCTGCCGATTATTATGATCACCTCGCGCACCGGAGATAAACACCGGGAGCATGCCGAGTCTCTGGGTGTAAATAAATACATGGGTAAGCCCTTCCAGGAAGACAAACTGTTGCACAACATTCGTGTGGTGACGGGTGAGCTGAGTGACGACGCTGAGTTTGACGCTGGCCCAGAGGTTTAATACTTGGGCAGCGACAGTGCACAGGCAATACCCCTGCAGCTGGGGTTGCTTGCTGAAAGCAGCGAGCAGTGTCAAGCACTGAAGCATTTGGTCTGCAGTGTAGGTCACAAGGTCGCCGTCGCCACGCAGGCAAGTGAGGCTGATGACGCACTATTGGCTAGCCCAGTAGATGCTTGGTTAATTGACATCGATCTCACGAGATACACGGCGATTGAAGGGTGGCTCTCACACCTACAGCAGCCAGTGATCATCAGTGACGGCTGGGAACTACAGCCAGCGACTGACGCTTATCGACTCTGGGGTCGGCGTTTACAGGCTAAGCTGCAGCAGCTAGATGGACAAATTAACTTGTTACAACACCCCATGGGCGCCACCAAGGACCTCTGGGTTTTGGGAGCCTCGACGGGTGGTGTGGAAGCCGTGCGCGATTTCTTTTCGGCACTGCCGCCAGCGTTGGGTATTGGATTTATTTACGTGCAACACATAGGCAGTGGCTACGAGCAGTCATTGGCTGACATGGTCAATAAGTACAGCCACTACCCAGCCTACCCAGTGTTACATGGTGATGTGATACACCCAGACCGAACGGCAATTGTGGCCAGCGATCGACATATTATGGTGCAGGATAACGGCACTCTGAGTGTCACCGGTGATGTTTGGAGTGGCCCCTACAGCCCTTCTATTGATCAGGTATTTGCCAATGTCGCACTCAGTCATGGGGCGCGCAGCGGGGTGATTGTTTTTTCCGGTATGGGCGATGATGGCACCAGCGGTGCGCGCTTAATAAAGCAAAAAGGTGGTTGCGTTTGGGTTCAATGCCCCGATTCATGTGTGGTATCGTCGATGCCCGATGAAGTAATAAACGCCGAGCTTGCCGAGGTCGTGGCAACACCACAGGGCTTGGCAGCACGGCTAGCCCAGCACTACGCAGAGCGAGTATAAAATAGATTCGGCGTGTCAGCTCCTGGCCGCTGTGACGATACACTCCCGTACGGACGGTGAGAGGAAAAAATTGTGAATAATGCGCCCTTAGCAATACAGCCCGACACGCCTGAAGAGATTCCCTGCCTGATGCTGCCTTTAGCGGGGCGTACATTATTAGTGCCGACGGTTTCCATTGCTGAAATGGTTTCTTATAGTGCACCGCAAGCGGTTGATCAGGCGCCAGACTGGTTGCTGGGTATGGTTGAGTGGAGAAATCTGCAGGTGCCGGTACTGTCGTTCGAAGTGTTGAACGGTGAAGCCAACCCAGGCACAGCTCAACGCAGTCGTTTGGCAGTATTCAATAACACGGGGGTCAGCGACGAGCTGCCCTTTATTGCCTTACCTACCCAAGCGATTCCAAAGCTGATTCGTGTGAGCGGCCAAGACATTTCTGTCTCGGACGAGGGCAATCAGCCTTTTGACCGCATGCGCGTTGACGTTGAAGATGAAACCCTGACGATCCCAGATATATCATCGCTAGAGCGAGCTTATATGGATTGGTTGAGTCGCAGCTGAAGCGTTATTAATCGATCGCTAGCTGTAAAAAGACCGCTCCGTTATCTAACCGAGCGGTCTTTTGCGTTTAGGTCGAAGGACAAGCTATTAGAGCAATTGCTGGGATACGATTTAATTCAGGTCGCCCCAGAGGTATTGCAGAATACTGATGGCGGCCAGAGGTGCCGTCTCGGTGCGAAACACACGCGGACCAAGGCGCAGCGCTTGAAAAGATTGCTGCTCGGCGAGGTTTATTTCAGCCGCGCTGAGCCCGCCTTCCGGGCCTATGAGCAAGGCTGTACTGTCTACCTGCTGGTTTGCATCTAACGCTTCGTCGGTGCGGTGATGCAGCACAAAGCGTTTTTGTTCTTCTCGCTCCTCGAGCCAAGGCTCAAGTCGTAACGCGGGCAATAGTTGCGGCACAATATTCAGTTGGCACTGCTCGCAGGCACTGATCAGAATTTGCTGCCAAGAAGCCATTTTTTTTTCAAGCCTTGGGCCGTTGAGTTTGACCTCGGAGCGCTCGGTAAATAAAGGGGTAATTTGGCTTACGCCCAGCTCGGCGGCTTTTTGCAGCACCCACTCAAAGCGGTCGCCTTTCGATAAACCAACGCCCAGATGAATGCTGAGTGGCGATTGTTTGTTGTCATCAAAAAATTCATCGAGCTGAGCGCTGACGCGCTTTTTCCCGACCTCAACCAGCGTGGCGTTATATTGCCCACCTAGCCCGTTAAACAGGACCAGTGAACGCCCAGCCTCCATGCGCAAAACTTTAGCGATATGGCGCGAGGCATTTTCATCGAGCTCGATGATTTGCTGTAGGGCTAATACTTGGTCTGTATAAATTCTAGGGATACGCATGGGGTTGGTCACAAAGCAATTTAACGATGAATAAGATTATACGATGGAAATAATAAAGGGAGCCGAAGCTCCCTTTATTATTTTATCACCAACCGAAAGTAACACGGAGGGGTAACGATTACTCAGGCGCTAACCCAAGGTTCTTAACAATCTGTGCTGTCGGCTCGGTCTGGTTCATAGTGTAGAAGTGCAAACCAGGCGCGCCATTGTCGAGCAGGGTTTCACACAACTCTGTGATCAGGTCTGTGCCGAAGGCCTGCATGCTGGCGGTATCATCAGCAAAGTCTTCGAGGCGGTAGCGCAACCAGCGCGGAATATCCGCGCCGCAAGCTTCGCTGAAACGCAGCAGATTCTTGAAGTTCAGAATCGGCATAATACCCGGGTAGATTGGGTTATTAATACCTTGCTTGCCACACTCTTCCATAAAGCAAAAGTAAGCGTCAGGGGTGAAGAAGTACTGACTGATGGCGTTGTTGGCACCGGCGTCAAACTTACCCTTGAGGTAGCGCACATCGTCGCTGTAGCTCTTGGCTTCCGGGTGAATTTCCGGGTAGGCCGCAACTTCCAGCTCGAAGTGGTCGCCAAACTCTTTGCGAATAAACGCCACCAGCTCATTGGCGTAAACCAGTTGCGAGGCGCCGCCCATGCCCGAAGGCATGTCACCGCGCAGGGCAACGACACGGCTGACACCGGCGTCTTTGTATTCTTGCAGTAGCTCGGTGATGGTCTCTTCGCCATCGCCACCAAAAGACAAGTGCGGCGCAACGTCGATACCGGCCTGCTTAATTTCTGTGACGATGTTCTTGGTGTTGTCGCGGGTTGAACCGCCGGCACCGTAAGTCACAGAAAAGAATTCAGGTTTTAACAGCGAGAGTTCTTCACGAACCGCCGTCAGTTTGGTTTTACCCACCTCTGTTTTGGGTGGGAAAAATTCAAAACTAAGGCGAAAGTCTTTATCGCTCATAATGTATTACCAGTTTCTTTGGCCTCGGTTGAGGTGCTCAACCGAGGCCGGATTAGTACTTATTAACTCCAGTACTGTCAGCAGCTGTGCTGTTTAGTACTTGTAGCTTTCTGGCTTGAAAGGGCCTTCAGTAGGCACCTTAATGTAGTCGGCTTGTGTCTGGGTCAGCTTGGTCAATACGCCGCCAAAACCGGCAACCATATCCGCGGCCACTTCTTCGTCCAGCTTCTTAGGCAGTACCTTTACGTACAGGTTAGACGTTTTGTCTGCGGCTGGCAGGTCGGCGAACTTCGCATCCCACAGGTACATCTGCGCCAATACCTGGTTGGCGAAAGAGCCATCCATGATGCGCGAGGGGTGGCCCGTGGCGTTGCCCAGGTTAACCAGACGGCCTTCAGACAACAAAATCAGGTGGTCGTTAGTACCGGCCTGACGCACGATCTTGTGAACCTGTGGTTTAATTTCGTCCCACTCCCAGTTCGCACGCATGTAGGCGGTATCGATCTCGTTATCGAAGTGACCGATGTTACAAACCACTGCGCCGCTCTTGAGTTTTTGCAGCATGTTTTTGTCACAAACATCGGTGTTGCCGGTAGTGGTGACGATCAAATCAGTCTTGCCCAACAGCTGTGCGTCAACGCAGGCAAGCTCGCCAGTGTTATTACCGTCGATGTACGGAGAGACAACTTCAAAGCCATCCATGCAAGCTTGCATAGCGCAGATAGGGTCGATTTCAGCTACCTTAACGATCATGCCTTCCTGGTTCAGTGATGCAGCAGAACCTTTGCCCACGTCACCGTAACCGATAACCAGCGCTTTTTTACCGGACAACAGGTGGTCGGTGCCGCGCTTGATGGCATCGTTCAAAGAGTGACGACAGCCGTACTTATTGTCGTTCTTTGACTTAGTTACCGCGTCGTTTACGTTGATCGCAGGAACCTTAAGCGAACCCTCTTCCAGCATCTCCAGCAGACGGTGAACACCGGTAGTTGTCTCTTCAGAAATACCGTGGATGCTCTCCAACATGGCAGGGTACTTGGTGTGAACCATTTCAGTCAGGTCGCCGCCGTCATCCAAAATCATATTGGCGTTCCAAACATCGGAACCGTCTTTTTCCGTGAGAATGGTCTGCTCGATGCACCAGAGGAACTCTTCTTCAGTCTCGCCCTTCCAAGCAAAAACAGGTACACCGGCAGCGGCGATGGCAGCAGCGGCGTGGTCTTGAGTTGAGAAGATATTACAAGAAGACCAGCGTACGTCGGCGCCCAGCTCAACCAGTGTTTCGATCAACACAGCGGTTTGGATGGTCATGTGAATACAACCCATGATGCGGGCGTCACTCAACGGCTGTGCGGCCTTGTACTTACGGCGCAGGGCCATCAGTGCTGGCATTTCGCCTTCGGCGATTTCAATCTCTTTACGGCCCCAAGTAGCCAGTTGTTCGAATTCTTCTTGGCTGTAGTTGGCAATTTTGTAATCAGTAAAGCTCATGTGTAACTCCAATGTTTATGTGACGGCCGTATAAACAGGCCGCGGATACTTTTATAAATCGGTTTAAGCGAGCGCAGCTTTCAGAGCATCAACTTTATCGGTCTTTTCCCAGGTAAAGGCCGTGAAGGTTTCAGACTTCTCCACGCCGTTGTCCATCCACTTATAAGTGTGTTCGAAAGGCTCGCGACCAAAGTGACCATAAGCTGCGGTAAGTTGGTACATCGGGTGCTCAAGATCTAACACCTTGGTGATCGCGTAAGGGCGCAAATCGAACACGCTGCGAACCGCTTCGATCAGTTTGTCGTCAGCAACCGTACCTGTGCCAAACGTGTTCACAGAAATGGATGTTGGCTCGGCCACACCAATTGCGTAAGACACCTGAATCTCACAGCGCTCGGCCAGACCCGCGGCAACGATGTTCTTGGCAACGTAACGACCAGCGTATGCCGCAGAGCGGTCAACCTTTGATGGATCCTTGCCCGAGAAAGCGCCGCCACCGTGACGGGCCATGCCGCCGTAGGTATCCACGATAATCTTACGACCCGTCAGGCCGCAATCACCCACAGGGCCGCCGATAACAAACTTACCGGTTGGGTTGATGTGGTACTGAGTACCTTCGTGCAACAGCTCGGCTGGCAGCACAACCTTAATGATGTTGTCCAAAATTGCTTGGCGCAAATCATCGAGGCTGATGTCTTCGTCATGTTGCGTAGACAAAACAACCGCATCAATCGCAACAGGTTTACCGTTTTCGTAGCGCAGGGAAACCTGGCTCTTGGCGTCTGGGCGCAACCAAGGCAGTACGCCTTCTTTACGCAGCTTCGCTTGACGCTCAACCAAACGGTGCGAGTAGTAAACCGCTGCCGGCATCAGGTGCTCTGTCTCATTGGTGGCGTAACCAAACATCAGGCCTTGGTCGCCCGCGCCCTGATCTTCCGGCTTGGCGCGGTCAACACCCTGGTTAATATCAGGGGACTGTTTACCGATGGCGTTCAATACGGCACAGGTCGCGCCATCGAAGCCCACTTCAGAACTGTCGTAACCAATACCAGTGATCACATCACGGA
>Ga0209081_1002111_pt1 | contig 11637 bp, 9 predicted proteins | sample GOMGulsemesocosm_4_FD_184636 | JGI IMG/M metagenome (GOLD analysis project Ga0209081, IMG submission 184636) | Methane-oxidizing microbial communities from mesocosms in the Gulf of Mexico - GOM15B Gulf of Mexico (SPAdes) (version 2) | ecosystem: Environmental > Aquatic > Marine > Cold seeps... | reverse complement strand
AAATATCAAGTACTCACAAACAAAATGCCTTCACCAATTAAATTACTCTAATCCATTATATATAGTATAGAAGCAAGGAATCCTGCTGCTATTTTAGTTTTATCAATATTTCAAGGCTTTACACTGAAGCACACCTCTCTTCCAAGCTCCTAACATATACATAGAGGGAAGAGCTTTCGAGCAAAGACCGCGTTTTAAAATGCATCCCTCGAGGACGATAATTAACGAACACTACAAGTATGCGCTACATTTATCAGCAAAATACAGTTCGTCTCAGCACCCGACCTCAATCTACCACGCCCAACGCTAAAACTCCCCAGCCCTAAATCTATCAAGGCTGGGCCTAGGATGATCTACTTATATTCAACTAGCCGATTCTTTCCAGCATATCTTCACGCATTTTAAATTTTTGAATCTTACCGGTCACTGTCATCGGGTAGTCCTCTACAAAGTCGATATACCGTGGTATTTTAAAGTGAGTAATTTGCCCCTTACAAAACCCTTTTACCCCCTCAATATCCATATCCTCCCCCTGCAATAACTTTATCCACGCACAAACCTCTTCCCCCATTTTGTTATCCGGCACGCCAAAAACTTGTACCTCCTGTATTTTGGGGTGAGTGTAAAGGAACTCTTCAATCTCCCGCGGGAAAATATTTTCACCCCCGCGAATAATCATGTCCTTAATCCTACCAACAATTCGGACGTAACCGTCACTATCCATTTCACCTAGATCTCCCGAATGTAGCCAGCCCCCTTCATCAATAGTCTCTTGCGTTTTTTCTTTATCGCCCCAGTAACCTTGCATCACAGAATAACCGCGCGTGCAAACTTCACCTTTATCACCCACCGCTACTACTCGGCCTTCCTCATCAATTATTTTTATTTCTACACGCGGAAAGGCACGACCCACCGTTTCTAATCGTCTTTCAACGAGATCATCGGGACGAGTAATATGATTCAAGGAACTTACTTCAGTTTGCCCATAGCCAATTAAAATATGTTCCATATGCATATCACGCATAACGCGTTTCATCACCTCTTCGGGGCAGGGCGAACCAGCCATAATGCCTGTTCGTAAATGGCTCAAGTCAAACGTTGAAAAATCGGGGTGATCCAGCTCACTAATAAACATCGTTGGCACACCATGCAGGCCAGTACACTTTTCATTCTCGACAGCCTCCAAGGTCAATTGCGTATCAAATATTGCACTGGGTAATACTGCTGTCGCTCCGCAAGCTACGCAAGCAAGACTCGCCATCACCATACCAAAACTATGATAGAGCGGAACCGGTATGCAAAGCCTATCTTTATCAGTAAACCGCATCGCCTCAGAAATATAAAAAGCGATATTTAAAATCCCACCATGCGTGAGCGTCGCCCCTTTAGGTCGCCCCGTTGTACCGCTGGTAAATTGAATATTAATGGCATCATCAGGATCTAGCGTCTCTTTTAATGCCAGCAAACGCTCATTCTCCTTAACCCCTCCCATTTCACACACCTCGGTAAAATTCAACATCCCGGGCGTCGTCTCTTCCCCCATGCGAACAATCATCTCAAGTTCAGGGAATACTTTGAGCTGCTGCTTATAAGGATCCCCATCACTCAACTCAGGAGCCAATGTTTGCAGCATTTTAAGGTACTCACTACTTTTGAATACCTCGTCAGTGATAAGTACTCGGCAACCCACCTTATTCAAGACATATTCCAACTCAAACGTACGGTACGCTGGGTTGATGCAGACCATAATTGCACCAATTTTTGCTGTGGCATATTGAGTTAAGCTCCACTCAGCACTATTAGTACCCCAAATACCCACGCGGTCACCAGGCTTAACTCCCAGCTTTAATAACCCAGTCGCTAATTTGTCGACTCTCTCTTTATACTCTCGGTAACTCCAACGTATGTCTTGATGACAGACAACCAAGGCATCGTTATCAGGATACCTTTCTGCTATATCATCAAAATAATTACCTATCGTGCTATAAATTAATTGACCTTTCGCCTCACCGCAAATATAACTCTTTGTTAATTTTTCCATCACATTAATTTTCCGCTATTGTAGAGATTAAATGGCCGTTTACAGCCAATGGAACCAGCCCCTTATTGAGATTCATCAAAACAGATCACGACTCATGCACACTCCGTATGCGCATAAGACTGAGTCATTAGTTGCATAGTTGCCTCTTCATAACCGCATTCACCCGCAAGGATACTTTCAAATAATGCGAGTGTTGCTGGGTGCTGGTCGCTGAGAACCACCTGTTTCGCTTGCATCGCCGCCTCTTGTGCGACTAACCGACGCACCCGATCGATGAGCCGTTTATTTTTACTGGTACTGAATTTTGTATTGGCTTTTTCGTTGATAGCCGACAGCAATTCATCGACACCTTCACCCGTTGTCGCCACGGTATTAATCACCGGCACATCAGCACACTCCTCTCTACGTAATTGAAGCATTGCTTTCAGTTGTCTCTCTGTACGCTGTGCTAACGGTGAATCGGCTTTATTCACCACCAATACATCTGCGATTTCCAGAATCCCTGCCTTAATAGCCTGCACGTCATCACCCAGACCCGGCGCATTCACCACTACATTAATATCCGCGACCTCAGCCACTTCCGTTTCAGACTGCCCCGCACCAACCGTTTCTAGTAGCACCACATCCCAGCCAGCCGCATCAACCAAATCAATTATTTTCAGAATGCTCGCAGACAAACCACCTAAATGCCCACGTGCTGCGAGCGAACGAATAAACACCCCGCTATCACTGGTGTGCTCACCCATCCGCGTACGATCACCTAATACCGCACCACCGGTAATAGGACTAGACGGGTCAACCGCAACCACTGCAACTCGCTTATTTTGGCTACGTAATTCAGAAACCAATGCATTCAGCAAGGTTGACTTGCCCGCACCTGGTGGCCCAGTAATGCCAATCACTTCGGCTTCCCCCGCATAAGGGCGAACAGCTCGATGTATTTGCGAGCCTAGCTCCTCACGTGAATCCACCAAACTAATGGCCCTAGCTAAAGCCGCCACCTCACCATCACGTAGCCTAGTAGCCATCTGGTTTGCCTGTGTCGTTAGATCACCCATCTCACCCTCCTACGCTACAATCAGCGGATGACCAAACCCCAACTCTGCCCGCAAACAGCTAATGATTTCACCGTGCGTTACCCCTACCCCCGTCGCCTCAACAACACTCGCAAATACATTTTCATCATCACTATTAGCGGCTCGCGTTAAATTATCCAAGGCCTTAGCAACAGCATCCTCGCTACGATTCTTCTTAAATTCCTTAAACTCATCAATATGTTTCTGCATCAAGACGGGATCTGGGCGGGTTGTTTCGACCTCTATTTTCTCTTCCTCCTCATCTTGGTAGCAATTAACCCCAACAATTCTTTTCTTGCCGGATTCAATCAACTCTTGGTTTGCCATAGATGATTCCCCGCACATCGTTTGCACTAGGCCAACCTCAACAGCTTTGTACATCCCTCCCGCCGCATCAATCTTCGCCATCACCACTAATGCCTCTTCCTCCATTTGATCGGTCAAGCGCTCAATATAATAAGAGCCTCCCAGAGGGTCGATCACATCGCATAGGTGCGCTTCTTCACGAAGGATGTTTTGCGTCGCCACTGCAATTTTTGCGGTCTTTGCTGTCGGCGTAGTAAAAGGCTCATCGTAAGCATCCGTATGCATTGATTGCAAACCACCAAAAATACCCGCCATCGCTTGTACTGCGGTACGCGCTATATTATTAAGTGGTTGCTGCGCAGTTAGATCAACACCTGAGGTCTGCGCATGAAATTTCAAACGCCAAGACTTAGGGTCTTTTGCTCCCAACCGGTCCCGTGCAATACGCGCCCAGATTCGACGCGCAGCACGAAATTTAGCAACCTCTTCAAAAAAGTTGATCGATACATCAAAAAAGAAGGTGAAGCGTGGCAAGATTTCATCAGGGTCCATTCCTCTAGCGAGACAATCTTCTGCATGTTGAATAGCTGATGAGAGCGTAAAACCAACGGTTTCAGCTAACGTCGCCCCCGTTTGTTGAATGTGCTGACCAACAACCGACATAGGGTTCCAATTCGGTACATGTTCGCGACAAAACTCAATATGATCAACCAATACACGACGTGAACCCGCTAGCGATAATCGATAAAACATATGATTAGCTACAAAGTGTGAGATATAGTCACTTTGATTAGAGGTACCTGTTATTTTATCCCAGCTAATACCCCGTCGTTTTGCCACATTGAGCATAAAAGCAAACAGGGTAAAGGGTGACGGATCATTCATTGCGGCGGATATCTGATCGATAGGCACCTGCTCAAGACAGGTATCCATATGATCAACATTATTCACCACCGTGCCGCAGGTACCCAATAAAGGCAGTGGAACTACATCACAATCCACACCGCGGAAACCTGAATTACAAGGCAACAGACTAATCGCATTAGCCCCAAGTTCCAGCATCGTCCGTACACGTTTATTATAATCTGCCGGCGTTCCGAGGCCTACAAGTTGACGTTGTGTCCATGTTTTACCTCGGTGCATAGTCGAATAAATGCCACGGGTATAAGGGAATTGCCCAGGATAACCAGATTGTTTCAAATACGCATCAGTATCCTTAATATTATCGGGTGTATACAAAGGCTCCACCGTAATCCCCGACATATTCTTAATATCTTGATTATTATCGCCAATCTGTTTTGCGTAATCTTCTTTCCATTGATTTTCAGCTACATCAAGCGGTGACTCTTTTGCTTCCTTCTCGCAGAAGCCTTGCTCACTCAATGACGCACTCATGATGCAACCGCCATAGCTTGCTGTTTTCTAAGCCTTGCCGTTGCAGCCAGCCTCTGAGCACATTCAACAATTTCCTCACGAGATGACCCTGGGCCAAATATACCTCCCAACCCAGCTTCAATTAACATTGGTCGTTCCTGCTCTGGAATAATCCCCCCAATAAAAACCTCAATCTCAGATAAACCCGCATCACTCAATTTCTGCATTAATTCAGGAACAATAAGATGGTCTGTCGCCAACGAACTGATACCGATTAAATCGACATCTTCCTGCAAAGCAAGCTGCACCACAGCCTCTATCTCTTGCCAAGGTGGCGTATAGATCACCTCCATACCAGCATCTCGTAGATAAGCAGCAACTATTCGACTGCCACGATCATGTCCATCAAAACCTATTTTAGTAATCAGTGCTCTTGCGGGTATGTCAGTGATATTAGGGAATACTTTTTCCATGAATTTTTCCTCTATATTTAAAACCACAGGCATTCTTCTTTAGCTGCTTATAAAAATATTTTTTTAAATAAACTTAAGCAAGCCCAATAAGAAAACAACTGTTTGTTTTTTTATTTAATACAGATTAAAACAATATGTCAACAGCCATTTAAACGGGGGAGTTATAACCAAAGTACATACCTTTATTTCCTCTACCTCCACCTCTTTGAACACCCTCCACCCAGGAAAAAATAATTATCGATAGAGTAAAAAACGTATGTTTTTAATTTTCAACGAAGCCTCAACGATACATTTAAGGATCGTTTTGATTGTTATTGATGCTAAAGTTGTTAGCATACGGGTCTGTAAATCAATAGGTTTAGCCGTAGCATATTGACTCCGCTCGACAAACTTTATTAACACATAAAAACCAGCGCACAACGACTTAGAGAGAACCCGCCCAATACTTATGCCAAACGAAAAAGCTAACAAACCCAGCAAAAAAGTCAAAAGGTCTCATAATAGAGAGCAACCTCTACTCGATGCTGCAGCTAAGCTATTTGCTCACAAGGGCTACAAGGGAACGACCATGCGTGATATCGGCTCAGAAGTTGGCATGCTTCCTGGCTCGGTGTATTACCACTTCAAATCAAAGCAAGAGATATTACTCGCTGTTTACAAGCTAGCCGTTTACAGCTTAAAAACGAGAGTTGAAGAAGCCATTGCGGAGCAAGAAGATCCATGGCGAAAGCTCGAAGTAGCCACTCAAGCGCATTTAGAGGCCATCATCAACAAAAATGATTATGCTCAAGTTATGACCGAGATTAAGCCCCATAAAGCTCCCGAAATTCGTAGTGAATTAACAGCTATGAGAAACAGTTATGAGGCTATTTTCGTTAACCTTATCAATGAACTTCCATTAAAGCGTGATATTAACAATAAGCTTTTCCGCCTCATGCTCTTAGGCGCGTTGAACTCAGTCAAAACTTGGTTTCAACTTGGGGACATCGCGCCCGAAGACATCGCATGTGAATTTATTCGCTATTTAAGGGAGTCAAGCGAAGCATAAGCCCCCCTCCGCTACAGCAATAACTCCATTAACGAAAAGCCTGCACGCCGGTTAATGCACGAGCCACCAATAGCTTTTGAATCTCGGTGGTACCATCTGGAATCGGTGCAATAATAGCTTCACGCGCTAAACGCTCCACAATAAATTCTTTTGTTACTCCGTTCCCCCCGTGAATCTGCACCGCATCACGCGTAGCTTTAACTGCAATTTCGGTGGCATACCATTTAGCCATCGCGCACTCTTTATCACTGCGTAAGCCTAAATCAATCATTTCGGCGGCACGTAACGTTAACAATCGAGCCGCATCAATTTCCGTTGCCATCGTGGCAATTTTATCGGCAACCAATTGGTGCCCAGCAATTTGTTTGCCGTGTTGTGTACGCTGCTGGCTATACTTAATCGCCTCATCCATTGCTCTACGAGCCAAACCATAACCCCAGCCGGCCATATGGCATCTTGCTCGTTCAAAAGTCACTAAGGTATTACGAAGCCCCATGCCAATCTCACCCACGGTATTCGACACTGGCACGCGCACATCCGCGAGGAATATTTGCGCGGTTGATTGTCCATTCAAGGCCATTTTAGGAATACCTCTCACCTCATAGCCGTGTTCTTCACGATCAATCAGAATATGGGTTAACTCGCCTTCCCCTGTACGGCAAGTACAAACAAAAAAGTCTGAATACTCACCGTTAGAAATCCACGTTTTCTCACCATTAATAACCCACTCATCGCCATCACGCACCGCACGCGTATTAACTGCCGCAACATCTGAACCAACATCAGGTTCAGAAATTCCCACACTGGCAATCAAATCCCCCGCTAACAACCCCGGTAAATAACGTTGTTTAATCTCCTCAGAAGCCGATTGAATTAATAAATCAGCCGTCACCACATTAATAAGAATAGGCACAGTCAAATCACTAGAGGTATAGGCAACCTCTTCATAGAGGCGTAAATGCGTTTGCCAATCCAAACCTAAACCACCATATTGCTCTGGGTGAGGCGCATTACCTAAGCCAAACTCCGCTAGCTTTTTCAACCAAGCCCGCATCTTTTCTTTTGGAATAAACTCTTCGCCATGCGCGATAAATTCTGGCTCAATTTCATTATCTAATAGCTTGCGTAAGCCTCTAACAGCGATTTGCTGCTCTTCTGTCATTTGAAAACTCATTCTTAATTTAACCTTATTTAATTGTAATTATTCAGCACCCTAATAGGGATGCAGGTAACTACTCAGATTACCCCTAAAATGTGCCAATTCAAGGCGAAAAATGTGCGTTCCTCTCATGAGGCCTACTTTTAGTACAAGTGTAAATAATCATTTTTCAACACAGAAGTGGCGAATTTTAGAGGTGAGATGAATAGTTACATTTAATTTTTCTGAAAAATATTAATGGCTACGGCAGCTTCTTCGATGCCTCTTATTCCACCACTGTTTTCATGAATGGCCGTCGTTGCCCCATCCACTTGACGTTGTCCTGCTTCACCACGTAACTGACAAACTAACTCATGGATCTGTGCCAAACCTGTCGCACCGATTGGATGCCCTTTTGATTCTAAACCACCAGAGGTATTGACCGGCACACGCCCACCAATACTAAAATCACCACGCTCAGCGGCAGGCCCCGACTCACCAAAACCTACAAGAGCTAAGTTTTCCACGTGTATTAACTCACCCATCGCTGTTGCATCATGCACCTCGGCCACATCAATATCATTGGGGCCAACCCCTGCTATTTCATAGGCTTCTTTAGCTGCTAAGTGTTCACAATGTAAATCCGCCCGATCAGCTGGGCGGGTTGTTGCACTTCGTACAACGGTTGCCAGTAATTTAATCGCACGCGTTTTATCAGTGCCTAATCTCTTTAAACCGTCCTCATTACACACCAACACGGCAGCAGCTCCATCTGAGATGGGCGCGCACATCGGTAACGTAAGCGGGTAGGTAATCGCTGGCGCAGCTAAAACTTCATCAATACTATAAGACTTGCGATACTGCGATAAGGGGTTGTGCACTGAATGCTGATGGTTTTTTGCGCAAACCGCAGCAATTTGTCGCTGCGTCGTGCCATATGTTTGCATATGTTGACGGCAAAATGCCGCATACACCTTCATAAACACACTATAAGGCCGCTCCGACTCATGCCCTGGTGGAACATCAAAATCTGCCGACGCTTTAAGCAACTGTTGTATGTTTTCTTCTGGCGTATCTACATCCCAAGCCCCATCAAATACTGAGAACATTCTAGACTTATCCGCAATATTCATTTTTTCTGCACCAACGGCTAGCGCAACATCACAAGTACCTGCTAATAACATTTGCACCGCTAAGTAAAAACCTGATGCACCCGATGCACAAGCATTCTCCACATTAAAAATAGGAATTCCTTCAATACCATTTTTATGCAAAGCAATTTGTCCAGGAATCAACGTTTGCCCTTGTAAATAGCCTTGCGTCGATGCACTATAAAACGCTGCCTGAATATCCTTTTTCTCACAGCCCGCATCAAGCAAGCTAGCATCTATCGCCTCGCCCACTAAGCTTGCCATAGAGCGCTCTAGGTAACGACCAAACCGCGTCATACCCACGCCTACTACATAAATATTATTCATAAATTCCTATTGAGACCTTTGTATGAAAACTCTTTCATTCAAAAGCCCTCTATTAATTATTTTAGATAACGAAATTATCACCATGCCCCGTTTAACGACCTTTGAAACGCGGTTTTCTTTTTTCTGCAAAAGCACGTAGGCCTTCATCCATATCGAAAGAACGTTGATGTTTACGTAACATCACTTGCTCATGTTCCAACGCCTGATCACGGCTTTTATCAAGTGTCGCATTGGCGACTTCCTTCATTCTTTGCAAAGCAATAGGGCTATTCTGCGCGATACGTTCAGCCAATTCTTGAACCACCGTAACCAGCTCATCGTCATTAACCACTTGGTTAACAAAACCATAGCCTTTCATCTCACTGGCAGTTAACGTTTCCCCAGTAAACAATAAATATTTAGCAACATTATGCGGTACCAATCGAGGCAATACAGCAGCGCCGCCACCACCCGGGTACACACCGAAGTTGGCATGTGCATCACCAATTTTTGCAGTCTCCGCAGCAATGACAATATCCGCGCACATTGCGGTTTCCAAACCACCCGCTAGAGTCATACCGTTTAATGCCGCAATCACCGGTTTCGGGAAATCACGTAATAGTGCCCAAACATTATCCGATACACGATCAAGAAAATCCTGCTCACCCGGTTTTCCATTGGCGCTTTCAAGAACTTCTTTTAAATCAGCACCCGCACAAAATGCTCTACCTGTGCCGGTAATGACCAGTACCCGAATCGCATCATCAGCCGCAATTTCTGGTAAATACTGCTCAAATAACTCTATCATTTGTAAATTAATAGAGTTCATTGCCTTCGGTCTATTTAATGTTAACCAAGCGACCGGGCCGTGTGTTGTATACGTTAATGCTTTATCACTCATCTTTTCCTGCTGTCCTTATTATTTAATGGAGTCTGTCTTACCCAATTCTTCGCCCAGAGTCTTGCCAATACTTCTCTCGTACATTGCGGCGTAACACCTTACCAACTACACTCATCGGCAATTCATCAACTAATAATATTGTTTTCGGCGCTTTATAAGAACCTAATTGTTCTTTTACAAAGGCGATTAACTCTTGGTGATCCAACGTTTGCCCCTCTCGTAACATCACTTCCGCATGCACTGCCTCTCCCCATTCATCATGCGGGACCCCAACAACTGCCGACATAAATACCGCACTGTGACCATTAATGGCTGATTCAACCTCGGTGGCATACACATTAAAGCCGCCTGAAATAATCATGTCTTTCTTTCTATCAACCAAGAAAACATAACCCTGCTCGTCCTTATAACCCACATCGCCTGAACGCCAGTAGCCGTTAGTAATTTCAGCGGCTGTTTGCTCTGGGCTATTGAGGTAACCTTGAATAGTTCCTCTTGAACGAACCCATATTTCTCCCACTTTGTGAGCATCAAGAGTTTTACCAGCATCATCTTTTATAACCAATTCAACACCCGCAGTAACACGACCAGCTGACGCTAAACGTGCCTTAGCCTCTGGTGTTTCCACTCGATGATCAAGCTTACTTAATGACAGAGCAATCGCGGGGTGCTCGGTTGAACCGTATATTTGAATGAAGATATTGCCGAATTTTTGTTGTAACAAGGAGAGTTTTGCTGGGCTCATGGGGGCAGCACCGTAGAACATCGTCTGTAAAGATCCAAGATCAAAACTGCTGGCCTCGGGCAATTCTAAAAGTCGATATAAAATAGTTGGAACTAACATCGCACTGTTAACTTTTTCTATTTCTATCGTTTGACAATAGCGAACCAAATCCGGTTCGTTCATCGTTAAATTACAGCCTCCGGCATAAAATGCTGCTAACCATAGTAAACCACTGCCATGGCTGATCGGGGCGAGGTGCAATAAACGAGTCTGCTCATTCCAAACTTTATCTGGCTGCGCATAAAAGCTATCACGAATTGATAACCAATTATCAACACAATACATCGCAGGTTTACCCTTACCCGTCGTGCCACCCGTGAACCTAATTAAGGCGACATGCTCACGGTCATCAATTTCAATATTTGGGTTTTCATTTGAAACACCTTCCAATAAATCCCAAAAATATTGCACGCCTTGCTGTGGTTTATCCAAAGGGTCCATACAAACAATCAACGCACCTTGTTGTTTAAACATCTCAGCATGACTCGGCAGCAAAGAGTTCTCAACAAAAACCACTTTCGGCTCAACACACTCAGCTTGCCAGCGATGCTCTTCGATTGAATCTCTGTAGTTTGCAAAGGCTCCTGTCGCTTCACCTTTAAAAATAGTGGTAACGTGCAATAAAGACATATTGTCATTATCAAGAATATTCAAAAAACAATCACCTGCACGGAGCGAGAGCTTATCGCGCATCATATTGACGATTTGATTTGTTAATAAATGGAACTGCTGATAATTGTAGCGACGATTACGCTCTACATTCACAATGGCTTCACGATCACCATGCTGATAGCACAGGGACTGAAAGTGGTCACTAAAATTTATTTTCACCGGCAACACTCCTTATTTATGTCTACGTGGCAGCCTCTCGCCTTAGTGTCATATCAACACCATAACGTTCAATGAGGCTCACCTCTAAATCAACTTAGTATGTTGTAGCAAAAAATAACCCAATACCCTATGTCACAAACGATCAACCGACCATTCAATAAAACAACTGTTTGTTAGATATCTTCAGGATGCATAGAGCTTATCAAAA
>Ga0209081_1002109_pt1 | contig 11648 bp, 14 predicted proteins | sample GOMGulsemesocosm_4_FD_184636 | JGI IMG/M metagenome (GOLD analysis project Ga0209081, IMG submission 184636) | Methane-oxidizing microbial communities from mesocosms in the Gulf of Mexico - GOM15B Gulf of Mexico (SPAdes) (version 2) | ecosystem: Environmental > Aquatic > Marine > Cold seeps... | reverse complement strand
AACGTTTATCCAGTACAAAAATTTCACTACCCAACTGCTGATAAGTCTGCTGTTTTATCTGCTGTTAAAATGATCGAAAGTGCAAAAAGACCATTATTATTAATTGGTGCTGGTGCAAATAGATCAAGAATTGGTGAAGCATTAACTAATTTCGTTAATGAATTAGGTATTCCATTTTTCTCTACTCAAATGGGTAAAGGTGTAATTAACGACGGACATAAACTTTGTCTTGGAACTGCAGCATTATCTCAAAATGACTTTATTCACTGTGCAATTGACAGAGCGGATTTAATCATCAACGTAGGTCATGATGTAATTGAAAAACCACCATTTTTCATGGAAAACGAACCAGATTCAACAAAAGTATTACACTTAAACTTCTTCCCATCTGAAGTTGATGATACTTACTTCCCACAATTAGATATTATTGGTGATATTGCTTCAAACGTTAATGCCTTAGCAAATGCACTTACAGTTCAAAAATCTTGGGACTTTGATTACTATATGAGAGTTATTAAAGAAGTAAGAACTCGTACAAGTAAATACTTTGAAGATACAAGATTTCCAATTTTACCTCAAAGAGCGGTAAATACAATTAGAGAAGAGTTAGCTGATGAAGATATCGTTACTTTAGATAATGGTGTTTATAAAATTTGGTTTGCTAGAAATTATGATTGTGCACAACCAAATACTATGTTATTAGACAATGCTTTTGCAACTATGGGTGCAGGACTTCCTTCTGGAATGGCTGCTAAAATGGTTCATCCAAATAAAAAAGTTGTTTCTGTTTGTGGTGATGGTGGATTCATGATGAACTCACAAGAAATGGAAACTGCTGTTAGATTAGGTTTAGACCTAACTGTTGTTATTTTAAATGACAATGCTTACGGTATGATTAAATGGAAGCAATCTGGAATGGGATTTGACACTTTTGGACTTGATCTTGGTAACCCTGATTTTGTTAAATACGCTGAAGCATATGGAGCAACTGGACATAGACCAACATCTTGTGAAGATTTTGAAAAAACATTAAAAGCTTGTGTTCAAGGAACTGGTGTTCACTTAATTGACCTTGCAGTTGATTATTCATTAAACCACTCAATCTTAAATGATTTATTAGATTCGAAAGAATGTATTTTATAATCATTTTTTGATATAAACTAAAAGACAATTTAAAAGATATTTATCATTTATGATAAATATTACAAAAAAGGGAATATATATGAGTACTATTGAAGTTACATCACCGTTTGACGGAAAAGTTGTTGGAAACGTAAAGTTTTCTACAGTTGAAGAAGTAAAAGCTGCTATTGATTTAGCAGATGCAACATTTGCTGACCATAAAAATGCACTTCCAAAATATCAAAGAATTGCAATTTTAGAAAAACTTGTTGAGATTATGAGTTCTCAAGTTGAAGAATTAACAATTCTTTGTGCAAGTGAAGGTGGTAAACCTTACGTAGATTCACAAGTTGAAATTCATAGAGCAATTAATGGTGTTAAACTTGCAATTGAAGCTCTTGGTGCTTTTGAAGGTAAAGAAATAGCTATGGGTCATACTGCTTCAAGTGCAAATAGAATGGCTTATACATTTAAAGAACCTATTGGTGTTGTTGCTGCAGTTTCTGCATTTAACCACCCATTTAACCTAGCAGTTCACCAAGTAATTCCTGCAATTGCTGTTGGTTGTTCTGTAATCATCAAACCTGCAACTCAAACTCCTATGTCAGCTATTAAATTAGTTGAATTATTAGCTGAAGCTGGATTACCTGCTGGATGGGCACAAGCAGTTGTGTGTGGAAGAGAAGCTGGAGAACTACTTGCTACTTCACCAAAAGTTAATTTCTTAACATTTATTGGTTCGGGTGCTGTTGGTTGGTACTTAAACTCTAAAGTTGCAAATGGAACAAGAGTTGCATTAGAACATGGTGGAGTTGCACCTGTTATTGTTGAAAAAGACGCAGATTTAGATGAATTGATTCCTTCACTTTCAAAAGGTGGTTTCTACCATGCTGGTCAAGTTTGTGTATCAGTACAAAGAGTTTATGTTCATGAAGATATTGTTGACGTAGTTGCATCTAAATTAAGTGAAGCGGCATCAAAATTAGTTGTAGGAGATCAATTAGATCCTAAAACTGAAGTTGGTCCTTTAATTAACAACAACGAAGTAAATAGAGTTGAAGAATGGGTTAATGAAGCAGTAACTAAAGGTGGGAAAATTTTAACTGGTGGAAAAAGAATTTCTGATTCTTGTTTTGAAGCTACAGTTATTTTAAATCCTGCTGATGATGCTAAAGTTTCTACAAATGAGGTATTTGGTCCAGTTGTTTGTATTTATACATACTCAGATATTGAAGAAGCATTTGATAGAGCTAATGCTTTAGAAGTTTCTTTCCAAGCTGCTGTGTTTACTAAAAATATTGATACTGCTTTAAAAGCAGTTAAAAGACTAAGTGGAACAGCTGTTATGGTTAATGATCATACTGCATTTAGAGTTGATTGGATGCCATTTGGAGGAGCGAAAGCTTCTGGACTTGGAATGGGTGGGATTCACCATTCTATGGTTGAAATGTCAAAAGAAAAACTAATGGTAATTAAGTCACCAGTACTTTAGAACCATCTTATGATGTATTTCATTTTATGAAATACATCATATCTATCTCAATTTATATTTTTTAATACACGCTTCTCGAATTTCTGAGATTCTCCCACTTTTTTCCATTTCAAGTATTACACTTTGAAGTTTTTTAACTAGGTGTTTATTTTTCTTATGTAAATAATGATAGAGATCTATTTTAATAAGTCTAGTTCCTACTATTTGAACATTTTGAATAGCACTTTTTCTCAAAGCAGTTACTCCATTTATTTTAGGAAGTACTACGACATTCATATCTCTTTTTTCTATCATTTTTAATGTTTGGGTAACGCCTGATACTTCATCACAAGAAATACCTCTTTTGAGTAAATTTTTTTCAACAAATTTAATACCGATGACACAAAGATTATTATATTGTTTCAAACTATCCCAATTTTTAACACTCAAGTTTTTATTCCAAGAAAAAGCATGTCCCTCGATAAAATTAATTGGTATTGTTATGGGAATTAAATTTTTGTATTTGGAATTAATACCTTTGATTCTTGAGAGTTCTCCATCAACTTCTCCTTCATTGGAAGTTAATAAGGCACGTTCAAAGGGATAATGTTTAGATTGTATATCATAACCAATTTTTTTATATGCAACTTTTAAAACATCAAATGAGATTTTTTGTATGGGAGATTCTTGTCCAAGAGAAAAGGTTAATACTTTATCATTACTGGCAAAAACAAAAAGTGAGAAAGAAAAAAAAAGTAAAACTATTTTACGCAATTACATATCCGGTTCATTAAATACGTAAATTATATATAAGTAATGCTTATAATAAGTTAATAATTAACATAGTATATAAGACACAAATACAGACGAATTTCAGGCAACTTAAAAAATAATGTAAGTTGCCTCTATATTTAGGACTCTAAATTATTTTAATAAGAATTTTCCTACAGATTTGTCTTTTTTAAGATTTTTATGATTTACAACAACACCATGCATTGCCAAATAAATTCCATTTTCTACATCTGCACTTAAAAATCCAAGTGCCAAAGAAAAGTTCATTGTAGCCTCAACTTCTTCAATACTCATAGGAACCATTGCCCCTGTAAAAACTATTTTTTTATCATTGATCTCTTTTTCAAGAAAAGCAGATGTCAAGTCAACCGTATCTGTTCCATGAATAATAATGATATTATCACTATCACTGTCTTTGATAGTTGCAGTGATTAGCTTTCTATCAAGATCTGTCATATCTAAACTGTCTTTTGAAACGATATTTTTCACTTCAATGTCAAGGTTGTGACATGATTTTAAAATCTTATCTAAAGCAATATTATCATCCGGTACTAAAAGCTGCCCTTTTATTGGATTATATCTTTTATTAAAAGTACCACCTGTATTTATAACTGTAATTTTCATTGATTTCCTTTATTCACTTTGTGAGAGAATATAGCCTTCTTGAGCTACATTTTTTATTATATTGATTGGCATTTTAACTCTTAATTCTTTAATAAATGATTTTAGAGCATAAGTGGTCATCTCTTTACCTTGCCAAAGTTCAGTTTCCATTTGTTCATATGTAGTAATAGTATTTTTATTTTCATACAATAACTGCAAAAAGTCTTTTTCTCTTTTACGTAATGATATCTTTTCTTTATTTAAATATAGAAGTTCTCTTGTTTGTAAATTCAGTACCAAATCTTCAGTCAACAATAATTGCTTGGATAAATTAATATCTAAATATTTCAACAGAGAATCTTCAAGTTTTACTAGATTGAGAGGTTTTAATATATAATGGTTTATATTGAGATTAATCAAATCCATCAAATACTCTTTATTTGAATACGCAGTTAACATGATTATTACTGTATGTGCATCATCTTCTCTTATCTTTTTGACCAATTCAATGCCATCCATATTTTTCATTTGAATATCTGACAAAATAATCTTTGGTTTAACTTCCTGGTATATTTCATAGGCTTCTACACCATCACAAGCTTCATAAACATCATTTGAATAATACGCCAGAGCTTTTACAATCAAATCTCTTATTGATTTATCATCTTCGACACACAAAATACAAACATCTTTTAACTCTTTTAATAATACTTCATTCATAATTTATCCCACAACTACTATCTTAAAGACAGCTCCTTCATCATCATTTTCAACACTTAATTCTCCAGTCATATTTTTTTCTATAATTAATTTTGAAATATATAATCCCAAACCTGTTCCTTTGGTACTATCTTTGGTACTATAATAAGGGTCAAAGATAAGCTCTAAACTTTTTTCCTCTATTCCATTTGCATTATCTCGAATGATTACAATACTTGAATATTCATTTTTATCAATGGTAACGTAGATTTTTGGTTCATAAATGTTACGTTCAATTAATATATCTTTAGCGTTACTAATGATGTTTAATATTACTTGGGCATATTCTGTAGGATAGCCCTTTATTTTTTTATCTTCTTTAACATCCAATATCAGCTTAATACCTAAGTTATTTAGTGTCGCATTGATAATATTAAACGCATTTTGACAAGCATCACTGATATTAAAATGTTCTTTCTTTTTATCTGGCCGGTAAAAATTTCTAAAATCATCAATAGTGTTGGACATAAAATCAATGGTGTGATTACTTCTGCTAATGGAATCAAGAATTTGTTTGTTATCTACTTTTTTGGAGATAGTAGACATTTCAAGCTCCATAAGAACACCTGACAGCTCACTTAGCGGCTGCCTCCATTGATGCGCAATCATACTTATCATTGAACCCATACGGGCTAATTTAGATTGTTGTAACATCGCTCTGTCTTTTTTCTTACCCTCTTCTATTCCAATAGCTACTTTTGTAGATAAAGTTTCATTAAGAGTTTCGAGTTTTTTCTCTTTGTTTTGTACTTTGCTCATATATTTTTTAACAATATCATTAATAATATTAACCATTAATAGTGTAAAGAAAAACATAAATACCAAAATACATGAAGTCAAAATTATTATAAAGTACTGGTATTTTTCTTCTCTTTCTTCATGAATAATAATTTTATTTTTGATAATTTCATCTAGTGTTTTTATATCGTATGTTTTTTGTAAAGCATAAACTTCTTTGTATTCTTTAATATCTACTTGGAAGTTTTCATTTGAGAGTTTTAAATAATAAGACATGGTAAAAAGAGCACCTAAAATAATGCTCAAAAAGGGGATCATAATAATAAAAAACGGAATTCCCTCTTTATTAAACATCTTAGTCCTTAACACCTTACTAAAACCTAGAGGTTTTCAGTTTTTCAAATAAAAAAGTTAAAGAATGGACTTTCGTCCATCCTTTATTTTTTAACTTTTGTTTGATTAATATTATCAACAATTTCTTTCCAAACATCTTTATCGAAATTAAATTCTGTATAATCATTGTATCTTAAAACAGGTGTAATTCCCTCTTTTAATTGTCTATCATAACCTTTAATTAGCTGAAGTACTGGTTTATATAACAGAGCAATAGCAATCAAGTTAATCACAGCTAGTAATCCCATACTTAAATCAGCAAAGGCAAAAATTGAACCAAGATTTTGAAATGCACCCCATAAAACCAATGCAATACATAAAAATTTAAAAGCTGTGAATAATGAAGTATTTCCTCGACTGAAAAAATTCAAACTGTTTTCTGCTAAATAATAGTTATATAACATAGAAGAAAATCCAAATAAAAACAGTGCAACGGTTACGAAATACCCACCAAATGGTCCTAGGTGTTCAACCAAAGCATTTTGTGTAAGTAAAATTCCCTGGGGACCTTCAGCACCTGGAGTATACACACCAGATAATAGGATAATAAATGCCGTACAAGAGCATAATATAATAGTATCAATAAATACTGAAAATGATTGCACGATACCTTGCTGAACTGGATGTCCAACATAAGCAACTGCTGCGACATTTGGAGCAGATCCTAGACCAGCCTCATTTGAAAACATTCCTCTTTTAGCTCCTTGTAAAATAACCGCACCAATTCCACCACCAATAGCTGAGCTTGGATTAAATGCTTCATTTACAATCATAGCTACTAATGAAGGAATGGATTCATAATTTAAAGCAATCACAACAACAGCAATTAAAAGATAACTCACTGCCATAATAGGAACAATTACTTCTGAAACTCGAGCAATTCTTTTAACTCCTCCAAAAATAGATACAGCAAAAATAATAGTGATTGCCACACCCGTCATCCAAGTAGGAATATCAAAAGATGCTTCAAAAGATGTAGAGATAATAAATGATTGTGTTGCATTAAATGCAAAACCAAAAGTAATCATAAGTAATATTGAAATAACAATACCTAACCATCTCTGACCTAATGCTTTAGAAACGTAATAAGCAGGTCCCCCTCTATATACACCTTCATCTTCGCCATCTTTTTCTTTATATAGTTGAGCAAGGGAACACTCAAAGAAGCTGGTTGACATACCAATGAGTCCAATGATCCACATCCAAAAAACAGCTCCTGGACCGCCTAAAGTAATGGCTACAGCAACACCAGCAATGTTTCCGCCACCAACACGTCCAGCTACACTTAACATCAAGGCTTGAAAAGAACTAATATGTCCTTCTTTGTCATGAACAGTTTCTTTTAAAATATGAAACATTTTAAAAAAATATCTAAACTGTACAAACCTTGAACTAACTGTAAAAAAGATTCCAAGAATTGGAAGTAAATAGATTAAAATTGATCCCCATATAAGATCATTTAAAAACGAATTTATCTCTGCGAACATTATTTCTCCTTTATTTGAAGAATTCTAACATGTCCAAGAGGGTATAAAGAGGGTGGATTAATGTTTTTAAAGTAGCAGTAACACTAAAGAGTAAGACTCACTTCATCGTCTCTACCATCTTTTTTATTTTAACAGCTTTTTCAAAATGATCTAATTTATTTGTTTGTATCCACCAAGTTGCCACTTCCATTAGCAGTTCTGGATTATCATTTTTATTGGCAAAAAAGGCATAAAAGGATAGACCAACCTCAGCACCTTTTTGTTCAATTTTTTTATCACATACATTCATAATTTTTTTTATCAAATCATTGTTCATAAGTATTTAACCTTGTATTATTTATATTGGGAGATAAATCTTCGAACAGGAACGAGCGTATCATTACCCGTTTTCTGAAACAGTTTATAAGCAGCACTGATTCTATGTCCACCATCTTCTAAAATATAAGTCTTTTCACATCCACAATTTAATAAACGAATAGGTTCATTGATACTTGACCCTGCTCGAAGTGATTTAAAAACAGTGTTTATTCTCTCATCATCTGCTCGTATCCATGTAATTGGAAGTTTAATTAATTCGCTCACGGGTATTAACTCACTCATAGTTCCTCTTTTTAAATAAATTTTATTTATTGTAGTTAAAACAGAAAACTTTCTATGATTGCATTACGTATTGCCATCTTTTTATATGATTATTTTGAACTTCTTTTATTTCTGATCTTTTACTCTTAACACTTATACTACTTAAACTATCTTATCTGACCAAACCGCATATTCATTTCCACCGGGATCGCTAAAATGAAATCTACTTCCCCCAGGAAAAGAAAAAATACCTTTAATAATTCTTCCCCTAGCATTTTTTATTTTTTTTTGTGTACTTTCCAAATCATTACTAAAAAATACAATCAATGCACTTCCATTTTTAGTTGAGCAAACTTTATCAGACTTGAAAAAACCACCGTCTAATCCCTCATCACTAAAAGCAATATATTCAGGTCCATATTCCCTAAACTTCCATGAGAATACTTTTTCAAAAAAAGCTTTTGTCTCCTTAATATTTATAGAGGGAAACTCCACATAATTTATCTTTTCATGGTTATTCATTTTTCATTCCTTTATTCGTTCTCTTATTTACTCGCACTGGCCAAGCCAATACCAAAAAATACAAAAGTACCTCCACCAAAACGATTCACAGTTTTTCCACCTTTTGCTGAACTCAACCATCGTCTTGATGATTTTGCTAAATAAGCATAAACAAAATGAATCAAAACAACCAAAGCACTGTAGGTGATAACAAAGATTACAAACTGGCTTTGATAATCTTTAGTAAAGTCAACAAACTGAGGGAAAATAGACATAAAAAAGAACACTGCTTTTGGATTGGTCAGTTGTAAAGTGAGACCTTCTAAAAACTGAAGTTTTTTTCCTTTTTTACTACTTTGCCTATCCTCTATTGTTTTAACAGGGGAATTCCATAGCTTAACACCCAAATAGATTAAATATACTGCACCTATGTATTTCATAACGGTAAAGGCTACACTAGAAGTTGCTAGAATCACCCCAAGGCTAGTTGCAGATATCCCAGCAACTATAAACGTACCAAAGGCAATACCAAGTATTCCTCCAATAGCACCTCTTAAACCATAACTTATAGCATTGGTAAGTGTTAGTATTACACCTGGACCTGGACTTAATACTGTAATGCTGGCAATTAATACAAATAATAAATAGTTTTCCATGATAAGCCTTTTAAAAATATACTTAGTCTATCTTCTATGAGCGATTTAAAAGTGACAATTACTAGTGTGTACTAGGAATTATTGTTAAGAATAAAATACCCTAAATGAATTAAAATATACGAATTTTAAAGAAAACATAATCTAAAGTGTATCCACAATGGTTCTAAAGGTTAAACTGATTCGGGGTTTATCTATTTTTTTTGTAGGAGGTAGTTTATGTAGCCAATACTTTTGTATCTCATCTTTCATGACCAATATTCCTCCATCTTCTAGAAGTAAAGAAATACTCTCTTTAGATTTTCTGTGTTTAAAAGAAAATTGACGCTGCGCTCCTAGACTAAGTGATGATATGGCTGCATTTGGCTTCAAGTCTTTTTCTGCATCACTATGCCAAGCCATAGCCTCTTCTCCATTATGATATAAGTTTAATAGACAAGCATTGTAAGACTCTCCAGTTTTATCTTCTACGAGTCTCTTTAATTCAAGTAATTCACTTATCCAAGGAAGTGCAACTTTTGTTGTATTAGAATACGTGTATAAATAAGCCTTATCACCATACCAAGCCACTTTTCGTTTGGTCAGAATTCGTTTGCCCATGACAAAAGCTTCATCTTGTTTCCATTGTATTTTCTCAAACAAAACTTCATAATAATGCTTTGCTTCATTAACACTGAGTTGTTTACCATAATAATAAACCGTACCATCATAAGGTAAGAGATTGACTCTCATGTCTATATCATCTTCAAATAAATTCATATACTATTATAACACTAAAGATTGTAATCAAACAATATTAACTCACATCTTTTTCTAAGCGTAAAGCATAACACCCATAAGCTGTAAATCTAGCCAAGACGAAATCAGTTTTTTCATTTTCCAACAATTGTGTTAATACCTCTTTAGACTCTTCTTCTGTTACTACTTTAGCATCAATAATTTGTTCCATGGCATTATAGGCTCTAAGAATAAAACTAGAAGCTAAGTAATTTTGTTTGTCCATACTAGTAATTGGTAATTGATGATAATCGATATTTTCTGATTTTTTATTTGCTAGGACAAAAACTGGGCCATACTCTTTATACGGGCCATTGTGTGTAAAAGGGCAATAAGAGGCCAGAATTAATTCTTCCCCTACTCTAGCACGTCTTAAAACGTCTCTACAAGGTTCTCCTCCGCTAGCTGTGAGTCGAACTACTTTTTGATTTAAGTCATCAAGACCTTCGTCTCTAACTTTTGCTAAAAACTCTTCTCGTATTGGTTTTATTTTATATGTCATACCATTCCTTGTGCTTCTTGATATATAGAACAATAGCAATACCACAAGAATAGCACAATCCGAATCTTGCTTTTAAAGTCTTACTAATTAATACGCTAAAGACAAACCAACACCTACTTCGTTAACAGAAGTTAGTTTTGATAATTCTATTTTATATTTCAAACTGGTACAGTGACAAGGGTGAATATTTTTAATATCACAGTTTTTAAAATACTCCAAGGTTCCATTTCTTTGAGTTTCGCTTGGATTCATCAAATGAAAACCACCTAAGATATCAACAATACGGTCATCTTGGCAAACTTTTTTAGCATATTCAATGATATTACAAATTCCAGCATGTGAGCATCCCGTGATGATAATCAAGCCTTCATCTGTCTTATATACCATAGCAGAGTCATCTTTAACATAATCATCAACCATAACCCCATTTTCTTCACAACATCCAACGGGATCTAAGTTCTCAAAATCATTGCCCCTTTCAATCTCACCTAAAAATACAATATTATCAGCAATCCATAAAGGCTCTTTACTTAGTGTGACGTCAAAATACTTATTTATTTTTTCACGACCAATAAGAGAACCTATTTCATCCCCTTCATATTCTTTATAAGTAAATGCTTCTGGGTGGGCTATTAACTTTGGATTTATAAAGGAAACTTTTTCAGTTTTAGCTTCGCTGTATAATTTTACCAAAGGTGTTAATCCTCCCGTATGATCATTATGCCCATGAGAAACCACAACATAATCAATATCTAAAAGAGTTTCATCCATTTGTCTTGCATTTTTAATAAAGATATCCGAATATCCCAAATCAAATAAAATTTTTGTTTTTTCATCACTGACCAAATAAGATATTGCAGGTTCTCCAACATAGTATCGGTCTATTATAGTGTTATTGTCTACTAGCACTTTTATTTGCATTTTTTGCCTTTTATACTTCTAGTTATTTCATAATTTTGAACATTTTATATGATTCAAGCTTGAAGAGCTATAAATTTTCTATTCGCTTAAATGTGTTATGATTACAAAAATATTAATTGAAAAAGAGGTGATTAAATGAATGAAACTATTGAACTTAACAAAAACTATATACATTATAAAAATGGGTTAACATATATTCCAATTGATATTTGTAAAATCCAAGAAAATGATATCTGGATAGAAGCTATTTTATACAAAACACAAAGTCAAGAGTTGTTTGTAAGAAGTAAAAAAGAGTTTATTGAAAAGTTTGTAAAAGAATAAGTAATTACTTACTCTTTTACTATTAC
>Ga0209081_1002108_pt1 | contig 11649 bp, 13 predicted proteins | sample GOMGulsemesocosm_4_FD_184636 | JGI IMG/M metagenome (GOLD analysis project Ga0209081, IMG submission 184636) | Methane-oxidizing microbial communities from mesocosms in the Gulf of Mexico - GOM15B Gulf of Mexico (SPAdes) (version 2) | ecosystem: Environmental > Aquatic > Marine > Cold seeps... | reverse complement strand
TTAAACGGAATGGTGGCGAACGCAGTGGTAAGCAGCATTTAAAAGACTACCTATGGGAAAATAAATCAATTCAGCACTATAAAGCCACTCGTAATGCACTTATTGGCGATTACTTTAGCAGCCAGTTAAGTCCGTATTTAGCATGGGGATGCCTATCACCTAGGCATGTTTGGCATCAAATTCTACAATACGAAGCGGACTACCAAGCCGATGAACATAGCCAGTGGCTAAAGTTAGAACTGCTGTGGCGTGAATATTTTCATTGGTCGATGCGTCACCATGGCGACCGCTTGTTTCAAAAAAATGGCTTACGCACTGACACGGTAACCCCTAAAAAAATACCCGAGCATATAAGCGTCAATCATTGGCAAGCTTGGTGTGCGGCAAGTACAGGCATTCCTATGATTGACGCTGGGCTCGTTGAATTACGCACAACTGGTTTTCTCTCGAATCGTTTACGCCAGAATATGGCGAGTTACTTTATTCACCAATTACAACTTGATTGGCGCTGGGGAGCGCGTTGGTTTGAACAACATCTTATTGATTTTGATGTCGCTAGCAACTGGGGGAATTGGGCGTACCTAGCCGGTGTTGGCCACGATGCAAGACCGCAACGCCAATTTAATATCAATAAGCAACTGCAAGAATATGACCCCGAGCTGCAGCATATTCAACACTGGCTACCCGAGCTATCGCAACAGTCGTTAGACGATATTCTTAACCATCAAACAAAAACGAAACTCATACCTTATTACCCTAGCCCTGTCGTGGCGACTCGTTCTATTTCAATAACGCCACAGACTTAATCTGTGCCCATAGCGTTTGGCCTTCAATGAGTGCAAGTTGCTGTAAGGATTTAGCCGTAATGCTCGCCAGTAGGCGCTGCTCGCTGCGCGGTAAACGTAAACGCAAAAGCACTTCACCGCGCTCGGGTGGGAAAATACTTTCTAGATCACAAACAATGCAATTAACGATGCTACTCGGCCCAGGTTCGGCTACAGCGACACTGATATCCCGCGCCAGAACCTGAATACGTTGTTCGGTTGCTAAACTTTTATCTAAACCACGTAACCAAAAAGGCGAGCCATCAACGTCAATACGGGTTAGATAAAAATCCTCGTCGCGCAGTGCAACTTGCCCTTGCAATACGCTCATAACATCATCGCCCCAAATAATAGGCTTATGAACTCGCATTAAAGTTGATGCTAATGGGCCTTCATCTAAAACCCGACCGGCTTGCAAAATCACAAGGTGATCCGCCAGTCGCGCTATTTCATCCATGGCATGACTGACATATAAAATAGGTCCTGAAAATACCTTACCGACTTCCTCTAAATACGGCAGAATTTCTTGCTTACGTTCCATATCGAGGGCTGATAACGGCTCGTCGAGCAATAGCACCTGCGGATTGGCAATTAATGCTCGAGCTAAGGCGACTCGCTGACGTTCACCGCCCGATAATTGCTCAGGAGATTGCGCTAATAATGCGGTTATATCCAACAACTTAATAATATGAGCTCGCGCCTGTGCCCCCAACGGTTCGCAGTTGCGACGACGACTGCGTTTAGCGGCGTAATCTATGTTTTCAGCAACGGTTAAATGCGGCAGTAAGCTCGACTCTTGAAAAACATAAGCCAGCGGTCGCTGTTCAGTTTTGATACTCTGTTTAGAACCTTGCAGCCATATTTGATCAGCGAAGGAGATACAATTATCGTCACCTTGGGCCTGCTCTAAACCGGCAATACAGCGTAATAAGGTTGTTTTACCAGAACCCGATGGCCCAGTAATCGCAATAATTCCCGAGGCCGGCAAGTTCAGATCTACATCCAATGTAAAATGACCTAAGGTGTGTTTTATGCGCACACGAATATTAGCGTCCAAGTGCTAACCCCTTGCGATTAAATAACATCATGGTCATTAATACGATGAACGAGAAAGCCAACATTAATGCCGATAACCAATGCGCTTGCCCATATTGTAGAGACTCTACGTGATCATAAATCTGCACCGATAGCACTTGAGTCTCGGCGGGAATATTCCCGCCGATCATAAGCACAACGCCAAACTCCCCTACTGTGTGTGCAAAACCTAAAACAGTAGCGGTGATGATACCGCGGCGCGACAAAGGCAATACAATGGTAAAAAATCTATCCCATGCTCCCGCCCCCAATGTTTTAGCAACTTCTAAAGGACGTTCTCCAATCGCCTCCATTGCGTTTTGAATCGGCTGCACAACGAAAGGAAGCGAATACAACACGGAGGCAATGACTAAACCAGAAAACGTAAAAGGCAATAAGCCAATACCAAGGGCCGTGGTTAATTGGCCTAAAGGACCTTCTGGCCCCATAGCAATTAATAAATAAAATCCTAATACTGTGGGCGGTAAAATCAATGGCAAGGTCACTAAGGCCGACACTGGCGTTTTGAATATCGACGACGTCCGTGCCAACCACCATGCCAATGGCGTACCGATCAGCAGTAGCAGAAACGTGACAACGCTGGCTAATTTCGCCGTTAACACAATCGCATCTACGTCACTGGGCGCTAACAACATAGATTATTGACTACCTTTTGCATCGACACTAATACTTCCATAACCAAAATTCTGAATCGTATTTTTTGCATATTCTGACTGCAGAAATTCTAAGAACTGTCCTGCTCCGCTGTCTGTCTTTGCTCTAACCAAGAGTACGGCATCTTGTCGAATTGGAGCATAAAGGTTATTGGGCAAAAACCACACGCTCCCCTTAGAAAGTGAATCACTTGAACCCGCCGCAATCACTTGAGCACGCGCAACAAAACCTAATTCAGCACCACCTGAGGCAACGAACTGAAATGCCTGACCAGTGCTTTCGCCGAAAATGATTTTACTTTTGCTCGCCTCTGTTAAGTCCAGCGAAACCAATGCTTGTTCCGCCGCTAGGCCATAGGGCGCGAGTTTAGGATTAGCTATCGCTAACTTACGAAAATTGCCTTGGCGTAGCGTTTGTTCTGGATCTATGTGCTGCTGCGAACTCCATAAAGCCAACTCACCTACCGCATAAGTGAATTGGCTACCACTGACAGCTAATCCCTGTTCGACTAAGCGTTGCGGCTTATCTTGATCCGCAGAAAGAAAGACATCAAATGGAGCGCCATGCTGAATTTGCGCGAATAACTTCCCGGAAGACGCAATACTTAAACGCACGGGACGCCCTGTTTGCTGTTCAAATTCTGAGGCTAAGAGCTTCATCGGGGCAGAAAAATTTGCTGCAACTGCAATAGTGAGAGGAACAGAATTATCGACCTGAGATTCGGCTAAGGCAACAGCACTCAAGGTTAAACCTAGCACCAGTAACAGACCGCTCACAGTGCGCAAACATAAAGAAGAAAATATCTTTAACATCAAATATATTGGTCACAAAAAAGGAGTGAAATAACTATACACGCTTGTGCGTCCGAGATGCAGCCGCGAATAAAAGACTAAGGATATAATTGGACAATGCCGGTGTGACCTTGGAAATCTCCGAGTATCCAAATTTGTTCGAATGGATGATCAACCGGTACTTCAATATTATGCTGAAGAGCGCGAATCTCATCGGTGCTCCAGGCCGGGTGTGCATTACGAATTAACAGCCATACGCGCTTGGTTTTGTAATGTTTACTCGCCTTGCTCGCCAAAATTCGATTCAACGCGCTCAATAAACGTGAATGAGGGTCGCTAACGGCCTGCAATTGGTGTAATTCGTAACGAGTCTGCTCACTCAGTTCTCGTCCTAATATCTGCATCGCTTCTTGTTCGCTGCCATATAAATGCGCAACTTCGATATCTAAACGTGCTCCTTCAAATCGACAAGAAACATCCGGTTTAATGGGTTTGTTATGCCACAAATGACGAATTTGCTTACCCGTATCATGCTCATACCAGCGCATAAATAGCTTGGCAGCTTGATGTTCGAGTTCAATTTTTTCTGCTTCACTATTTTGCTGCTGCGTCATACCCACGATCCGCCACGAATGCTTATTCACATTGGCAAGTTTCGGTTTAGCTGTAAAGTCCAGACCTTCCCCTCCCCAAGACAAGATGAAGACTGGACGCTGCCGGTGTTCGTCTTTATTCTCGTCGCTACACCCTTTTTCGGGACTTGCCTGTGTCTGCTTCTTTGACTATTCCGTTTGTTAACATCTACGCCACATTGCCCAGCCAATTTTACAGCAGGGCAATGCCGACGCCGGTAGCCAACCCTGCGCTCATTCTATTCAACCATGACTTAGCGACTGAGCTTGGCATCGAACTCAACAGTAAAAGCAACGACGAATTGGCGCTACTATTCAGTGGCAACCAGCTACCGGACGGGGCAGATCCGTTAGCGATGGCGTACAGCGGCCATCAATTTGGTCAGTTAAATCCTCAGCTAGGCGATGGACGCGCCTTATTACTCGGTGATGTCATCAACCGCGACGGGCAACGCCGTGATATTCAGCTTAAAGGCGCAGGACGCACTCCCTACTCGCGTGGTGGCGATGGTCGCTCACCGATTGGTCCTGTGCTACGTGAATACGTCATGTGTGAAGCCATGCACGCTCTGGGCGTACCGACTACCCGTGCTTTGGCCGCGATTAGCAGCGGCGAGCATGTCATACGCGAACAACGCGAACCTGGTGGAGTATTCACCCGCGTTGCCTCTAGCCATATCCGCGTCGGCACCTTTCAATATTTTGCCGTACGCCGCGATATCGATGGCCTTCGTACCTTGGCTGATCACGTATTAGCGCGCCATTATCCTGAAATTAATAACCAAGCCGACGACCGTTACTTGCAACTTTTTACCGCAATTTGTCATAAGCAGGCTGAGCTTATCGCTAACTGGATGCAGCTAGGCTTTATCCACGGCGTCATGAACACCGACAACATGACGGTGAGCGGCGAGACGATTGACTACGGCCCATGTGCTTTTATGGATACCTACAAGGCCAACACCGTTTATAGCTATATTGATCGTAACGGCCGTTACGCTTATCAGAACCAGCCCGCCATAGGTCAGTGGAATCTGGCTCGCTTAGCCGAGACCTTACTTAGCTTGATCAATGACGATGAAAAAACAGCCATTGCTCAAGTTACCGAGGTACTGCAAGACTTTGCAGTATGGCAACAACAGGCGTGGCTACAGGCTATGCGTAAAAAATTAGGCTTAGCGACGGAACAAGAAACCGATCAAGCGCTCATTGAGTCACTCTTATCTGCCCTCACAGAAGCTGAAATGGACTACACCCTATTCTTCCGCCGCTTATGCGATTTGGCTGAAAACCCTGACGCCGCAGACACTAAGTTAGGGGTATTAACCTTAATCCAAGCACCAGCATGCAACGGCAGTAACGATACAGCAATCGAACACTGGTTAGACGAATGGCAAGCTCGCTGTCAGCACGAAACAAGCTCACCTAAAGAACAAGCTATTGCCATGCGTGCGGTCAATCCGGCTTATATTCCACGCAATCACCGTGTAGCAGAGGTGATTAAAGCGGCAGAAGACAACAACGACTTCGAACCGTTTAAACGCTTACTGCGGATTCTTGCTCACCCCTACGCTGAACAGCCTGAATATTCGAGCTATCAATTGCCGCCGCAGCCAGACGAAAAAGTACTGCGAACCTTCTGCGGCACTTAGTCCAACAAAGACCCAACCGCCGATGGGCAGCGTTAGCTGCCTTCGGTTGCCGGATGAAAGCGATCCGTGCCGTATAATTCGGATAGCAAGCGAGCCTCACCATTTGGCTGCACCATACGCGCATGGCAACGCTGCAATTCACGCGGTTCGTCGACACCACACGAGTGGGCAATAATGCCAATTTCCTGCTCTAAATTCTTAGCAAAATGCGCAACGCGCTCGGCTTTATCAGCAGGCACTAAACCACGCTGTAGCTGAGGGTTATGGGTCGTAATCCCCGTTGGACAGGTATTTTTATTGCATTGCAGTGCCTGAATACACCCCAACGCAAACATGAAACCACGCGCGGTGACGGCAAAATCAGCCCCTACACAAATTGCCCATGCGACTTTATCAGGGGTTAACAATTTACCCGAGGCAATTACTCGTATACGCGGGCGCAAATCAAACTCGTCGAGAGCATCCACTAGCATTGGCAAGGCTTGGCCTATCGGCAATCCCATGTAATCAATTAAAGATTGTGGCGCCGCACCTGTGCCTCCCTCCGCACCATCAAGGGTAATAAAATCCGGCGCACTTTCAGGGCCGCGACGCTGGATTTCACGGCAAAGATCGCGAATCCAATCGACATCACCCAATACGGTTTTAAAGCCGGTCGGCTTACCGGTAATGGCTCGCACTCGCGCGACCATATCAAGAATGTCATCTACTGAATGAATTTCAGGATGGCCATTAGGGCTAATAGAATCTTCACCCTCAGGGATACCACGAATTGCAGCAATTTCAGCACTGACCTTACCGCCGGGCAAAATACCGCCCTTACCCGGTTTGGCCCCTTGACTGAGTTTAATTTCAAACATGCGCACACGCTCAATATGAGCGATGTCGGCTAATTTCTTCTCGTCTAAGCCGCCTTCATCATTACGTACGCCATACTTCGCCGTACCAATTTGAAAAACGATATCGCAGCCGCCTTCCAAGTGAAAATCCGATAAGCCGCCCTCCCCAGTATTCATCCAGCAACCGGCTTTTTTAGCGCCTTTTGATAACGCTAGAATGGCTGGCTTAGACAACGCACCGTAACTCATACCCGAAATATTCACTAAAGCACTGGTGGTAAAAGGCGTACGGCAGTGTTCTCCAATCGTAACAGCACGAGATGCGCAAAAATCGTGTTTCAAAGCGGGAAATGGACTATTCACAAACATAATAGTACCGGGGATATCTAACCGGCGAGTTGAGCCAAATGCCACCGTGGTACTTTCGTTTTTAGCAGCTCGATAGACCCAACCGCGCTCGGCGCGGTTAAACGGCATCTCCTCGCGATCCATAGCAAAAAAATACTGCCGAAAAAATTCACCCAAGTGTTCAAATAGATAACGAAAACGGCCAATGACGGGGAAGTTACGACGCACCGTATGCCGTGTTTGATGACGGTCGGTAATGTAGGCAACCACTATCCAACCAATAGTGCCGATGGTAACGATAGCCAGTACAGAAAGAATAACCAACATGCCATAAGCGGCGATGACGAACACTTCATCGGTCATGGAACAAAACCTCTAAAAAATTAGGCTTTGAGCTTAGATGAGTTGGTTTTTAGAAGAAAGTCCCTTTCGACAGTTAAATCTAATAAAGACCTGCTCGTCTCTAAATACAAACCGGCACGAGCGAAGTTGCAGCGATTCTCGACGTTAACCGTAATCACTTCACTAATATAAAATCCTACAACGACGTTTTTTTGCACAACCTGACACTAATGGCTTCAATGGCTTCATTGGCTTCAATGACTTCATTTCTCACTTTATTGATAAACCCAATTGAAGCCAACGCCCTAACCGCTTAATATCACCCCTCGTTATTTTGCTACGTATGCAGCTCAATACTCGCCGCAATAATGGACTAAATGGGAAGAATATAGGGATATGGCCGATTTCGAATTAGAAGATAAGAGCGGCAACCGTTACCGCATTCGTAAAGGCGCGGGACCTAAATTTTGGCATCCCGAAAATCTGGGCGCTGGCAGCTCGCTACTGGCTGACAACTTACTCAGCGCCATGCCTGCCAATGGGCTTCAACAAGCCCACAACCACTTCTACTTTGGCACCTTGCATGACATCCCGAATCTGCCGAACGGCCCACAAGCGGCACTCAGCACAGCCCTAAGTAATTCGTATCTCACGATTGAAAAAATCGGCACTGCGCTCGCCATCAACGACGACGAACCTGATCCACGCAACGAACTGCGCGTCAAAATCCGCAATGCATTAATGGCCATAGTCGCTGGCGAACGCGCCGAAGCAGCCATATATCAAAAGCAGATGGATAAAGAAACCACCGTGATGAAAGGCGTCATTTACACCGGTGCGTTTATGCAAGGCGTTGGCTCATCCGCTTGGGGCATGGTGGTATGGCTAAAAGAAGTGAGCGACGTCGTAAACCCCTTTGTAAAAATGCAGCATGCCGCCCGCGCCCTGCAAGCAGCATGGGAATCGGAAGACTTTTCTAAAACCTACTCCGAAACCTACGTAAAAGGCGAAAAGCGCGAACTGGTAGAAGCGCTAGGCTTCGACCCTACACAAATCACCGAACAACAAATTGACGAAGCCATGGCGATGGCCAACTTGGTGATCGAAGACCCAAGCCTGCGTGACATGCTCTATCAATTTGTGAAAGACTATGCCGAAGCCCAGCATGCCATTGAAATCACCAATGTCGCGGGCACCGCCGCCTTTGAATTAATACTCACCATTATAATGGCCGCGGTTACAGGTGGTGTTGGAGCTGTGGCCGCCATTGGCAGCAAAGCGCACCTCATTAAGAAATTCCAAAAGGTTGGGGATTTACTCAGCGACTTCGCCAAAGCCACGCGTAAACTGAAGCTACAAGGCAAAAAGCGCAAAGCTAAAGGTAATAGCGCCAAGTTTTCTGATATGAAAGCGGATCAGGTACAGGCGAAGAAGACCGATGCGCATGGGGCTGAGGATGGGAAAGTTAGTAAGGCCAAAGAAAAGACAGAAAAAGAGATCGTCCTAGAGGCTCGTCGACGTCAAGAAGCAATGCTGGAAGATAATGTTGGATTCAACGTAAGTCCTTCAGCTTGGGATAATTATCCAACAATTGGACGAAATGGGTCATTTATTTCAGATAAGCAAGGAATAACCGATATACTTGGAAATATCGACGGAAAGTCAAATTTAAGCATCAGTAAAGTCGATGCTCTTCAACTAGAACAATCCTTTGGACTAGAACCAGGTTCACTCCAAGGAGGGTTCAAAATCAGGCAAGTAGATAATATTGTCGACCAAGCACCAAGAAGTCCGTTAGAAGGAAATAAATACTTTAGAGGGCCTGGCCAACACCTCCCTGGAGGTGCACCAGAGATGGTTATAGACTCAATATCAACAACAGATTCGAATACCATAAAAACATTACTTGAGGTGAATGTAAAATGAATAATGGAAAAATCGAAGCTTTCGTAGCTGTAGCAGACGGAAATCAGATCTATGTAGAATTAATCGATCCATCAATTGAAAATAGTCTTAAAAAAATTGGGTTCACTAATAGTAATGATTCTAAAAGATTGGTAATAATTAGTACTGACAACAAAGAAAAAGCTTTTATTTTCGATCTGCTCAGAAATATGAAAATACCATTCTCAGATGGTAAAGAGTGGTGCCCTTCTGAAGTTTTTGAATATCTTAGGGATATTAATTTAATTACGGGAAACTTTAATAGAATAAGCTGGACGAAGCCAGGGAGCTATAAAATAACTAGCGCTTAATCGCTTATTTCATCAATAGAAATTACCAAGTCCACTTTAATATATAGAAAGCACAATAGTGTTGTAATTTGTAAAAGACTACGCCGAAGCCCAACACGCCGTAGAAATTACCAGTGTTGCCGGTTCCGCCGCTTTTGAATTGATCCTCACCATCATAATGGCCGCCGTTACCGGTGGCGTAGGCGTTGTCGCCGCCATTGGCAGCAAAGCGCACCTGATTAAGAAATTCCAAAAGGTGGGCAACTTACTCAGCGACTTCGCCAAAACCACGCGTAAACTGAAGCTACAAGGTAAAAAACGCAAAGCTAAAGGGAATAGCGCCAAGTTTTCTGACATGGAAGCGGATCAGGTACAGGCGAAGAAGACCGATGCGCATGGGGCTGAGGATGGACAGCACACCAGACCTCAAAATAAAAGTGCTGGCTCACCAGAACACAGAGCTCAGCGCTGGTAGGAATATCAAGAGCGCGGAGGCAAATGGAATAAAGATCGCTGGGATAAGCAATATGATATTAATATGCAGCAGGCGAACAAAGCTAATAAAGCAGTAGATAGCTATGCAGCCAAGCATAACTTAACTGAAAAAATCGGTTGGAAAAAAGAAACTTCTATAAAAAACACTACATCCGCCACATCTAGGCGTTTGGATATTGCTAACTCAGAAATCAACGAAGCTGTAGAACACAAAACAGGAAAACAATATCTCTCTAAAGATATTTTATCTGAAGCAGAAAGAGATGCCAAAATAATGGAAAATACCGACTGGGAAATACGATGGCACTTTGACGACTATGCATCGAAACCATTATTAAGCAAACTTGACGAGCTAGGCATTCAATATACAATTGGTAACTAAAATGAATAATTTCAGTTCAACTGATGAATTTAATCTATGGAAAGAAAGCATTCCATTTAAAATATCCAACTTAAAAATTAGACTGAAAGGGATCGTAAATTTCGAAAAACCACTGATAGAAGTTATTGGAGAGCTATCAAATTGGATTCTTGAAAACTATCAAGATATAGAGTCAATGAAGTCCGACTCCGAAGTGTTTGATGAACTTATATGTTATATAGGTGAGCTATATCGAGAAAAAATTGATGGAAAATGGTCGATTGAACTTGATGAATCAGACGTCTACTATGGAAGGGCAATTGTGTGCAATACTCCGCCATACTCCTGTCCCTCAAGCATAATAACTACTTTTATTCACAGAAAAAAGCCTAACTTTATTATTGAGTCGATAAATAAACAAATGAAACGATTTGGAAAAGTATAACTTAAATAGTATTTACGGGGATAGTTCATGCCATATAGATCTTTTATATTTTTAAAAAATAATTCCGAACTCAATCTTAACTCCCTATCAAAAAGCCTGAGATGCTGGAATACTACTGAAATCAACGATGGATTAATCATTAACGTCAGAGGTTACGTATTCCGAATAATGGTAAACAACCGGCCACACGTCACCAATGAAACACTAGAACTAATAAAGAATACAGATCTCCCAGGAAACATTAAAACCGATTTACGCATAGAAGTCTCAGGAGAAGATGACTACGACATGGAGTTTTTCAATGATTACCTGTTAATCTTAGAAAAAATTTCGAAAAACAACGGATTGGTAATATTCAATTCAACATCAAACGAAGTAATGTAAAAACCACATAAATATTTTAATTTAAAACTAAAAAGAGAAATTAAATTTCTGCAATTTGAAAAAATTAAAATTTAAAGACAATTAAAACTCAAGCCAAGACTAAAGATCGAAATAGCAAACAACTAGAAAACACCCAGAGACAGTCATTAAATAAATCATCATAAAGCAAATGTATTTTCAGTCAAGACTGACTACAAATCATAGCTGTGCAATTAATAGATTCAAAGGGTCAGAGTCGTTGATTTCTTAAGGCGATTTTAAATACAGATATCCCTTGTAGTCCGAGTCATCACAAAAACAGGCATAGCGATTATTTCCGCGCTGAATAATATGTAACGGGCAATTGGGCAGATATAGTCGTGGACGGCGGGCCATCGTTTCTTCCTTGAAACAAGTGATACTCTTATCTTAATGAAATTTATACACGCTGCGCAAACACCGAGAGCTTAGGGTCTAAGAAATCAACGACTCTGACCCTTTGAATCTCTTTGAATCTTGACCCTTTGAATCTGAGTAAAATAATAAGAGATTTCTCTATTAGCTAGAGATAAGT
>Ga0209081_1002107_pt1 | contig 11650 bp, 10 predicted proteins | sample GOMGulsemesocosm_4_FD_184636 | JGI IMG/M metagenome (GOLD analysis project Ga0209081, IMG submission 184636) | Methane-oxidizing microbial communities from mesocosms in the Gulf of Mexico - GOM15B Gulf of Mexico (SPAdes) (version 2) | ecosystem: Environmental > Aquatic > Marine > Cold seeps... | reverse complement strand
ATATCAAGAGTTGACAATAAGCCATCTAAATAGCTTTCCATTGCTGCATCTTGATCCAAAAGTGAATTATTCTTGCTATCAACCATCATTAGAGACCAAGGTTAATTTTGTTTTATGAGACATCAGTGCTGTTAATAGTTTACTGTAAGCAACGACCGCTCTAGATTTTGGCGCTAATATAGGCGCAGGCACTCCAACTCGGCTAGCTTCCCTTAGTTGCGTATCTACCGAAATATAACCTCGCCATAAATGCCCCCTATATCCATTACGTAAGGAATTCAAACTGCTAATTGAAGCACGCGTCCTTTTATCAAACATCGTTGGTACTATTGTATATTCCAGCGGCTGATGACGTGTTTTTTGTATCATCCCTAAGGTTTTAACCATACGTTCCAAGCCCTTTATCGCTAAGAACTCAGTTTGTACGGGAACGATTAGATGATCACAAGCCGCTAATGCATTAATCATTGAGACACCTAACATTGGCGGGCTATCAATTAGCACCACATCGTAACTTGACTTTAGCTTTTTCAAAACATTGCTAATAACCAAGCCAAGCCCTTTAAACTGGCTTGCTTGCCGGTCTAAAGTAGCTAATGCCATTGAGGCTGGCAAAATATCTAGCCCCTCAAATAAGGTATTACGTATATATTTTTTCGGTTCCAGTTCGCGCTTTTCCGAACTATCTTTGAATAAATTATATACGCTGTTTTCAATGGTATCGGGGTCTAAGCGAAAGTAGCAAGTTAAAGAGCCTTGTGGGTCCAAGTCAATACACAGTACCCGCTTACCTTTTGCCGACAGTAAACCTGCGAGCGTTACTACCGTTGTTGTTTTACCAACCCCACCTTTTTGATTTGATATTGTCCAAGTTTTCATTTTTTTAGAAATTTATTAAATCGACTGTTTTTAACTCTTTCGAGTTTTTGGATTTTCTCGGCTTGCGATTCATTTGATTCTTCAATAGTTGTTGTTAGAGGCTCAATAGCATCTTGAAGTTCAACCGCTACATTATCAATATTCGACTGCCGTTCACTTACCTTATCGGCCGACTTCCTTTTTTCTGTAAAACGAGCAATTGCATTGGATTGAATAACGATAACAACTCGCCTATTTCGCTCCCGTCCAACAGCTGTTCCATTATCTTCTATCGGGTGATGCTCCCCATACCCAACAGCTGCTAAACGCTCTGGATTGATACCGTACTTAGTAAATAGATGAACAACACTTGCTGAACGTGCTGCTGATAACTCCCAATTAGAAGGATACTCAAATGTATTAATAGGGATATTGTCGGTAAAACCTTCCACCTGTACAGAGTTATTAAGCTTTCTAATGGGTTTCGCCACCTTCCACAGCACTCGCAAAGCTTCGTCTGATAAAGTCGCATTACCGCTACCAAACAACATATTGCTATTCATTTCGACTTCAATCCAAAGATCATTTTTCTCAACCGAGACAAGGTCACGATCTATCTGTGATGAAAGAGCATCTTCTAACTCGTCTCCTAGTTGCTCCAGCACTTTTGCTTCATTCATTTTCTGCGCACCATCAACTGTCGAGTCAACAACTTCTACGGCTTGTTTCGCTGAGGAGTCGTTATACAACTCAGGTATAATCTTACCCCCTCCGGCATCCAGTTTCATTAAGCGATCAATTAATGCTTTATTTTGTATTATATCGCCAATTTCAATTGGCTTCATCGAGCGTGGATTACCTTTAAAAGCACCATCCAAGGTACTCGACAAAACTCTATATTTACCCTCATTAACCGAAGAAACCGAATACATAACAACAAAAAAAGCGAATAAAAGAGTAATAAAATCTGCATAAGAAACTAACCAACGCTCATGGTTCTCATGCTCTTCTTGTCTTTTTCTTCGCCTAGCCATCGCTTATAAATAGCCTTGAAGTTTTATTTCAACATTTCGTGGGTTCTCGCCTTCAGCAATTGCAGTAATACCTTCTATCATCATCTCACGAGCTTGTGAGTAGGCTAATACTTGCCCTTTTAGCTTCGTCGCCACTGGAATAAAGAAAAGGTTAGCCAAACCAACGCCATAAATAGTGGCTACAAAAGCAGTTGCAATCCCTGAGCCCAACTTACTTGGATCTGACAAGTTCTGCATCACATGAATCAGCCCCATTACCGCACCAATAATGCCTATCGTTGGTGAATACCCCCCCATCGCTTCATAGACTTTTGCACTTTGTAATTGACGAGATTCAAGAGCTTCAAGCTCAAGCATTAAAATATCTCTAATCACTTCTGGCTCACCACCATCAACTAACAACTGAAGGCCCTTTTTAGCAAAACTATCTGGCTCATCCTCAACAACCGCCTCAAGTCCCAACAAACCCTCTCTTCGAGCTATTTCACTCCAATCAATGATTTTTTCAATATTTTTTTTCAGTTTAAGGTTCGGAGGAAAAAGCACCCAAGCCAATAATTTTATAGAACCAATATATATTTTTGCTGGAGATTGTAATAATGCGGCGCCTAAGGTGCCACCGATAACGATTAATGCAGCTGGGCCATTAATTAACGCATCAAGATGCCCCCCCTCCATAAGGTTGCCACCTAAAATAGCGCCAAAACCAATAACAACGCCTAATATAGTTAAAACATCCAAGCAACTCTCTCCTTAATTCTACTCATAAACTCGTTCAATATAGCTTCAATATTAACTGTGTTTAAAAAAACCGTTTTACATCATAGATGCTATAAAGAATAACAGTATAGCGAGCAAATGATTGTATCGTCGTTCAACAAATAACTACCTATTAGCTAACTAACAGGTAGTCAATAATAGAATGAGTCATCCTTAGCCTCTGCTTGAGTACGACTGACCTCTTTTACGCATAACGATTTAACATACTAGGAATATCTAGAATAATCGCGATACCACCATCTCCTGTGATCGTCGCACCAGCCAAGCCTTCTACTTTTGTTAGCATTGCCCCTAGAGGTTTAATAACAATTTCCTCTTGACCCAATAGTTGGTTCACAACAAAACCAATATGTTGATGCCCAGCACTTACAACTACAACATGCTGATCCACCTCGGAAGCATCATTCGGCACATAGCCAGGAATAAGCCATTCATTTAGGTAGTAAAGCGGCATCGCTTTACCACGAACCAATACAACCAACTGCCCATCAATCATATTTGTATTTGATAAATCAAGATTCAAAATCTCAACCACACTTGAAAGTGGCAAAGCAAAGGCTTGATTCGAAAGTTTAACCATTAAGGTGGACATAATCGCCAGCGTTAAAGGCAATTTAATCACTATTTTACTACCTACCCCTAACTCAGACTCAACATGAACCGTACCATTCATGCCGCTGATTCGTGTTTTAACCACGTCCATACCGACACCACGACCCGATACATCAGAAATTTCTGTTTTAGTTGAAAATCCAGGAGCGAAAATTAAGTTATAGCACTCTACATCTGATAAACGCTGCGCTGCTTCTGCATCCATCATTCCCTTCTTAACGGCACTTTTACGCAAAACATCGGCATCCATACCCTTACCATTATCTTCAATACTCAAGAGGATATGGTCACCCTCTTGTATTGCACTTAAGATAACTAAGCCTTCTTCAGACTTTCCCGCGGCAAGTCTTTCTTCTGGTGTTTCAATACCATGATCTACTGCATTCCTAACCAAATGCACTAAAGGATCAGATAGAGCTTCTACCAAATTTTTATCTAAATCAGTTTCCTCACCCACTAGCTCAAGGGCAATTTTCTTATCAAGACTTCGCGCCAAATCACGCACCACTCGAGGGAAGCGCCCGAAAACTTTCTTAATCGGTTGCATACGCGTCTTCATTACCGCTAGCTGTAAATCAGCCGTCACAATATCTAAATTAGATATTGCCTTTGACATCTCATCGTCTTCTCTACCAGAACGAAGCTTTGACAGGCGATTTCGAACTAATACAAGCTCACCCACCATATTCATAATATCATCAAGGCGCTTGGTATCAACTCTTACTGTCGTTTCAGCAGGCTGTTTCACCGGTGCCTTTGCAGGTGCCTTCCCTTTTGGTTTCTCTATTGGTTTCTCTATTGGTTTAACTTCTTTTACAACAGGTTCTGTTACTTGCTTAGGTTCCACTTGTTTAACTTTTTCAATTACTTTAGCTGCACCCCCTGTTGGGCCTTTGCCTACACCATGCATATCATCTAATAATTTATCAAACTCATCTTCTGTAATGTTTTCTGATACTTCGGGTACAGGCTCTGGTGAAGGTTTTAATTTATCAGTTTTAAATGTGGGGCCCTTATTGGTTCCATGCAACTCATCCAATAATTTCTCAAATTCTTCTTCCGTTATATCACCAGACGGGGCTGCAACAGGCTCACCTGCAGGTTCTTCTGATGCTGATTGAAGCATTGCTTCAAACTCTTGCTGAACTTCATCACTAACAGGAGCATCATTATTAATAGTTACCGGCTCTGCAGCTGGTTGAGTAACGGTTGGCTCTGGTTCACTCCCTTGCACTGTTTTAAATGCCGCAATTTCAGCAATTAACTCTGGAGTCGCTGGTTCAGGGTCATTACCTGACCTAACTGTATCAAACATTTCATTAATGACATCAACAGCTCTTAATATGGCATCCATTAGCGTTGCATCTGCCACGCGATCACCATTACGCAAAACATCAAAAACATCTTCACAGATATGGCAAATACCGACCATCCCATCTAAAGCCAAGAACCCTGCCCCACCCTTGACTGTGTGGAATCCTCGAAAGATTGAGCTAAGTAAATCAGCGTCCTCAGGGGCTAGTTCCAACTCAACCAACTGCTCACTTAACAGCTCAAGAATCTCACTCGCCTCAACCAAAAAATCTTGTAAAATTTCGTCTTCTAAATCAATAGCCATTGTATTTTCTCTAAAATCCTAAACTTGATAAAAGGTCATCCACTTCATCCTGACTGTTAACCGCCCCATCAATCACAATACCAGGAACAGCTGGACCTTCTAACACCCCTTTCTCTTCTTCTTTTTTCGTACTAGCAGCCTCCTCATGTGAGCCAGCAATACGTATCAAATCAACTAAGCTCTCTTCGACATTTTGTACTAAAGCAATAACTTTTTTGATGATTTGCCCAGTTAAATCTTGATACCCCTGCGCTAATACAATTTCATTAGTTTTATCACTAACAATTTTTGTATTCACACAAGAGCTATCTAAAAACTTACTAATTTCCCCTGACATTTCCTTAAATTCTTCTAAAGACAAATCACGACTCAAGAACCTGCTCCAGTTCTTCGACAGCTCCTCTGACTTTCGCTGCATTTCAATAGTCACGGGTAATATTTCATCAATCGCATTTAACGTCTTATGCGCAGCATCATCGGTCATTTCAATAACGTAGTTTAAGCGTTCTTTTGCATCAGGAATTTCTTTGCCCGTTAAACCGATTAGTTGCTCATCTAATGCAAACGAAGACAAATTATCATGCAGCTGACGAGTTAAGTGCCCAACCTCTTTAAATAGATTTTGCTCTCTATCTAAGCTCATAGCACTTAATAACTCCCCCGTACTAGCATCATCTTTTGCTTCTATACTTTCAACCAATTGCTTAGCTTTAGCAAGCAGTTCTAACCTGTCACCTTCATCCTGCATACAACCTCCCTTTTATCTGCTTAACCAGCACTACGTGCGAAAATTTTATCGATTTTTTCCTTTAGTGTTCCCGCAGTAAAAGGCTTAATAACATATCCGTTCACACCTGCCTGAGCGGCTTCAATAATCTGCTCTCTTTTTTGTTCCGCCGTTACCATAAGTACAGGCATATTAGCTGTATCAGGATTTGCTCGAACCATTTTTAAGAGTTCAATCCCCGTCATTCCTGGCATATTCCAATCAGTCACAAGGAAGTCATAACCACCGGCTTTCAGTTTCGGCCATGCTGTCTGACCATCATCAGCTTCATCGAGGTTTGTGAACCCTAATTCTCTTAACAGGTTCTTCACAATTCTTCTCATTGTAGAAAAATCATCTACAACTAGAATCTTCATATTCTTATCCAATTGGATCACTCCTTAAATTTAACTTTACAAGGTATATATCGACCTTATTTGATACAAGTTTAGTCAATTATTGTAAATTTGTTCAATAAACTACTATTTTTCTTGTGGTGGGGCAAAGGCAGATAGGCGAGCTTTCAAGCGAAGCATCGCTTGGTTATTTATTTGACATGCACGGGATTCACTAACATTTAAGATCTTCCCAATCTCTTTTAGGTTCAACTCATTATCGTAATACATAGATACGACCATTCGCTCACGCTCTGGCAAGCTTGCAATGGCATCAATCAATGTTTCACGAAAATCTGCCTCGCTAAGGTTTTCAAGTATATTTTCTGCTGAAGAAGGGTCCGCCCCACCTTCAGCCTCATCAGTACTAAATAGGCGGCAACAGGTACTATCCAATAGGATTTTATGGTACTCATCAATAGTAATTTCCAGCATTGAGCAAATTTCAGTATCACGTGCATCCCGCCCTGTCTTTTGCTCAATTTGCCGTATAATTTGGGTGATCTGCCGTGCTTTTCTATGCACTGATCTTGGCGTCCAATCTGTACGCCTTACATCATCAAGCATTGCACCACGAATGCGAATACCCGCATACGTCGTAAAGCTCGCTCCATGTCCATCACTATAGTTGCTGGATGCTTCTAGCAAACCTAACATACCCGATTGAATTAAATCTTCTACCAGCACGGTATCAGGAAGTTTCGCTAACAAGTGGTAAGCAATTCGTTTTACTAATGGCGCGTGTGTAGCGACCAGTTCCCCAGCATTTTTAGCTTGAAGGTTGGTGTACATCGCTATGCCGTTCACCCGTTAGATTCTCCTAGTTGACTTGATTCGATCAAACGCTCTACAAAGAACTCTAAATAACCACCTGCACCACGCTGCACAGGCCAATTGTTAATTTTCTTTGCTAAATTCTTAATTGCAAGCGCGGCCTGACTGTTCGGTGACATTTCGACCACAGCTTGCTGTTTTTGTACTGACTTACGCAAACTCGTATCAAACGGTACTGCACCCGTAAAATATAAGGCGACATCTAAATAATGATCCGTCACTTTGCATAACTTTTGATATAAAGCTTTGCCATGATGCAAGCTCTCCACCATATTGGTAATAATATGAAAGCGACTTAAGCCGTGATCTCTATTCAATAATTTGATTAAGGCATATGCGTCAGTTAAAGAGGTAGGTTCATCACACACAACAATCAATACTTCTTGGCAAGCTCTAGCAAAGTTAATAACACCGCCATGAATACCGGCAGCCGTATCAACCAGTAATACATCAATATCCTGCTCAAACTCACCAAACGCATTAATAATTCCGGCCTGTTCCATTAGGCCTAACTCAGCCATATGTTGAACACCTGATGATGCAGGAAGAACTTTTAACCCTTGCGGCCCTTCCACGACAATGTCATCCAGTGTCTTCTCGCCACTTAAAACATGGGTTAAGTTAAACTCAGGATGCAAACCTAATAAAATATCAACGTTAGCAAGCCCCATATCAGCATCTAACAGTGCAACTTTTCTACCTAGTTTACAGAGCGAAACACCTAAGTTAACGGATAGGTTAGTTTTACCTACACCACCTTTTCCACTGGCTATAGCAATAACCCTAACAGGCTTTTTATTGGTCATAGTTCTCATTCCTGATGCTTGATCCACACCTTCTTTAAACATTCGCATATTGTGATGAACCATTTAGCAATACAGATAAAGCAATATCGTCGTCATCAAGCATTGCCGATGGCTCAATAAAGTTTGCCATTAAATCATCTGCTGATGGGTAATGGAGATCCTCTGGAACACGTTGCCCATCCGTTACAAAAGTTAATGGTATTTGCTGCTCAATAATCGCTGACAATGCACTACCTGGGCAATCTGTTTCATCTAATTTACTTAAAATACAACCTTTTGGGCTTGCATCTGAAAAAGTCTTAATCACTTCGCGCATCGCGCGTGACTCAGTGGTGGCAGATATTACTAAGTACTTATCAATATCGTGCTTCTCATCACGTAGCAATTTAAACTGTTCAGTCATTCGAATATCACGCTGGCTCATGCCCGCGGTATCAATCAATACCAAGCGCTTATCAATAAAATCGCTCAAAGCTTCTTGAAAGTCTTCCGCAGTAGAAGCAACACGCATGGGTACACCTAGTATTCTAGCAAAGTTACTGAGTTGCTCATGTGCGCCAATACGAAAGTTATCCGTCGTAATTAAGGCAATTTGCTCAGGTCCATGGCGCATCCTAAAACGTGCCGCAATTTTTGCAATTGTTGTCGTTTTACCCACTCCCGTTGGACCAATCAAAGCGATTAAACCGCCTTCATCAAGAATTTTATTTTCCATGATCGGTAACGACTGCGAAGCTAACTTCAGGCAATTAAGCCACGCTTGCTCAAGCTCGGTATCAGCAACCACTGATTCTGCAAGTTTTAAGCTCAGCTTCTTAGAAAAACCGGTATCCAGCAGACGTCTAATCACATCTATACGGATCGGGTTTTGCTGTGTTTTATCAGCCCATGACAATTCATTAAGCTGCGTTCTAAACTCGTGCCGCATCATATCAAGTTCATGCTTTACTGCTTTAATCGCTGGGTCTTCTATCCATGTTGCTTTCTTACTAGAACTTGCAACTCGCTGCTTAACAGGCTCTTTATCTAAACTGGCAATAGGAGCAGCTTTCTTTTTGACCGGCGTGTAATCCTCTCGGTAGGATTGTTTAGGTGGCGTACTCCAATCAATTGATAGTCGATCATTTTTCAATTCGGCATCTAAGCGCGTATCTAGCTCCGCTTCCTTCTTATCTGCCGCCTCCCTAATCGCCTGCTCGTCATAATCTTTTGCCGCGACAATTTCAATACCACCATCCACTGTGTTATTCGATAAAATAACTGCATCCACACCTAGCTCTTGTTTTACTAAGCTAAGCCCTTCTCTCATATTTGGAGCAAAAAATCGTTTAATTTTCATTTATTGTGCCTCGTAAGCCTTTTATCCGTTTTGTCCAACACTACCAACGACTCGTACCTGCCTATCTTCAGGGATTTCGTTGTAAGACAAAACATTCAAATTTGATATTGAGTGGCGTACAAAACGGGCTAACCAAGGACGTAAAAATGCAGAGACGAGAAGCACACCACTTTTGCCTTCCATCTCTAATTTTTGCGTACTTTCTTGTAATGCTTTTATCATTCTTTCTGCTAACCCCGGTTCTAGTCCTGCACTGCCATCTTCTGACGTTTGCAAGCTTTGTTGCAATAACCGTTCCAAATCTGGATCAAGCGTAATAACGGATAATTCACTGTCTAAGCCACTGATTCTTTGGACAATTGATCGACCAAGAGAAATTCTAACCGCTGCTGTTAAGGCGCCAGTTTCTTGACTAACGCGCCCTTGCTCGATCAATGTCTCAGCAACAGTACGTAAATCACGCACTGGAATATTTTCCTGCAAGAGGTTTTGTAGAACCTTCACAATAGAACCCAGCGGTAATGTATCTGGCACTAAATCCTCAACCAATTTAGGGGCTGATTTCTTCAAGGTATCCAGCATCTGCTGCACTTCTTCGTGCCCTAATAGCTCATGCGCATGTTTTTGAATTATCTGGCTCAAATGCGTAGCCACCACTGTCCCGGGGTCAACCACGGTATACCCCATTGTTTGAGCCTGATCTTTTTGTGTTGAATCGATCCAAATAGCGTCTAAGCCAAAAGCAGGGTCTTTAGTTGGAATGCCTTGAATTTCACCAAACACTTGCCCCGGGTTAATCGCCATTTCTCTATCGGGGTGAATTTCCACTTCTCCAATATTAACGCCCATCAAAGTCAAACGATAAACATTGGGTGCCAAGTCCAAATTGTCACGGATATGCACCGAAGGTATTAAAAATCCAAGTTCTTGTGATAATTTCTTACGCACACCCTTAATGCGCGACATCAATTCACCACCTTGAGCCTTGTCCACCAACGGTATTAAGCGATACCCTACTTCCAAACCAATCATATCCACCGGCGCCACATCATCCCACGACAGCTCTTTCGGCTCCTCAGGTAAAGCTTGCACTGCTGGCTCTGGTTCCAGACTAATCTGTTCGCTGACTAAGCCTTTTTTATACACCGAGTATGCGGAATAGCCCAATGCTGACGCTATTGTAATAAACACAAGATTCGGCATTCCTGGAATTAGGCCCAGTAAACCAATAATACCGCCACTAATGGCTAAAGCACGGGGGTTACCAAGTACTTGCAGCGATACCTGCTCTCCCATATCTTGGTTACTATTAACCCGTGTCACGATAATTGCGGTTGCAGTTGACAGTAACAAGCCGGGGATTTGTGCCACTAAACCGTCACCAATAGTTAGTAGCGTGTAATATTCCATTGCCTGTGAAAACGGTAAGTCATGCTGCAATATGCCAACACCTAAACCACCCACAATATTAATCAGCAAAATCAAAATACCCGCAACAGCATCACCACGAACAAACTTGCTAGCACCATCCATCGAGCCATAAAAGTCCGCTTCTTGACTAATTTCAGCACGACGATCACGCGCTTCATCTTGCGTTAACAGCCCCGCATTTAAATCAGCATCAATAGCCATTTGTTTACCCGGCATAGCATCCAAGGTAAACCGTGCGCTCACTTCAGAAACACGACCCGCGCCTTTTGTAACAACAACAAAGTTAATAATAATCAAAATACTAAAAACCACTAAACCAACGGCATAGTTACCACCAATTACAAACGCACCGAAAGCTTCAATCACCTTACCCGCTGCATCCCCACCATTATGCCCTTCAAGTAACACAATACGTGTTGATGCTACGTTTAAGCTTAACCTTAGTAAGGTTGCTACCAACAAGAAACTTGGAAACACCGCAAAATCGAGCGGCCTTAATGCATAAACAACCACTAAAAGTACAATTAACGATAAAGCAATATTAAAGGTAAATAGTAAGTCCAACAAAAAGGGGGGTAATGGCAATACCAACATCGACAACATCACCATAATGAGTATTGGCGCGCCTAAGCCATTACGGGCAAAATTCATCAGTATTTTAGAAATATCGTTCATCGTTTTTTTTGAACCTTAAAAGTATTAATGCGTTCTGTTCGCATATTTTTTATATTCATCGGGAATCGTAATATCTTTTGGTGGCTGTGGCTTCTTCCAGCGTTTGTCCGTGGCAATTCTTAGTTGATAGACGTACGCTAATACTTGCGCTACAGCAAGATACAAACCTTTGGGGACTTCTTGATCAATTTCTGTACTGAAAAACAAAGCCCTAGCCAACGGTGGCGACGACACCAAAGTAATATCATTGGCTATGGCAATATTTCTAATTTGAGCTGCCATTAAATCACCACCCTTTGCCACTACCATCGGTGCGCCGGTACCGTCTTCTTCATATTTTAATGCAACAGCAAAATGCGTTGGATTGGTAACAATCACATCGGCCTTAGGAACAGCCTCCATCATTCTGCCTTGTGACATTTCTTGCTGCATCTGACGGATTTTGCCTTTCACTTCTGGGCGACCTTCAGTTTGCTTCATCTCATCTTTAACTTCTTGCAGG
>Ga0209081_1002103_pt1 | contig 11658 bp, 7 predicted proteins | sample GOMGulsemesocosm_4_FD_184636 | JGI IMG/M metagenome (GOLD analysis project Ga0209081, IMG submission 184636) | Methane-oxidizing microbial communities from mesocosms in the Gulf of Mexico - GOM15B Gulf of Mexico (SPAdes) (version 2) | ecosystem: Environmental > Aquatic > Marine > Cold seeps... | reverse complement strand
CGGCAGCAACGGATAAATGAGGCCATCGATCATGCCTGCACGCCAGACGAACCCCAGCGCTAACGCTTCAGTTAATAGCACCCCCAAACACACAAAACCCAACGACCAGCGCGATAATACAAACCAAGTCGCCAAACACAACAGAGCTGCAAACAGGTGACTGTAAAGCATGGGGGCATCGCGCAGGTACTTATCGTTCAGCAGGTTATCCAGCGCGGTGGCGAGAATAAAACTGCCCGGGTGCTGCTCATCGATCGGCGTCGGGCGCAGGTCGTGTAAACCGCTCGCGGTTGTACCAATAATAAACACTTTGCCGCGCAGCCAAGCTGGGTCTAACAGGCGGCCTTCGCCGCGCGCTTGACTCAAGAGCGCGGCGAAGGAGAGGCGCGGATAACCGATGCGCTGATCACTGCGCCAGTCGAGTCGCACCCGCTCAGCCAGCGGCAGACTCACCCCCAGGCGCTGCGCCACAGTGGTTACCAGTGAGGGCCAGCGCCACCCCTGCCAGCGGCGGTACAGCTCATGGTAACGTGCCACGCCGTCCTCATCGGCGGTAAAGTTGATACTGCCGAGCTGCCAAACCGTTTCCGGCAGCGCCCACGGCAACAGCAATAAAGCCCGCTCATCTAGACGAGCCGTCGCGCCTACCTCCAAGCCCGCGGCGGCGGGGTAACTGCTCAACAGAGGCGGTACCGAGGTGTCCCCCGGCTGCTGCTCAAGTGCACCAATAAAGACTCGATTGGTGCGACCCAACACCTCACTAAAGTAGGCATCAGCGTCTGGGCGAAAGTGATCCGCCTCACTGAACAGAAGATCAAAAATCACCGCCTGCGGTTCGAGCGGCAGTAAATATTCCAGCAGTTCAGCGTGTACCGAGCGCGGCCAAGGCCACTTGCCCACCAGCGGCGCCATGGCTTGCAGGCTGTCATCATCAATATCAATAATAACAATTTGATCAGCCTTGGCACTGGATTCAGACAGTTCCGCCTGCGCTAGCTGCGCCGCGCGCTGGCGTACCAGCCAGTCCTGCCAACTCAGTTCGAGCCCCGTCGCCGCCAAACCCCGATCAACGAGCGGGATACTCAACAGCGCCAGCACACAAAAAGCGCCCAGCCATCGCCGTAAAAGATACCTGCCCTTACGCCCCATTCATCACCCCTCTGACTGTGCTTATTCAATGTCTATGGCCTTAACCCATGGCTCTAGCATAGGCAAGAAAGACGCCCCACAACGGCTATTACAGGTTCGATATTCCGATGAATTCATACGCTCCACACCAAGAGAACACTTAGGTATAAGGAGCAAAAAATACGTAAATAGGATCGCTTTATTGGCGCCGTCAGCTAACGTCAAGCATAGGGATATTTACTGCTTAGGGACGACGCGCCATGCCTCTGCACACACTGGACTCCACCATTCTTATCTGTGATGACTCCATCACCAATACCCTGCTGCTAGAGGCCATTCTCAAGGGGGAGGGCTACAGCAAAGTAACCCGGCTCACCCAACCGACTCAGGTGAGCGCAGAGCTGAGCCGCGGCAACTACGACCTGCTACTGCTCGACATAGAAATGCCCGAAATGGACGGCTTTCAAGTCATGTCTGAAATTCGCCAACAGGGCGTTGTCGATGAGCTGTTTCCCATTGTGATTCTCACCGGCAGGCAAGACGCCGAGACCCGCAACCGCGCGCTGACCCAAGGCGCCGCCGACTTCATCAGCAAACCCTTCGACGAAACCGAAACCCTGCTAAGAATTCGCAACGCGCTAAAAATTTATGCGGCTTACCACGAAGAGACCCACCGCTCAGAGCAGCTAGAACAACTCGTGGCGCAGCGCACACAGGAACTGAGCAAGGCGGCCGACGTGTTTATTGGACGACTAGCCCGAGCCGGAGAGTTAAAAGACGATGAAACCGGCAAGCATGTGCTGAGGGTGGGTAAATACGCTCATCAGCTGGCCAGCCTATTCGGCTTGCCACAAGACATCTGCTTTATGATCGAAAAAGCCGCGCCGCTGCACGATCTCGGCAAGATAGGCATCGCCGACGAAATTCTACTCAAGCCCGGTAAGCTCACCGAGGCCGAGCGTGACATCATGAAGCGCCACACCTACATTGGCGCCAACCTGCTCGATGACCACAACTCAGTGCTGGTGCAAATGGCCGCCGCCATCGCCCTGAGCCATCACGAGTGGTGGGACGGCAGCGGTTACCCCAAAGGTCTGGCCGCTGAAGCCATCCCCGTAGAGGGACGCATCACCGCGATCTGTGACGTCTTTGACGCCCTCACCAGTGAACGCCCCTACAAACACGCTTGGACACCAACCGCGGCACTGGCAGAGATCCAACGCCTATCCGCTAAACAGTTTGATCCGCAGCTGGTGCAACTGTTCGCTGAGAACATCAACAAAATTCTCGAGTTAAAGGCCAGCTACTCAGATGAGCCCCTCTCGACGGCTGCGGCAAACAGCGCCCAAGGTATTCCCCTGCACGCCCTGCCCTTGCACGCATTAAGCCAGCCCCAGGCTGACTTCCCCACCACAGTCACCTAACACTCAGCGGTGAGCGGTTACTCGGCAGCCACAACCGCTAGCTGATCCAAATCCCTAGCCGCCGAAATATTCTGCCGCCACTGGCGTGGCGAACAACCCGTCCACTGTTTGAAGTGACGGCTAAACACCGAGACTTCCGAGTAACCCAGATTGAGGGCGAGGTCCGTCACGCTCATATGGCCATGCTGCAACAATTGCTGCGCAATCTCCTTGCGGGTTATTTGCAACAACTGCCGAAAGCTAACCCCCTGTTGCTGCAATCTCTTTTGCAGCACCCTCTGGTGCAACCCCAATGCCGCGCTCACGCGCCCGACCGTGCATTCGCTGCTCGCCAGCAAATTGCCAATGATGTAACGCACCTGCGCTTGCAAGTCATTCGGGTAGGCATTTTCTAATAGCTGGATACGCGCTTGAAAGTGCTCGCGCATCAAGGCGCTGTCGATCTTGGGTTTGCGCGACATCCACGCCTGCGGCACCTTGATGCCATCAAAGTGACTGTTGAACACCAACCGTCGCGTAAACACCTCAGGCACTGGCGTCTCGGGTGAGGGCTGCGCCTGGCGCAGGTGTATGGCGACTGAGCGACTGCCCCCTGCCTCCATGGCCGCGACGGCATTAAACAGCTGTGCAACACTGAGCTGAATCAGCTGCGTCAAACCGTAAGCATTGGAGAAATCAAACTGCAGCTGGCACTCGGTGTACTGCCCCTGGGTGAGCAATTCCAAGTGCACACCGGTGGCGTGTAGGTGCAGGTGTTTGTTGGTAAAGCGCAGGGATTCTTGCAGGGTCGGCTGCTGCCCACTGGAGACCGCCAGCTCACCGATCACTAGGGGGTTTTGCCTAGCCGCCAGCAAGAGCCCGAAAACGGTGTGCTGGCATGCGATGGCCGTCAGGTCCAGCAGATCGGCCACCTTCTCGTAGGAGAGCAGCGCATCTGGCTGGCGCAGTTGAGCGCTGCTAATGCCCGTCCGCTGCATGATTGGCTGGGGGTTACCTCCCTGTTGCAATACGGCTTTCTCGTAACCATCGATGGAGCCACTTCTGATCATGTGCATAACCACCCCCCAAAAACACCACAACACCCACAAAAAATCAGTCGTGAATAGTCAACTTTCGATCGTAAATAGTCAAGTTTCAAACAATCGCACCCAGCTAAGCTACACATACTGATAACCCATCCAAGCATCTACAATCTGGAGACTGCCCATGTCTGATCCAACCCTGCTCAATAAACTGCTTGAAGAAATGGCCGCCGGCGGCGTGGTATCACGCGACGACAGCCGTGAAGCGATACTCATTCAAGATGACGATCTGCCCTATGTCAGTCTGCCTGATGGTTCTTTGTTGCAATTGCTGCAGGTCGACCTAAACCAAAACCTTTGGATTGTACGCAACAAATTTAAGCCGGGCTTTGGCATCGACACCCACTACCACACAGGCCCTGTATTTGCCGTCACCCAATCGGGCGAATGGTTTTACAAAGAGTACCCAGACAAGGTCAACAAGGCGGGCGCTTACCTGTACGAGCCGGCCCACTCACTGCATACCCTAACCGTTGCCGACGATGCGACTGAAGACGCCGTGGTCTGGTTCGCCATCTTTGGCAGTAACGTCAACATCGATGACGCGGGTGATGTCACGAGCATCCTCGATGCCAAAACATTACTGAAAGTTTACCGCGCCCTGTGTGCCGCCGAGGGCAAGAACTGCGATAACTTGATTGTGCACGGGGAATAACCATGAGCCAGATGAACTCTGCCTTTGTCACTGGAGCCGGCGGCTTTATTGGCCGCCACCTTGTGCGTCAGCTACTCAGTGAGAACATTGCCGTGATTGCCCTGATGATGCCGGGCGAAGTACGGCCCGAAGAGTGGGGCAGTGATGAAGACGGACGTGTGCGCAGCGTCATCGGAGACATACGCTCGCTGGACGAACTGGCAGAGGTGATAGGCCCCACCGATGTTATTTTTCATCTGGCGGCGGTGGTGAGCGACTGGGGCGCGCAACAAACCCATGTCGACATTACGGTAAAGGGCACAGAACTGGCGATTGAGCTCGCACTCAAACACGACGCGCATTTTGTCGTCACCACCAGCGTCTGTGCTTACGCCTCCTCCCTGGCGCAGGGCGTTTTGACAGAAGACGACCCAGTCGGTACACCGGCGTCGGCCTACGAATTTTGCAAACAAGAGCAAGAGCGCGTCACCAAAGCCGCCGTCAAAACCAAACAGTTAAAAGCGACCATTATTCGGCCGGCCAATGTTTTCGGGGTTGGCAGCGGGCCATGGGTAAATGGTTTGCTCGATAACATGCGCAAGCAGAACCCCTGCCTACTGGGTAGCGGGCGCTGGGATGCAGGCTTAGTGCACGTCAATAATGTCGTCGCCATGCTCATCGCCGCCGCGCGCTCGGACGCAACTCAGGGCGATGTATTTAATGCCGCCGACGGCTTCGGCGTCACCTGGGAAACCTATGCGCGACGCCTCGCACAGGCGGCCAGCGCGCCGGTACCCAAATCGATCCCCAACCTTGCAGCCAAGTGCGCCGCGCCAATTCTAGAAAAACTCGGCCACCTGCTTAAGCGCAAAGAGCGGCCACTCATAACCCGCGCGGCCTTTCGCCTGCTCGGCGGTCCCAATGAATTTTCAATTGAAAAAGCCCGTAAACAGCTTGGCTATAAACCGGTTGTTAATTTCGAGGAGGCCATGGAAGAGCTAACCGAACACTTCAAAATGACCTGCACCTCATCAACCCCAGAAAGCCCTGCCAAGCCAGATCAGAAACCTTGGGTTTGGGTCACCGGCAGCGCCAGCGGTTTGGGTCGCTATATCACGGGTCAATTGTTACAGCGCGGTTATTCTGTCCTCGCCACCGACCTGCGCGACGATCAACTGCAACAGGTCGCCGCCAGTGACGGCTGGCCAGCCTCGCGGGTACAACTCGCCAAGCTGGATATTACCGACCGAGAAAATTGGCAATCGCTTTTTGAGGATACACAACAACAGGGCCTCAAATTTTCGCACCTGTTAAACATCGCCGGTTTTATTCGCCCAGGCTACGCCTATGAAAATACCGCCCAGCAAATGCGCACACACCTGGACATAAACGTCATGGGCATGGCGAACGGTTGTGACGTGCTGTTGCCGCATTTAGAAAAACAAAACCGCGGTCATATTATTAATGTGGTTTCACTGGCGGGCTTTGGCCCAGCGCCCGGCGTCGTCGCCTACTGCGCATCAAAGGCCGCCGCGAGAAGTTTTAGCGGCGGGTTGGCGATGGATTTAGCTCTAGCTGGCTCGCCCGTGAAAGTGACAAGCGTCTGCCCAGATTTGATTGCCACACCAATGATGGACAAGCAGGTGGGCTTCGGCGAGCACTCGCGCATTGTATTCAGCGGCACGAAACCCTTAACAGTCGAGGAGACAGGCGGTTTAATACTAGGCAGGGTGTGGGAGCAGCAGCCAATGGAAGCCGCGCTGCCCTCTCACAAGGCTTGGGTCGCACGCCTTGCAGGACTCAAACCGGAGTGGGGGATGTGGATGTCGCGAAAAATAGAAGCCAAAGGCAAACGCAAGCTGGAGGCTATACGCGGGAGACTGACTAAGGGGACTAACTGAAAGGCGTGCTCGGCGGGGTTAGCCGCCGGATCTGCTTCACGGCATCAACAACGAACCTAGAAGTCGGCTGGAGTCGTGGCTGACACCATACGGCAGTCGACCTCGTGGGGGTTGCGAAAGCGGTGCGGACGACGCGAGTCAAAGTAGTAGCCGTCGCCCGCCTCTAGGGTGTATACCTCACCCTCAACGGTCAGCTCTAACTGCCCTTCCAGTACATAACCCGCCTCTTCGCCCTCGTGCATGTACATGTCCTCACCCGCCTCAGAACCCGTGTCAGAACCCGGTGGCAGGAGCTCGACCAAAAAAGACATCTGTCGATTGGGGAAGCTCTTGCCGATCAGCTTCCACTGAATGTCGTTGACCGATGAATCCAAGAAGTCTTCCGGTTTGTAGACCACGGGGATATCCAAGCGCGAAGACTCTTCCGAATCAAAGAAATCCATCAGCGACATGGGCAAGCCAGACAGCACCTTTTTTAGTGAGCTGACACTGGGGCTGACGTTGTTCTTCTCAATCATGGAGATGGTGGAGTTGGTCACTCCCGCTCGTTTGGCCAACTCACGCTGTGATATGCCCACTTTCTTGCGGGCATCTTTTAATCGAGTTCCAACGTCCAATGGCTAGCTCCTAGCTCGGTACTGCATTATATAAGTCGAGGCGCCATACAATTCGCGCAGATTAGCTCGCGAGTATATAGCAGCGTCGAATATCAGGTCAGCATTATCATTTACAACCGCTATAAATTTTCCCTGAGTGCTTCCCAGCCTAGCGACTTTTGAGTACATTGTTAAATATTAAATACACTTGATCGAGATATTAGACACTCGAACCAGATGGACGGCTCTCATATGCTCAACCCCGGCACCCATTCCAGCGAATACCCAGACTCTTATTATTTCGCTAGCCAGCGCTACCCACAGCGCTATCCCGAACTTGAAGGCAGCGTTGAAACTGAAGTCTGCGTCATTGGCGGTGGCTTCAGCGGTGTTAACACGGCACTGGAGCTGGCTGAGCGCGGCTTTAAGGTCACCCTGCTGGAAGCCTACCGTATCGGCTGGGGTGCCTCTGGGCGCAATGGAGGGCAGATTATCCGTGGCGTCGGACACGCCCTAGAGGGCTTTCGCAACGACATAGGTCAGGAGGGCATAGACGCCATCAACCAGATGGGCTTCGAAGCCAACGAAATCGTCAAGGCGCGCGTGGCCAAGTACAAGATTGAGTGCGACCTGAAGATGGGTTATTGCGATCTGGCCACCAAGCCAAGGCACCTGCGTGACTTCGAAGAAGACAAGGCCTGGCTCGACGACATCGGCTACGGCTATGAAACAAAGCTGCTCGGGCAGACTGATATGCACCAGGTGGTCGGCTCGGACGCCTACATTGGCGGCCTCACAGATATGGGCAGCGGCCACCTACACCCGCTCAACCTTGTCTGTGGCGAAGCCGCCGCCGCCGCTGAACTCGGCGTGCAAATTTTTGAACAGTCCCCAGTTATTGATATCCAACAGGGCGAGCGCTGTGTCATTAAAACCGAGAAGGGCGTTATCGGTGCCGACCGACTTGTCATTTGTGGCAACGCCTATGTCGCCGGTTTGGAAGACACCCTCGAAGGGCAGATTCTACCGGCAGGCAGTTATGTCATAGCCACCGAACCGCTCAGTGAAGAACAGTGCCAGCGGATACTGCCGCAAGATATGGCCGTCTGTGATCAGCGTGTCGACCTCGACTACTACCGCCTCAGCGCCGACCGCCGCTTGCTCTTTGGTGGCCTGTGCACCTATTCCGGCCGCGACCCAAAATCCATTACCCAGGCCCTGCGCCCCAATATGGATAAGGTATTCCCCTACCTGAAAGACATTAAGATTGAATACCAGTGGGGCGGCATGATTGGCATAGGCGCCAACCGTTTGCCACAGATTGGTCGTTTGCGCCCCAATGTTTATTTTGCCCAGGCTTACGCTGGCCACGGCGTCAACGTCACCCACCTAGCGGCTAAGTTAATCGCTGAAAATATCGCCGCCGAGAGCAGCCGTATTGAAGTATTTGAGAAGGTAAAACACCTGCGCTTCCCCGGCGGGCGGGCCTTCCGCTCGCCACTGCTGGCGCTGGGCATGAGCTACCACCGCTTGAAAGATATTTTTTAACCCGCAATCACCCGAGCGGCTGTTTGGCCGCCTTTTACAACCCATAATCTACAAGCGTCATAAATTAGCTATAGTCAGTGAGAGTCGAACTACATCAATTGCCATTGCAGGGGCTATAGGTGAGTATTGTCACAAAGCTGTTGATTGCGATCATCGCAATTATTGGCCTGCCATCCATTATCATTACGGCCATCGTCTATCAGGCGATGGTCACCCAATTTCAGCAGAGCATCGGTGAGCACCTGCTTGATAACGTCGCGCACGCGGCCAATACCATAGACACCTTTATTGACCAACGCGTAAAAGACATCGACGCCTTCAGCGATAGCCCTATTTTCACCATAGGTAACAACGCCGAAGTCACCCAGCACCTGCAAAGTATTATTGCCGTTTACGATGTCTATGACCTGCTCACCTATACAGACCTCGACGGCGAAGTCTTGTCGAGCACTCAAACCAACACAATCGGTAAAAACCTACTAGAGCTGGAACCTGACATCCGCGCCTCATTTCAAGAGACCCTTCAGGGCGGGGTTGATGACGTTTTTGTCTCTGATTTATCCGACTCAGAACACAGTGAAATTAGTCACACCCTACGCCAGGAGGACCTCGACCTCGAAGTACTCAGCGATGTGGTCAGCCAAAACGGTGAAAAACTCGGCGTACTGATCGGGCGCGTCAATATTTCGACCATTATTAAAACAGTGCACCAGCTCGATGAACACACCATCGGCGATGAATACGCCTATCTGGTTGATCGTACCGGAAAGGTATTAATCAGTCTGGATCCAAACAGTGAAACACTGCAATCGCATCGCGACGCCAAGATTAAAAACCTCAGCGCAAAACTGGCCAGTGATGAGGATGGCTACCTCATTTACAACACCGCTGATCAACGTAAAGTCATGAGCGCCTACGCCGACCTCAATGAATTTGGCAGCGATCTAGCTGGCGACTGGTCACTGTTCACCATAGCGCCCTATAGCGAAATCATGGCGCCCATTTATCGGCTGATTTATCAATTGATTGCCATCGTCCTGTTCATTATTTTAACGATGGTATTTATCGGTTATAAGCTCAGCCGCACGTTGATTTCCGATCGTATAACCAAGCTTAGTCAAGCTGCCAGCAGTCTGACACGCGGACAACTAAACATCGACCTGACAGGCACCGAAGGGGAAGATGAGATAGGCCAACTGGGCAAGGGGTTTCACGCCATGGCCAACACTTCAAAAGATGTACTGGCACAGGCTAATGCTATTGCGCTTGGCGATTTCAAAACACACATTAAAATTCGCTCCGATGAAGACGAGCTCGGCCGTGCACTGCAAAATATGACTACAACTCTGCAAACCTATAAAACCACGAATGAGCAGCAGAACTGGCTAAAGACCGGTCAAACGCAATTTAGTTTGGCGATACAAGGTGTTCTTGCACTCGACACATTGAGCAACAATTTACTGCAGTACATAAATGAATATCTAGACTTGAAAATGGCGATATTTTATATCGTAAAAGATGATGCACTGCACTACCTCAACAGCTTGTCCTGCGCCAGCGATAGTAACAAGGCACGACATTATAATTTTGGCGAAGGGACTGTCGGCCAGTGCGCCAAAGACCAAGACATCATTCACCTGACCAGCATTCCTACCGACATCCAACACGACCACCAACTGTCACTGTCATCAGTTCTGCAAGAAATACGTGCTACGAGTGTCTTTTTGATGCCTCTAATTTACAATCAAAAAACACTCGGAGTGCTTGAACTGGGTTCCTCCACACCATTCTCACAGAACCAAATCGATCTTGTCACCTCATTGGCCAGCCCAATCGCCACCAGTATCAACATCATCAATTCAAATCAAGTTACCCGAACTTTATTTGAGGAGTCAAAAGCCAAGAGTGATCACTTAGAAGAACAGCAAGTAAAGCTCAAGGCCTCTGAAGAAAAGGCGCTGTCATCAACCCAATCAAAGTCAGAATTTCTCGCCAGTATGAGCCACGAAATAAGAACGCCCCTTAACGGCGTACTCGGCATGACCGAACTCATCCTAGACACCCCATTAAACAACGAACAAAAAAACTACATTCACACTATCCAGCAGTCCGGCAGGGTTTTAACCACCGTGATTAATGACATTTTAGATTTTTCAAAAATGGAAGCCGGAGCCCTAGAACTAGATGAACAAACGTTCAATGTCGAGCAACTTATTATGCAGGCGACCAGCGCCTTTCGCTTAAGCAAAAAAGAAATGGTCGCCTTTAATGTCGAAATATCACCTGATATAAGCCCCTACCTTTACGGGGACACCACACGTATTAATCAAATCATCGGCAACCTACTTAATAATGCCTTCAAATTTACCCAGACCGGCCATATCACGCTAAAGGCCAGTTCTCACTTAGATGAAAAGTCAGAAATTCTCAAAATCAGCATTGAAGACAGCGGTATCGGCATCAGTAAGAGCAAACAAGCCGACCTCTTTAAACCTTTCCAGCAAGCAGACCAATCCACCAGCCGCCGTTTTGGTGGTACCGGACTCGGGCTCACCATTTGCCAGCGCTTGATCAAGCTCATGCAGGGTGACATCAGCGTTTACAGCGACGGACAAACAGGTTCTACGTTTAATTTCCACATTACACTGAAGGTTGCCAGAAAGCCCCACTTAGAGGCTCAAGACGCCCACGCTGCTGTATCAAAAAAGGAGTTCGTGGGACTCAAGGTATTACTAGTTGAAGACAACACCACCAACCAATTGGTGGCAACAACCATATTGAAGAAGAAGAAAGTCCAAGTACGCCTCGCTGAAAACGGTGAAGAAGCCATTGAGGCTATTAAGCGTGAGCGTTTTGATATCGTCTTTATGGACTGCGAGATGCCGATAAAAGACGGCTATACGGCCACCCAAGAAATTCGTCAATGGGAAGAAGAGCAGCAGTTAGATGCGACAAACATCTGTGCATTAACCGCTCACGTTCTCCAAGAGCATGTCAGCCGTTGCTACGTCAGCGGTATGAACGATCACATCACCAAGCCCATCAGTATTGACAAACTCGACCGAGTGCTCGAAGCGGCCAATAATAAAATTTCTTCTAAACTGCCATTAAAACGGTGAGCACAGCTTAAGTCGCCAGCCTATACACCTAGTGTCAGGTCGTAGAGGTCTGTCATTGAGCATACACTAAGTGCACCCAAGGTCAGCGGCACTAAGCTGGGTTGCGGCAATCAGCCCCTGAACTTTGTTTTCACTGGCCTGCTGAATGGCCCTCGTCCAGGGCAGCTCTTGGTAGCGCACCGCAATGCCGTGGCGGGCAAAGATCACCTGAGCCAGCTCTACCATA
>Ga0209081_1002102_pt1 | contig 11663 bp, 8 predicted proteins | sample GOMGulsemesocosm_4_FD_184636 | JGI IMG/M metagenome (GOLD analysis project Ga0209081, IMG submission 184636) | Methane-oxidizing microbial communities from mesocosms in the Gulf of Mexico - GOM15B Gulf of Mexico (SPAdes) (version 2) | ecosystem: Environmental > Aquatic > Marine > Cold seeps... | reverse complement strand
AACACTGCCCCCGCAACGGTAAATAAGTAAATAACGAATCTAATGCCACTGTGTTTTTTTTAGCATGGGAAGGCGATTTGTTATGCGTAAGCGACTTATAAGTCCGGAGACCTACCTATTAGTTGATCGACAACAGACAGCGGTGGGCTGTGGCTGGAGTGAATTTCTGTTTTCTTCGCCTTATATCATTGCTGTTCGTTGTTTTACTTTAATCTTAATTGTGCGGACGGCACGAAAGGTAGAAACATGAACAGAATAAAACAATGCACCCTCCTTCTTTTTTTATTTTCTCAATTGGCTTTAGCTGATGTTTCGATAGCGCGGCTAGAAAGCTCAGTGGCCAGCTTTAGTCAAACAGTGGAAAACTCAACCAGCTGTGGTGGCTATTTGCGCGCAGGTTATATGCACTCAGCCTTAGGTTCGCCGGAAAAATTAAGTACTAATGCTGTAGGAGCCGAACTGGGTTGTTCTGTTGCGGTTAACGTGTCTGCAACGCTACATTTGGGTGCCTTTACTTCAATAGATACTGGGCTGAACCATAGTCATAAAGATGATATGCATGGCGACTTCTTAAACGAAGATAAGGGGAGCTACTTAATGTTGGGTGAGGCTTATATTGACTTATCTTATGACAATATTGCAATTCGTCTAGGGCGTCAACGCTTGGATACACCGCATATGGATAGCGATGACCTACGTATTGTGCCCAACCTTTTTGAAGCCTATATGGTTGATTTCAAGCTGGCAGATAACCTTCACACGGGTGTGGGTTTTGTACGTAATATGAGTGGTTGGGAGAACGGTGCAGACCAGTCCCATTTTGAAGGAGTGGGTGATGTATTAGGTGGTGATGGTAGCCAATCATGGCTTGCTTGGGTGTCACACGAAGGTGAGCTGCTTGATAGCCAAGTATGGTATTACAATATCCCAGATCACGCTCAAATTATCTATGTGGATATGACTTATGGCGCTCAACTAACGAATGGCATCAGTTATGAGTTGGGCTTGCAGCTTGATTGGGGTGAAGATATTGGCGATAACCGTGTGGGCAATGTTGAGTCAAAAACATGGGGGCTGTCGGTTGCATTAAGCTACCTGCAGTTGACGACCATATTGACCTATAATCGCAACAATAGTAATGAAGCCGCTTTAGCAAGCTTAGGTGGAGGTGCTTTTTTTACCTCAATGGAAGACCAAACACTTGATGCAGTTGAGGGTGAACGTGCCGAAGCACTCGTACTTGGCTTAGAATATGCCGCTAGCGAATCATTTATACTTGGGGCGACTGTTGGGCAATTCAGTGCCAGTAAGAAAAGTGATTATGACGTAGAAGAGATAGACCTATACTTCAACTATAACTGGCAAGAAGATGTCAGTTTAGATGTTGTTTATGCGCAAGTTAATGACACCAACCTTTCCGGTGAAGACCACCAACTGAGAACTATCTTGACTTACCGTTACTAGGGTTTAAGTTAGTCGGTGTTTGTTTAATACACAGGCTTATTTATAATACCCGATGAACGTACGCTACTTGTGCCGATAAATTTAAAGATGAAATAGAGAAAAACAGATGAACCTTAATAAAATTCCTGCCACCATCGTTACCGGATTTTTAGGTAGTGGTAAAACCACCCTATTATCGAATGTTATCAAACAAGCGGCTGGAAAACGCATTGCGGTTATTGTTAATGAGTTTGGCGAGTTAGATATTGATGCCGACTTATTAAGAAATTGCCCGTTAGAATGTGAAGAAGGCGAGGCCGCCAATATTGCAGAAGGTAAAGATGGCATCTACGAATTAGCCAATGGCTGTATTTGTTGTACCGTTGAAGAAGAGTTTTTGCCAGTGATGCTGGAGTTAATCGAGCGTCGCGATGATATTGACCATATCCTAATTGAAACCTCAGGTTTAGCGATACCCAAGCCTTTGGTACAAGCCTTTAATTGGCCTGAAATAAAAAAGCACTGCACCGTTGATGCGGTAATTACGGTGATTGATGGGCCAGCAGTGGCAGCGGGGCGCTTTGCTCACGATGAAGAGTTGGTTGACGCTCAGCGAAAAGCCGACGATAGTTTAGAGCATGATCCGAGTCTACGTGAATTACTTGATGACCAGCTTAGTGCAGCAGATTTAGTGGTGGTGAGCAAAAGTGACTTGCTTGATGAATCACAAAAGAAGCGTGTTAAAGGTGTTATTGATACAGTTGTGCCGGATGCGGTTAAGAGTATTTATGTTGATCACGGTCTGGTGCAATTAGATGTGCTTGTGGGTATCGAATCGGCGGCTGAAGAGCGTATTGATGCAGTGCATAATCATCATGACCATCATCACGAACACGGTCATCATCACGAACATGCCCATGACCACTTTGACTCCTATGTGATTAAACTGGGTGAAGTAGATGCCGATGTGTTTCAGCAACAATTAATGGGTTTATTAGAAAAATACGATATTTATCGTGCGAAAGGCTTTGCAGCTATTCCAAATAAACCGATGCGTCAGGTATTACAAGCCGTCGGGCAACGTTTAGATTCACACTTTGATCGTTTATGGCAAGCAGAAGAAACGCGGCAAACGAACTTGGTGGTTATTTGTAAAGGGGTTGATGAGCAAACAATAGTTAAGGCTCTACAAATGGCGGTTATCAGCGCTTAATGCACTTATTGGCAGCTAAGCCCGGCGGGTTTTCAGACGATGAAGGGATTATTGATCTGCAACAAAGTCCGGCGCAGATGGTTATTCTATCAGCGGCGGATAGCAGTTTAGCGGCCCTAGCAACCACTATTGACTCGATGCCAGAGGGCTATCCGAGTGTGCGTTTAGCCAATTGGATGAATTTACTTAAACCAGCCGCTTTTGATTTGTACGAAGCGGCTGTTTTAGAACAGGCTGAACTGGTTGTTTTATCCTTACTGGGTGGTAAAAACTACTGGCAATATGGGCTAGAACGGTTAATTGCGTGGTCAGATGGCCACTGTAATGGAAAGCCACGGCAGTTAATTGTTGTACCCGGTGATGATACGGCAGACCAGGAGCTGTTTGATGCATCAACCGTTGAAACAGACGATGCCATAAAAGTTTGGCGGTATTTTCGTGAAGCGGGGGCGCATAATAATCAGCAGCTTATTAATTTTTTAGCGGCTAATTATTTCTCGCAAGCTTGTCAGTGGCAGCAGCCACGTGCCTTGCCTAATTGTCTTTTATATATGCCTGCTGCTCTAGGGCAGCATACCCATGTGAGCCTTGCAGACTGGCAAACATGTTGGCAACAATCGAATAATAGCGGCCCAGTTGCTGTTGTTTTATTTTATCGTAGCCACTTACAAAGCGGCAATACGCAGATGTTTGATGAGCTTATTGATGGCATGCAAAAACAGGGTTTAAAGCCCTTGCCGATTGCAATAAATTCCTTAAAAGATGCGCAATCATTGGCTTTGGTTAATGAGCTTTTAGTTAAAAGTGAGGCCGATATTATTCTTAATGGTACCGGCTTTGCCAGTAATACCGTTAGCAGCCCAGGACTCAGCTCGGAACCGACTGATTTCCAATCTCCTTTTGTACGGGATATCCCCGTGATACAGCTTATTTTGGCCAGCAGTAATGAAGAGTACTGGCATTCATACAGCCAAGGTTTAAGCAGTCGGGATATTGCTATGCAAGTGGTCCTACCAGAAATGGATGGCCGTATTATTAGCCGAGCGATTAGCTTTAAATCGGAGGCTTATTATTCTGAACGCTGCCAAATTTCCGTGGTTCGTTATTGTCTACATCTTGAGCGCGCTGAATTTGTTATAAAACTAGCACATAATTACTGCCAGCTAACGCGCAAAAAAAATGCCGATAAACGGATCGCATTAATTCTAGCAAATTACCCAACGAAAGATGGGCGCATTGGTAACGGTGTCGGTCTAGATACCCCGGCATCAACTCTAAATATTTTAACCGCTATGCAAGCAGCGGGTTATCCCTTGCAAGATATTCCTAGCAGCGGTAACGGTTTAATTGAAGCCTTGCTAGAATCGGTGACCAATAATCCAAATACCTTGCATCAATTACCGTGTTGGCAGAGTTTGGATGTTGAGCAGTACCTAGGCTATTTTCATAAATTGCCTGGATCAACACAGCAGGCGGTTATGCAGCGTTGGGGTGCGCCAGAAAAAGACCCTAAATACCGTAACCATCGCTTAATGATTGCGGGGATTCGCTTAGGCGACACTTTTGTTGGAATTCAGCCTGCACGTGGTTTCAATGTCGATTTATTAGCCAATTATCACGACCCCGATTTGGTACCCCCCCACAGTTATTTAGCTTTTTATTTTTGGTTGCGTCATTGTTATAAAATTGATGCGGTGATTCATGTGGGTAAACACGGTAATCTTGAGTGGCTGCCGGGTAAAGGAACTGCATTATCGAACACCTGTTGGCCCGATGTTGCACTGGGACCATTACCGCATTTTTATCCATTCATTGTTAATGACCCAGGTGAGGGCGCACAAGCCAAACGTCGCACGCAAGCGGTAATTATTGACCACCTGATGCCACCGGTAACACGGGCTGAAGTGTATGGTGAACTCGCTGAGCTTGAAGCCTTGGTGGATGAGTATTACCAAGCATTGGGAATGGACGTTCGGCGTGAAGAATATTTGCGTGAACAAATTCTTCAGCAGCTTAAACAAACGCATGTTATCGAAGAGTTAAGTGCGAATGCAGGTGATGATGTTTTGTTAGAACAACTGGATGGTTATTTGTGTGATATTAAAGAAGCACAAATACGCCACGGCTTGCATACGCTGGGGCAATTACCCGAGACGGCTAAATTAGCCGATACCGTAGTGGCTTTATTGCGCTTACCACGGGGTAGTGATGAATTATCACAAGGTCTATTACATAATTTAGTCGCCGATCTGTCATTACAAAATGGCTCGCAAAATGATGCCTTCGATCCATTAAAAAATAGCCAGCAGCCTTGGCTTGGTGAAAAGCCTAAGGTGTTGGAAAATATGGCGAGTGGTGACTGGCGTACCGAAGCTGATGTGCGAGAACGCTTGGAAAACTATTCGGTAGAATTAGTCACCAGCTATGTTCTAAAAGGAGAGTCGATAGATGACACCTTTAAAGCGCATCACCCACGCACTAGTCAGCAATTATCTTACGCTAACTCAGTCTTATTGGTGGCATTGGAACGCAGTGTTGAGCAAGAGATATCGGCTTTATTACGCGGTTTATCGGGTCAATTTATTGAACCAGGGCCATCGGGTGCGCCAACACGGGGGCGTTTAGATACCTTACCGACAGGGCGAAACTTTTTTTCTGTTGATAATCGATCTATACCATCACCAGCTGCTTGGGTTATTGGTGAACGCTCAGCGCAAGCGTTGATAGAGCGTCACTTACAAGACCATGGTGATTACCCTAAGCAATTGGGTTTATCGGTATGGGGTACCGCTACGATGCGCACCGGGGGAGATGATATTGCGCAGGCATTTGCGCTAATGGGTGTAAAGCCGGTTTGGGCGGCAGGTTCACAGCGTGTTATTGATTTTGAAATAACCCCCTGTATGTTATTACAGCGCCCACGAGTCGATGTTACATTACGTGTTTCAGGGTTTTTCCGTGATGCTTTTCCGAATGTGATGCGACTTTTTGATGCTGCGGTGTTAGCGATTGCCGAGTTAGATGAGCCGGGTGACAGTAATTTAATTAAGCAACATATTCAGCAGCGTAGTGAGCAATTACGTCAACAAGGCATGGATCAAGAACAAGCGCATCGAGAAGCGAGTTATCGTGTGTTTGGCAGCAAACCGGGCGCCTATGGCGCGGGCTTGCAAGGGCTTATTGATGAACGCTGCTGGGAAACTGGCAAGGACTTGGCTGAAGCCTATGTTAACTGGGGGGGCTACGCTTATGGAACGGCAACCATTCAAGACGGTGTAGCAGCCAGCCATGCTTTTCAACACCAGCTTAGCCAGTTAGATACGGTGGCGCATAACCAAGACAATCGTGAGCACGACTTACTTGACTCAGATGATTATTATCAGTTTCAAGGGGGAATGACCAACGCGGTATCGGTGTACAAGGGTGAGTCACCGGTGGTCTACCATAATGATCATTCAAACCCATCAGACCCAAAAATTCGTACGTTAAAAGAAGAGCTTAACCGTGTTATTCGGTCTAGAGTGCTAAACCCAAAATGGATTAATGCAATGCGTGAACACGGTTATAAGGGCGCGTTTGAAATGGCTGCAAGCATTGATTATTTATTTGCTTATGATGCCACCACCGATATGATCGATAATTATCAGTACGAAAAAGTGGCCGAAGCCTTGGTGTTTGACAAGGATAATCAAGAATTCCTACAGCAGAATAACCCTAATGCTTTAGAAGAAATGGCAGAGCGTTTATTAGAAGCGAGTCAGCGAGGAATGTGGTCTGATAATGAGTCGTATGAAGAACGTTTACAGGACTTGTTGTTAAATATTGATGGGCAAAAAGAGGAAATAGGCTAATGTTTTCAAGTCCGCACAGCTTAATGGTACAAGGGACCACCTCGGATGCCGGTAAAAGCATTTTAGTAACAGCAATATGCCGTATTATTGCGCGCCACGGTATTAGCGTTGCACCATTTAAACCCCAAAATATGGCGCTTAATTCAGCAGTGACGACTGATGGTGGTGAAATAGGGCGAGCACAAGCTGTACAGGCACAAGCCTGCTTTTTAGCGCCGTCTATTTCAATGAACCCTGTTTTATTAAAACCCAATAGCGACTGTGGTTCCCAAGTTATTGTTAATGGTAAGGCTATTGGTAATATGGAAGCGGTGGCATACCACCAATATAAACCAGAACTACTCAAACACGTGTTAACTGCACACAGTCATTTAACGCAGTCGGCATCTGTTGTTATTGTTGAGGGTGCGGGTAGCCCAGCAGAAATCAACTTACGTGAGCATGATATTGCCAATATGGGGTTTGCTGAAGCGATTGATTGCCCTGTTATTATTGTTGCCGATATTGATCGTGGAGGTGTTTTTGCACACTTATACGGTACTTATGCTTTATTAAGTGAATCTGAGCAAAAGCGGGTAAAAGGCTTCGTTATTAATCGTTTTCGCGGGAATCCGGCATTATTAGAGTCAGGCCTGCGTTGGTTAGAAGAAAAAACCTCGGTGCCAGTACTCGCGGTGATTCCCTTCATTCATAACTTACATATTGAAGCAGAAGATAGCATCAGCCAAAACCAATATAAGCAGGGAGATAAAACTGCGCTTAATGCTATAAAAGTTGTGGTGCCGATGTACCCACGGGCGAGTAACCATACCGATTTTGATGTGCTGAGAATGCACCCACAAGTAGACTGCGAGTTTGTTAAAGACAGTACTGAGTTTATGGGGGCTGATTTGATTGTCTTACCGGGCAGTAAGAGTGTACGGGGCGACTTGCAATGGCTAAAAGACAACGGCTGGTTAACTATTATTCAGCGCCACTTACGTTTAGGCGGAAAAGTTCTAGGTATTTGTGGTGGTTTTCAAATGTTGGGCAATAGCATTGCCGACCCCGATGGTGTGGAATCAGCAGCGGGCAGCAGCGAGGGCTTAGGCTTATTGGCGATGCAAACAACGCTAAACGAGAACAAAGTATTACGGAATATAGAAGGAACTTGTTTAAACACGCAGGCAACGGTTACAGGTTATGAGATTCATGCTGGAATCAGTATAGGTGAGGATTTAGCAAGATCTTTATTTTCTATTCGAGGTATTGATACTGATGATACCGCCTCTTTAGAGGGGGCAAAAAATTCTGATGACAGTGTGCGCGGTAGTTATATTCACGGACTATTTGATCAGCCGGATATGCTAGCGGCATTATTGCAATGGGCGGGTCTACAAGCACTTGAAACGTTTGATTACCCTGCGCATAGAGAACAACAAATTGATCGTTTAGCTGACCATGTTGAAAAGGTTATGCCGCTGACAATGTTAAAAACATTGCTTAATATTCAGTCTATTAACGAATAAATATGATCTTAATTGTTACCATTGTTGGCGCCTTGTTGCTGGATAAAATATTTGCTGAACCACGTCGCTTTCACCCCTTGGTGATGTTCGGTGGTTTTGCCGATAAACTTGAAGCACGGTGGAACTTAAAGAGTGATAAACGTTGGCGAGGTTTGTTGGCACTAATATTGGCGACCGTGCCATTAACAGCGGTGGTATTTATACTGGATAACTTGAGTGCTGAATACGTGGTTTTGCATACGCTATGGTCGAGCTTTATTCTTTACCTGGCAATTGGCTGGACGAGTTTATTTGAGCACGCTCGACGTATTGCTAAACCGTTACGTGCTGGAGATATTGCCCAAGCAAGGCTTGCGGTGTCCTATATTGTTAGTCGGGATACAAGCCAGCTTAATGATGAAGCCTTAGCTAAGGCGGCGGTAGAGTCGGTGCTTGAAAATGGCGCTGATGCTATTTTTGCACCGATTTTTTGGTTTATTGTTCTAGGAGCTCCGGGTGTATTTCTTTATCGTTTAGTGAATACCTTGGATGCAATGTGGGGTTATAAAAATAGTCGTTTTATCGACTTTGGTTTTTGTGCCGCTCGATTCGATGATCTACTAAATCTTGTACCCGCACGCTTAACAGCACTTAGCTATGCGCTTTGTGGGCAAACGGGAGAGGCCATTAATAGTTGGCGTCGGCAAGGTTCCTCGTGGGAAAGCCCAAATGCTGGGCCAGTCATGGCAGCGGGTGCGGGTGCGCTTAACGTATTTTTAGGTGGGGCCGCAGTGTACGATGAGAAGGTTCACCAACGTATTGGTTTAGGTGTTGCAGTTGCTGATGGTGGTCAACTCGCGGATGCGGAGTCTATTGAAACAGCGTGCCAATTGGTGAATAGAAGTTTGCTTTTATGGGTGGCGGGTTTAATAATGCTGGCTGCAATAAACCAGCTACTGCAGGCCTAATGACCACCGCTAACTTACATCAACCTTTACACGGCGGTGACCTTTACGCCGCGAGTCAACGCTATGGTGTTGATATTAATAGCTGGGTTGATTTATCCACTGGCATTAACCCTAATGCTTACCCTTGTGACAATATTTCAAGAGCAGCATTTTGCCAGTTGCCATATATCCACCCCGACTTCTACACGGCAGCGAAGCACTATTATGGGGCCACTAACTTATTAGCTGTGTCGGGTAGCCAAGCTGTTATTCAAGCCTTACCGTATATACTGCAACAAAAATCGTTATTGATTCCCGAGGTGGGCTACCAAGAATACGCCAAGCATTGGCGTAAAGCTGGGGCGCTGACGCAAACATATCCCTCGTTTGAATTAGCACAATCACGTTTAGCGATTGAAAAATCCTTAACGCTGCAACCTAATCAACATGTGCTGATTATTAACCCAAATAACCCTACGGGCTTGCGCTTCTCATGCACAGACTTACTGCAGTACTCAGCTATGCTTGCTGACAATGCCTACCTAATTGTTGATGAAGCATTTGCCGACCTAGAACCTTCGGCTAGCCTATTACAAAAAAGCTTGCCTGATAATGTGATTGTGCTGCGTTCATTTGGGAAGTTTTTTGGCTTGGCGGGGGTTCGGCTGGGTTTTGTGATGGCCAGTGATCAGATTTTGGATCGCCTCAATGCTCGTTTAGGGCTTTGGCAAATAAACGGCCCGGCGCAAGAACTTGCCATTAATGCGTTTAATGATACGGCATGGCAGCAAGAGGCTCGTTTGCTCATTGAGAAAAACTCACATCTTTGTCAGCAATTATTTCAGCCCTTGATGCAGCACTGTCAGCTTATTGAAGGGATATACCAAGGGCTTTTCTCATCGTACTTATTACCACGGCAAACAGCGTACGATATTTTTGAATATTTTGCCCAAGCAGGTATTCTATTTCGTGTCGTTGAGGTTGATGATCAAAAGGCAATACTCCGAGTAGGTATCTTGTCATCGCAGTCTACAGAAGCGATTAATAAAATTAGGCAAACGGTTCATGCTTATTGCACGGGCTCCAGCATAAAAGAGTTGGCTCAAGGCCAATAAAGGATACAAATGAAGTACTACCCATTATTTTATAAGCTTGAAAATAAACCCTGCTTAGTTATTGGCGGCGGGCATATTGCGCTTCGTCGTGCAACAAGCTTATTAACAGCCGGTGCGGTAGTTGATGTTCAAGCGATCGCTATTTGTGAACCACTAAAGCAGCTAATAAGCGCCAGTAAGGGGCAATTAATTGAATCAGCCTTTTCAAGCGATTCGCTACGTGATGATTACGCCTTAGTTGTTGCGGCAACCGATCAGCCGCAAGTTAACCAACAAGTTGCTGATTATGCGAGGCAGCGAAATATCCCGCTTAATCGGGTCGATGAACCGCAGCAGTGTGACTTTATTTTTCCATCGATAATAGATCGGGAACCATTGACCATTGCGGTCTCTAATAGTGGTTCATCACCTGTTTTGTCAAAAATATTAAAACAACGTATCGAGCAGTTTGTGCCAGCAGCATACGGTGAACTGGCAAGTTTTGTTGGCGAATACCGCGCACAAGTTAAACAAGAAATACCTAATATGCAGCACCGTGCCGATTTTTGGCAGCGTGTTTTACAAGGCCATATTGCGGAGGCGTTTCTTGCTGGAAATAGGCAGGCGGCTAGCCAGAAAATTGATAAGGCGCTGGCCTCACTAACGGAATTTATCGGGCAAGGTGAAGTGTATTTAATTGGTGCAGGGCCGGGTGATCCTGAGTTATTAACCCTTAAAGCTTTCCGTTTATTACAACAGGCCGATGTGGTTTTATACGACCGTCTTGTGTCGCCTGAAGTGATGGCACTGGTTAATAAAACGGCTGAATTACTTTATGTTGGTAAACGTAGAGATCAACACGCTGTGCCACAGGGCGATATTAATCAATTGCTTATTGATCACGCTAAGCGAGGCAAGCGGGTGGTTAGGTTGAAGGGTGGAGATCCCTTTATTTTTGGTCGTGGTGGGGAAGAAATAGAAACTTTGGCGGCTGAAGCGATTCCTTTTCAAGTTATTCCTGGAATTACCGCAGCGAGTGGCTGTTCGGCTTATGCAGGTATTCCACTTACTCACCGTGACTATGCGCAATCGGTACAGTTTGTGACGGGGCAACTACAGGATGGCTCCGTAGCATTAAACTGGAAAGAGCTGATTGCCCCGGGTAAAACCTTGGTGTTTTATATGGGCTTAAAAGGCTTACCAGTTATTTGCCAAGGTTTAATCGATAATGGGATGAAGGAAGATATGCCGTGTGCCTTGGTCGAAAAGGGTACAACGCCATCACAGCGTGTTATGGTTTCAACCTTAGGTGAATTACCTACATTAATGCGCGAACAAAATATTGCGTCACCCTCATTGTTTATTGTGGGTGACGTTGTCATGCTGAGTAAGCAACTTAATTGGTTTAATAAACGGTGAGAACAGGGGATGAATAAGCACAGTTTTAGCGAAGAAGAAAAATCTGCCGTTTATAAAGCGATGAGGTTACGTCGTGATATGAGGCATTTTAACTCTAAACCCTTAGATCCCAAGGTGCTGAATAACATCTTATATGCGGCTCACCTTGCCCCTAGCGTAGGCTTAATGCAACCGTGGCGTTTTATTCGTGTTAAAGATAAAAATATACG
>Ga0209081_1002099_pt1 | contig 11665 bp, 8 predicted proteins | sample GOMGulsemesocosm_4_FD_184636 | JGI IMG/M metagenome (GOLD analysis project Ga0209081, IMG submission 184636) | Methane-oxidizing microbial communities from mesocosms in the Gulf of Mexico - GOM15B Gulf of Mexico (SPAdes) (version 2) | ecosystem: Environmental > Aquatic > Marine > Cold seeps... | reverse complement strand
ATAAAAATATTGATGGGAGATTTTTAGGATGTAATATAGCTTTCGCTAATTTAGCCCATCATAAACGAATTGATGTGATTGGGAAAACAGCTTTTGATTTTTTTCCACGAGATATTGCCATTAAAAATACTGAAGCAGATAAACAATTATTAAAAACTTTGGGTACACATACTTCTGAATTAACACTTCATTCTCAACAAGAGGGAATGAGATACTTTATATTAAATAAAGCGGTATATCTAAATATCGATGGTAGTGTTGGTGGAATTGTTTGTATTATGGATGATATTACTGAGCGAGTACAGCAAAAACAGTTTTTAATTCAGCAAAGTAAATTAGCAGAAATGGGAGATATGGTTGCAGCCATTGCCCACCAATGGAATGAACCTTTGGTTGAACTTTCCGCTGAGGTTCAAGAAATTGAGCTGTCATATATGTTAAATGAATTAAAAGATACACAAGTGAAAAGTTTTGTGAAAGATTCTATGGTTCAAATACAATACATGTCAAAAACTTTAAGTGATTTTAGAAATTTCTTAAAACCCTCAACTTCAAAAACACTTTTTGGAATTAGAAAGTCTTTGGATGAAATCTTTGAAATTATTGGAAAACAAGTTTTTTATTCCAATATTATTTTGTCCATCAATTACCAATCTGAGGATGAAAATATACTATTGTTTGGATATGAAAATGAATTTAAACAAGTATTAATGAACCTTATTAACAATGCAAAAAATAAAATTATAGATAAAAACGGAAGTAGCGGAGAAAAAGGAAATATCACTATAAATGTTACAAGCAACAATAGGTATAATACTATAGAAATCATTGATGATGCTGGTGCAATTTCACAAGATGTGATTACCTTGATTTTTGACCCTTACTTTACAACAAAAAAAGAAGGTACTGGATTGGGTCTTTATATGGCAAAGGTTATAATAGAAGATAAAATGTCTGGTAAGATTAATGTACGCAATGATGATAATAACGTTGTGTTTACAATAAAGTTACCAAATTGTGATTATGATAGGTTGAAATAATGAAAATTTTACTACTTGAAGATAATAAAAAACTCAATAATGCTATTTGTAAAAGATTAAAACTTAAAAAGTACAGCGTAGATAGCTTCGAAGATGGCAAAGAAGCTTACGATAATATTGGAGAAGGATACAGTTGTTTTGTTTTAGATATCAACGTCCCCAACCTTGATGGAGTTGAACTCTTACGCCGAATTAGAGAATACTATGAAGATATACCCGTTATAATTATTAGTGCAACTGTGGAGCTAGATACCATAAAAAAAGCTTATGGATTTGGATGTAGTGATTTTATCAAAAAACCATTTTTTATTGATGAACTTGAAATTAAAATTGAAAAACTCTGTAATATTAGTGATGCACTCATTCCTTTTGGAACAGATAGTTTCTTTGATTACAAATCGAGTGTGGTGACTATTAATGGAGTTGAACAAAGACTGACAAAAAAGGAAAGACTTCTTTTGAACTTGTTTTTAAATCACAAGAATCAAGTTGTTTCTTTTGACTCCATACAAAATTATGTATGGGAGGGTGATGTGGCTTCTCTTGAATCCATTCGATCTCTCATAAGAAGGCTTCGTAAATTACTTATTGAAGAATATGTTCAAACTGTTGTTGATGTTGGATATATTTTTAAAAATGAATAATATCACGTAAAATATCATACCATTCTCATTTCTTGTTGTTAGAATTGTTCTAACCTAAAAAGGAGAAAAGATGAATATCTTAGGACGAAAATCTACAAAAGTTCTTGTAGCTGCTGCTTTACTAGCAGGACTTAGTTCAGCTTCATATGCAGCTGAAAAAGTTTACAAGTGGAAATTAGCAACAACATGGGGGCCTACATTATCACCATTTATTGACGCGCCAAAAAACTTAGCCAAAATGGTTAAAAAAATGTCAAATGGTCGATTAATTATTAGGGTTGATGCTTCAAATAAACATAAATCAGCATTTGGTATTTTAGATATGGTTAAAGGTGGTCAGTACGATATGGGTCACTCTGCATCATATTACTGGAAAGGTAAAGACATTAATACTTTACCATTTACAACTATGCCATTTGGTATGACTGCTGTTGAGCAATATGGATGGTTCTACTATGGTGGTGGAATGGGTCTTATGCAAAAAGCCTATAAGAAACACAAAGTTTTATCTTTTCCTGGTGGAAATACTGGAAATCAAATGGGTGGATGGTTCAGAAAAGAAATCAGTTCAGTTGATGATTTAAAAGGTCTTAAGATGAGAATTCCAGGATTTGCTGGTGAAATCATGGCAAAACTTGGACTTACTGTTACAAATATCGCTCCTGGTGAACTGTATACATCTTTAGAGAGAGGTACAATTGATGCACTTGAATGGGTTGGACCTGGAATGGACATCAAGATGGGATTTCATAAAGTTGCTCCATACTATTACACAGGATGGCATGAACCAGGTACTGAGTTACAATTCTTAGTTAATGAAAAGAAACTTGCTAAATTACCAAAAGATTTACAAGAAATCTTAAAAACAGCAATAAAATTATCAGCATATGATATGTATGTTCAAAATTATCACATGAGTGGTGTTGCTTGGGACAAAATTAAAACTGATTACACAAACATTAAAATTAAAACTTTCCCTGCTTCAGTACTAAAAGCTATGAAAGACGCAAACAAAGATTTATTAGTTGAAAAGACAAAAGGGCAACCTTTATTAAAAGAGATTTTAGATTCACAAGCTGCTTATCAATCAAAAGCAAGAGAGTGGACAAAGATGTCTGATTATCTTTACTTAAAAGATAATATCTAAACTTGACAGTCCCCTTTTTAGGGGATTGTTTTTACAAAATACCACTAAAATATCAAATAACTAACTCCAACTCCACTTATTAAAACTAAATTTCCCCACAAAATCACTTTTTTTCAAGCCAAACTTTATATAAATGTCATTAAAATATCATACGAATATCATATGATGTTCACCTAACTTAAATAGTCAGAAAAGGAGAAGAAGATGAATATATTAAGACGTAAATCTACAAAACTACTTGTAGCAACTGCCTTACTAGCAGGACTTGGTACTAGCTCATTTGCAGCTGAAAAAGTATATAAGTGGAAATTGGCAACTACATGGGGACCAACATTGTCACCCTTTATAGATGCTCCAAAAAAACTTGCTAAAATGGTTAAAAAAATGTCTAACGGACGTTTAGTCATTAGAGTAGATGCTTCAAATAAACACAAAAGTGCATTTGGTATTTTAGATATGGTTAAAGGTGGTCAATATGATATGGGTCACTCTGTTTCATATTATTGGAAAGGTAAAGATATTAATACTTTACCATTATCAACTATGCCATTTGGTATGACTGCACCTGAATTATTCTCATGGTACACATATGGTGGTGGAGAAGAGTTAACAAGAAAAGTATACAAAAAACATAAAGTTTTATCATTTCCTGGTGGAAATACTGGAAATCAAATGGGTGGTTGGTTCAGAAAAGAAATCAATACTGTTGATGATTTAAAAGGTCTTAAAATGAGAATCCCTGGTTTTGCAGGTGAGGTTATGTCAGCTCTTGGTGCAACAGTTACCAATATTGCTCCAGGTGAACTGTATACATCTTTAGAGAGAGGTACAATTGATGCACTTGAATGGGTTGGCCCTGGAATGGACATCAAGATGGGATTTCATAAAGTAGCTCCATACTATTACACAGGATGGCACGAACCAGGTACAGATTTACAGTACTTAGTAAATGAAAAGAAATTTAACAAGTTACCAAAAGATTTACAAGAAATTTTAATGTCAGCTATTAAATTAACTGCATATGATAACTATGTTCAAAATTATGCAATGAGTGCAGAAGCTTGGTCAAAAATTGAAAAAGATTATCCAAATATCAAAATCAAAACTATGCCAAAATCAGTAATCAAAGCATTACAAGAAACAAATGCAAGATTAATTATTGAAAAAACAAAAGGTCAACCATTGTTAAAAGAGATTTTAGACTCACAAGCTGCCTTCCAAAAGAAAGCTAGAGCTTGGACTAAAATGTCTGACTTTAAATACTTACAAGATAATATTGAATAGTATTATCAAATCCCCCTTTTTATGGGGGATTTACCTTCCCTAACTCTATCCCAAAAACTTAAAATTTGTAATCAAAATGGTGCTAACATAGATATATTTCTTAACTTCTATAAACTTAATGTCACAAAAATATCATTAATATCTCATACCAGTTTGTTACAATTAAAGAATCAAAAAGACAAAAAATTGTACTCTTGTCTTATACTTACTAACAACGTAAAAGGAACTTCATGTTACTAAAACTTGAACGCGGGTTTGATAAATTCGCGAATTTTATCGGAATTATTACTGCCATTGCAATGGTATTGATGATTTTAAATGTATTTTATGACGTCGTCATGAGATATTTTTTTAGAAGTGGAAGCATTGCCATGCAAGAAATGGAATGGCATTTGTTTTCAGTGATTATCTTACTGGGTGTTGCGTATACTCTTAAAGAAGATGGACACGTTAGAGTTGACCTTATCTATGATAGGTTGACAAGCAAGAAAAAAGCAATGATAAATATGCTTGGAGCAATGATTTTCATTTTACCTTTTTCACTTCTTGTTGGAATTAGTTCAATTGATAATGCTGTAGAAGCGTATCAATCGATGGAAATTAGTGGCGATCCAGGGGGGTTACATTATCGCTGGATTGTAAAGGCAATGATTCCTCTTTCATTTTTATTGCTTATTATCACAAATTTTGGGTTTTTTCTTAAAAATCTAAATGTATATAATGGTTTACACCCTATGGAACACTCAGGCTTAGAAGCTGAGATCGATGAGTTAAAACAAGAAATGCAAGAACACAAACATCATGTGATTGATATTGATGAAAAGGGAGATTCAAAATGATTGGTATAATAATGTTTTTTGCAGCATTATTTATGCTGTTAGTTGGATTCCCTGTTGCCTTTACTTTTGCCGCAGTTTCAGTGTTTTTTGGTCTGGTTGCTGGAATTGTTGAAATTCATTCAATGGGTGGATTTGATACCAGTTTTATGGCTGGGTTGGCTGAAGGATTAAGTGAAGGTGTTGCTATGTTTGATTTCATGCCTTTTAGAATCTTTGCTATTCAACAAAACACAATTTTGATGGCCATTCCTATGTTTATTTTTATGGGTATTGTTTTACAAAAAACAGGACTTGCGGAGAGACTATTAGAGTCTATGGGATTTTTGTTTGGAGAAATCAGAGGTGGAATTGCAATCTCAACTGTTTTGGTTGGTTCACTGCTAGCAGCATCAACTGGTGTTGTTGGTGCTTCAGTTGTTGCAATGGGAGTTATATCACTTCCAGTTATGTTAAAGTACAAATATAAAACTGAGCTTGCTACTGGAACTATTTGTGCTTCTGGAACTCTTGGACAAATCATTCCTCCTTCTATTGTATTAATTATCTTAGGAGATGTTTTTCAAGTTCCTGTTGGAGATTTATTTAAATCCGCTGTTTGGCCAGGACTTATGTTGGTTGGTGCGTATATTTTATACATCTTAATTGTTGCATACTTTAATCCTACAATGGCTCCTGCTATTCCTTCAGATCCTAGCCGAGGTTCAAAGAAGAAACAAGTATTTAGAGCTTTAATTGATATTATTCCTTCATTAACACTAATCTTATTGGTATTAGGATCAATTTTTGCGGGAGTTGCTACACCAACTGAATCATCAGCTGTTGGATGTTTGGGTGCAATTGGTCTTGCCCTTATTTATAAAACTTTTGAAATCAAAATGGTGAAAGACGCAGCATTAGAATCAGTTAAAATTACTTCTATGGTATTTGGTATTTTAATTGGTGCAACTGCTTTCTCTATGGTATTTTCATATACTGGTGGAGAAGAAATTGTTGAACACTTTTTGACAAATTTACCTGGTGATGAAAAATGGGGATTCATTATTTTCACAATGCTGGCTATTTTAGTACTTGGATTTTTTATTGATTTTGTTGAAATTTCATATATCATTGTTCCAATATTAATACCTATTTCTGAGGCTTTAGGGATTAATCCAGTATGGTTTGCGATTCTTATTGCTATGAACTTACAAACATCATTTTTAACACCTCCTTTTGGGTTTGCTTTGTTTTATCTCAAAGGGGTTGCTCCTGCTGCTGTTAAAACCATGCAAATTTATAAAGGGGTCATGCCTTTTATTGCAATACAACTCATTGTATTGGGTATCGTTGCTTTTTATCCAGAGTTTTTTGGAATGTCTTCCTTCCTAGAATAAACTCAATAATGTGAGAATAAAAGGTACAGCCTTTTATTCTCATCTCTTTTTTACTATTATCATACCTATATCATATATTTTTTATAGAATAATTATTATCAACTCTATAGATATATTTTAAAAGGAGACCACAATGAAAAAATTAATCCAAAACAGTGCCATTATTCAAAATTTAGTTTTTAAAATTTGTGATCGAAGGTCTTTTTTTATTGATGTGGCAAATGACAAAATATATACAATCCCTAGACGAGAATAACAGTACTCCTATAATTTAAACAAAAAAATTAAAAGGATACTACCATGTTACAAGGAAACTATAAAAAGTTTTATAGTGAAATAGTAAACACTATTTCAAAAAAATTCATACATACAAATAAAATACATACATTAACATACGGCACAGATGCCTCATTTTATAGGTTAATCCCAAAGATGGTTATCAATGCTCAACATTCATCTCAAGTTCAGCGTATTTTAGAACTTGCTTCAAAACTAAATCTTGCTGTTACTTTTAGAGCTGCAGGAACTTCCCTCTCTGGTCAAGCCATTTCAGATTCTATTTTAGTGGTAACTGCTCGAACTTGGAATAAAGCCAGCGTGTCTTCTGATAAGTCAATGATTACCTTAGAACCTGCAATAACTGGCGCTCAAGCCAATAGTATTTTAGCTCCCTTTGGAAAAAAAATAGGTCCAGATCCAGCTTCTATCAATGCAGCTATGATTGGTGGAATTGCAGCTAATAATGCAAGTGGAATGTGTTGTGGGGTGGCTCAAAACTCCTATAAAACATTAAAAAGTATGCAAATAATTTTTCACGATGGATCTTGTTTGGATACCTCATGTGAAAAAAGTAAAGAAGTATTTTTAAATACACATAAAGATTTTATGAGTGAATTAGACTCTTATTCCAAAGAGGTTAAAAACGACAAGGTTTTAAGTGCGAAAATAGCAAAAAAATTTAAAATTAAAAATACTTGCGGATATAGTTTAAATGCTTTGATTGATTTTGATGATGTATTTGAAGTTTTGCAGCATCTCATTATTGGAAGTGAAGGAACACTGGGCTTTATTAAAGAAATTACATATTATACCGTTGAAGATCATGCTTTTAAAGCAAGTGCATTGGTGTTTTTTAAAGATACAAGAGAAGCCTGCATGGCAGTTGAAAAACTTAAATTATCCAATAATATCAAAGTAGATGCGGTTGAACTTATGGATAGAACCGCACTAAAAAGTGTTGAAAACGAAGAGGGTATGCCCCCTTCTCTAAAAAGCTTAGGAAAAGATGTTTGTACCCTTTTAATAGAAACCAGAGCAACTTCTCAATTATCATTAGATGAGCAGACAAAAGCAATCATTGAGCTTCTAAAAGATAGTGAAACAGAACATGAAATTGAGTTTACTGATAAGGTTAGTGAATATTCCTTATTTTGGAAAATAAGAAAAGGACTTTTTCCTGCAGTTGGAGCTATCCGAGAATTAGGTACTACTGTTATCATTGAAGATGTGGCTTTTACAATTGAAGATTTAGCAGAGGGTACTTTAAAACTACAGAAGTTATTTTTAAAACATGGATATGACAAAGCACTTATTTTTGGACATGCATTAGAGGGCAATTTACATTTTGTGTTTACTCAAGACTTTGGCTCATCTTCTGAAGTAAAAAGATATGAAGACTTCATGGATGATGTGACACAACTAGTTGCAGTTGAATATGAAGGAAGTTTAAAAGCTGAACATGGAACGGGAAGAAATATGGCCCCTTTTGTAGAATTAGAGTGGGGTGCTGATGCTTATGTTATGATGAAAAAGATTAAAAAACTTTTTGATCCTAAATGTATTTTAAATCCTGGAGTAATTATCAATGATGATGCCCAGGCGCATGTTCAAAACTTAAAACCACTTCCTTCAACGAACCCACTTGTGGATACCTGTATTGAGTGTGGTTTTTGTGAACCTGTATGTCCTTCAAATGTAATTACTTTTACTCCAAGACACAGAATTGTAGCAAGTCGAGAAATTTCACGATTAAAAAATGAAGGGAAGGATCTTGAAGCTCAAGACTTAGAAAATGCATATCAATATGATGGGTTAGATACTTGTGCCACGTGTTCTTTATGTTCAACTGTATGCCCAGTGGGTATTGATACAGGGAGTCTAACCAAATATATACGAGCTGAGAAAATAAGTGTGGGACAAACTAAAAGTGCAGATTTTGTAGTGAATAATTTTTCAAGAGTATTAAAAGGAATGAAGTTTGGTCTTAAAGTTTCAACTTTAACTCATAGTCTAATTGGTACAGGTGTTATGAAAAGTTTGACTTCGGGATTAAGAACGCTGTCTATGAATAAAGTTCCAAAGTGGTCACCTACTTTGCCTAAACCTATTTCTATTAATACCAAAATAGCTACACAAAAAAGCAAACATAAAGTTGTTTATTTCCCTTCCTGTATTAATAGAACCATGGGACAATCAAAAGGTGATTCTGAGCAAGAAATATTGTTTAACCTTACAATTTCACTATTAGAAAAAGCTGGCTATGAAGTCATTATTCCAGAGCTTGTTGAAGATTTATGTTGTGGTATGCCTTTTTCAAGTAAAGGATATATTGCCCAAGGGCAGAAAAAATCATCTCAATTGGAGCGAAGTTTAACAATTGCAAGCAATAATGGAGCATATCCTATTTTATGTGATACAAGTCCTTGTACTAAAAAAATGGTAGATAGTTTTGAAGGGGATTTAAAAATATATGAACCCATAGAATTTACTTTGGAATTTTTAATGAATAAACTAGAAATCAAAAAAGTCAATGAACCTATTTTGATTCATTCAACGTGTAGTTCTGTTAAGATGGGTTTACATAATAAATTTGTGCAATTGGCAAATATGTGTTCAGAGGAAGTGATTGTTCCTCCTGATGTTAACTGTTGTGGATTTGCAGGAGATAGAGGTTTTGATTTTCCTGAGTTAAATGAATCTGCTTTACGAAATATCAAACAAGCAATACCTTCAAATGTAAAGTTGGCTTTTTCAACCAGTAAAACTTGTGAAATTGGATTAAGTGAACACAGCGGTTTGAATTATAACTCAATTTTATACCTTGTAGATAAATGTAGCTCTTAGATGTTTTTACAAGGGTAGAGGGGAGAGAGAGTTTATAAAGTTATTATAAACTCTGCTCCTTTATAATTTTTGTCTAGATGTTTAAATTCAACATTCTGAACCAGTATCTCCCCTTTAATACTTTCAACTATAATTTGTCTGACCATATATAATCCCAAGCCTGTTCCTTGTTGTTTGTCTTTTGTTGTAAAGTAAGGTTCGAACACTCTATTGATGATATTTTCAGGAATGCCACCTGCATTATCTTTGATGGATAAATATACGTTATTTTTATCTTTATATGATTTTATAAAGATGAGTTTTTCTTCAATATTTTTTTCATTTAATACATCTTTTGCATTATTTATAATATTAATAAATGCCTGAGTAAGCTCATTTTCAAAGGTATTAAGTTCAATTCTTGAATTGATATCAAGGACAAGGTTAATGTGGTTGATCTTAAACGTACCACTTAAAATACCTAGGTTTTTATCAATATGCTCTTTTAAGGAAAATGTCTGTTTTTTCTTATCATCTTTAATAAAACTACTAAAATCATCAATGGTTTTAGATAAATAATTTGCATTTTTGACAATGGCATCCATGGAGTCATAAAAAAGTGTATCGGTTAAAATATCCATTTCTTTTTGTACTTTTACACCACTGGCAGCAGTTGAAACAACAGAAAGTGGTTGTCTCCATTGGTGCGCAATGTTTGCCATCATTTCACCTAAGGCTACCATTTTGGCATTTTCTGTAATGACTCTTTCTTTTTGTTTTAACTGGGTTAAATCTAACATGGCAGAGATTCTGATCTTTTTGTTCTTTCGATAAAAACTATGCCCTCGAATTAATACTGGTAAGATTGAACCATCTTGTTTTAATGCATTTACTTCATAGGGTTCTGAACTATCTTGTTCTAAGTTGAGTTTAACAAGGTCGTGATGTTTAAAATCAATAACATCTAAAGCATGTAATCCAATTATTTCTTTTTTGTCCTTATATCCCAAGAGTTTTACAGCTTCAGTATTACACTCTATACACGTGCCATTATCTAAGAGAAACATCGCTTCCATGGTTGAGTTGATTAACTGTTCAAATTCATTCACGGCTTCTCGAAGGGCGAGGTTTTGTTTTTTTAGAATAAATTGTCGATAAAGAAAAAAAGCAGTTAGAAAAAGAATAAAAATTACAATTTTCCAAATAATGGAATAGTCAAATGCTTTTTCATACTGAACAGCTACCCATTTATTTAGAATGACCTGGTGATCAACAACTGTTAAGTTATCAATTGCTTTATTAAAAATTGAATTTAATAAGGGTGCATTTTTAGTGGTTGCAATTCCAATAGTAAATTTTTCTTCAAGTTTTCCAGCAATCTTTAGATTCCCAAAATACTCAGTTTGTAACATGTGACCAATAACAGTTAAGGAATCTATAAAACCATATAGTTCTCCTGAGCTAACTTTTTCTATTCCCTCAGTTATAGAAGCCACTTCTACTAATTTGATATTCGGATATTTCTCTTTTAACAGATCACTGTAAAAATAGTCCTTTTCAACTCCCAGTTTATACTCTAATACATCATTAATACTTGAAACAAAAGGTTTATTTGTTGTTGTTGCAATAACCAAGGGGAGGCTTAAATAAGGTTTTGTAAAATTTAAGTATTCAGAACGCTTTTTTGTTTGCGCTGAAAGAGATATGATGTCACATCTCCCATCTTTTGAATACTGTAAGGTTTCCGACCATGTTTTTGTTTCAACCAACTTAATTGGAATTGGAATAAGTTTTTTAAATATTTCAAAATAGTCAAATGACATTCCAATATGTTTGCTATTTTGAATTCGTTCATATGGATACCAATCTGGATCAATACACATGGATATTGTTTTTTTAGATTCTAAAAACTCTAATTCATTTTGAGTGAAGTTTATATTTTTACTTGTAATACCTATCCATTTCTTGTTTAGAGTAATTCGTTCCTCACTTGTAAGATTTCGCATAGTTATGTTTAGTATTTCTGCAAGTATCTCCCAATCTTTTCGTACACCTATATAGAGTTGTGTTTTATATCCTGGAAGTTTTGCTTGCCCCACAATTTTTAGATTATTTAATAAATGCTTTTGCTTTAAGTAGTTAATGGTTAAATAAGCATCAATGGTTGCATCTGCTTCACCAAAGGCTACTGCTTTGAGTTTGGCTAAAGGAGAATCGTATTCTTTAAAGATAATGT
>Ga0209081_1002098_pt1 | contig 11675 bp, 12 predicted proteins | sample GOMGulsemesocosm_4_FD_184636 | JGI IMG/M metagenome (GOLD analysis project Ga0209081, IMG submission 184636) | Methane-oxidizing microbial communities from mesocosms in the Gulf of Mexico - GOM15B Gulf of Mexico (SPAdes) (version 2) | ecosystem: Environmental > Aquatic > Marine > Cold seeps... | reverse complement strand
TGTGGTTTTACCCGCATCGGGGTGAGAAATGATGGCGAAGGTACGCCGTTTTTTGAATTCGCTAGGCATGCTTTATTAATCAAATACTGGAAAAGTACTTATTATACGGCAAGCAAATGTTGGCTGATCTTTTTAACTTGTTTCGATCGGTAGATCTAAAGAAAACACCAGCGCATCTTCCCGTCCATCAGCCGCCTGATAATAGTTTTTACGCTGGCCTATTTCCTTAAAGCCCATTTTTTTATACAGGCTAGTCGCCACTGTATTCGACAATCTAACCTCTAAAAAGACACAGTCGGCAGATTGTTCCTTAACAACAAGCAATAATTCATTGAGAAAGTACTCACCTAAGCCTTGCCCTGTATATTCCTTATCTAGGCAAATATTTAAAACATGCGCCTCACCAACGGCAATAGACAATACAGCATAACCAATAAACTTTTCATCCTTGATAAGCGCCCAATTACTATAATCAACCCTCAAGCAATCCCTAAAAATTTCTTCGCTCCAAGGGTAGTCATACATCTCTCGCTCTATTCGAAGAACATCAGCAAGGTCCCGCTCTTTTAAGTTGCGTATGTATTGAGGCCTCTTTTTAGCAAGCCCTAGCCGACTGATAAATTTATCCCAAATAGCCATTATTACAGCAAGCCTTTTAACCTTAGCAAGGCCGACCATGCTTGCTTTTTAGCCAGCGGCTGCTGAATAAGGGAATCAAGTTGTTCACAGACAATAATAGGCGCAATAACCTCATTAACCGATTGAGTCAGCTTACTCAACGTCGCTAATGATTCAGACGATTCAAGCAAGCTGTTTGCAGCCACTGCCCCCAACACTAAAATAATACTTGGGGAAACTTGATGTATCTGCTGAATCAAGTAATTTCGGCACCTTCTTAAGTGTTCTTTATCTACCTTATCATTTTGTGCAGATTGGCAATCAGCACTATTTATTAAGTAAAGATCATTGTTTTTTAAGCCCAAAGCTTGTGTCATCTGCATCAATAATCGTGCCTCATCTCCTGTAAAGGGGCTAGCTTGCTGCTCATCTTGCACCGATGGAAATGCTGAAATAATAAATACTTTTGCCTGCTCTGAGCCCACGCAAAGCAACGCCTTACAGCTACGGCTTTCATTACTGGGTTCTAAGTCTACAAGTTGGGGCTGTTCAACACGTCTATCACGCCATACTTGAATGCCCATGGCATCCAAATACTCTAAGCGACATGCCGCCGTCATCATGTTATGTATCTGCCTTCTTTTCTTTACGGCTACGCCTCAACAAACTAATAGTCAAAACAATACCTGACCCCGCATACAATAAGCAGATGAAAAACAAAACAACAGGGGGAGCGACATACACTAGCGCCAATACCAGCATCACAATAACAGCCACCATAAAGGGAACTTTGCCAGTAAAGTTAAGCTCTTTAAAGCTATGGTAGCGAATATTACTCACCATTAACAAACCCGATAAGCTGGTAATGACTAATAAACCATAAACGGCCGCTGGACCAGATATTTGATGCTCTTCTAACATCCAAATGTAGCCAGCTATTAAGGCTGCTGCCGCTGGACTCGCCAAACCCTGAAAATAACGCTTATCAGCCGTACTGTGCTGCACGTTAAAGCGTGCTAAGCGTAAGGCCCCGCAAGTGGCATAAATAAAAGCGACCATCCAGCCAAGCTTACCTAAAGATGACAAGCCCCAAGCATACGCAACCGCTGCTGGAGCAACACCAAATGAGACTAGGTCAGCCAAACTATCGTATTGCGCACCAAATTCACTCTGAGTATTGGTCATTCTCGCAACACGTCCATCTAAACCATCCAGAATCATTGCAATAAAAATTGAAATAACCGCTACTTCAAAGTGACCATTTATAGCCCCGGTAATCGCATAAAAACCGGCAAACAAAGCACTCGTAGTAAAAAGATTAGGGAGTAAGTAAATTCCTTTAGAACGTGGTTTTTGTGTTGGTTTCATCTAAGGCTTTATCTGTAAAGAGAAAATGAATTATAGCTCAGGCTCAATTATTTTGAGCATAAAAAAACGGCCGATCAACGGCCGTTTTCTCAATAGTCTAAATACCGTTTAGTTTTTAGACTTATCAACTAACGCATTAGCGGTAATCCAAGGCATCATTTCACGTAATTTGCTACCCACTTGTTCAATTTGGTGATCAGCATTATTTCTACGGTTTGCAGTCATTGATGGATAGTTTGTTGCTCCTTCAATAATAAACTGCTTAGCATATTCACCATTTTGAATGTTTTTAAGTGCTTCGCGCATCGCTTCACGAGACTCGTCATTAATCACTTTCTTGCCTGTTACGTACTCGCCGTATTCAGCATTGTTTGAGATTGAGTAGTTCATGTTTGCGATACCACCTTCATACATCAAATCAACAATCAATTTCAATTCATGTAAACATTCAAAGTATGCCATTTCAGGCGCATAACCACCTTCAACTAGTGTTTCAAAACCCATTTTCACAAGTTCAACTGCACCACCACAAAGTACGGCTTGCTCACCAAATAAGTCAGTTTCAGTCTCATCTTTGAACGTTGTTTCAATAATACCTGTACGACCACCACCAACAGCAGATGCGTAAGATAATGCAACGTCTTTCGCTTTACCTGAAGCATTTTGGTAAACAGCAATCAAATCAGGAATGCCGCCGCCTTTTGTAAACTCACTACGCACCGTATGACCGGGTGCTTTTGGCGCGATCATAACAACGTCTAAGTCAGCGCGAGGCACAACTTGGTTGTAGTGAATAGCAAAACCATGAGCAAACGCTAAGGTAGCGCCTTCTTTTAAGTTAGGTTCAATTTCATTGGCATATAGCTGAGCTTGAAACTCATCAGGTGTCAAAATCATGATCAAGTCTGCACTTGATACCGCTTCAGGCACTTCTTTAACAACTAGGCCAGCAGCTTCAGCTTTATCCACTGATGAAGAACCTGCTCTTAATCCAACGATAACGTTAACGCCAGAATCTTTTAGGTTGTTCGCGTGTGCGTGGCCTTGTGAACCGTAACCAATAACAGCAACAGTCATGCCTTTGATAATTGAAAGATCGGTATCTTTATCGTAGTAAATATTCATTTTTTTTCCTAATTTTATTAATAATTCAAATCACTCTGCAAGTGCAAAGCATTACCATTCTATGACTCAAATATGAGCCTTTTTACTTTCTATAGAGTAAGCGTTCTCTCACCACGTGAAAGACCGATAACACCTGAGCGAACAATTTCAATAATATCATCGCCCAATGATAACAAAAAGTCATCTAGCCAAGCTTTTTCACCAGAGACTTCAATAATTAAAAACTCATCTGTCTCGTCTGTAATACGAGCCATTGAATCACCATCTAACTCTGTGATTTTCTGTTCAATCGCTTCATTCTTTCTCACTTTGAGTAAAACCAACTCTCGCTCAAGTGAAAATGATTCAGATAAATCAATCAACTTCACAACATCTATTAGTTTATTAAGCTGCTTTTTTATTTGCTCAATAACCATATCACTACCGACTGTCACGACAGTTAAACGAGATAATGAAGGATCTATTGTAGCTGCTACGGTTAATGATTCGATATTATAAGCTCTCGCAGAAAACAAGCCTGCAACACGCGACAAAGCACCTGATTCATTTTCCAGTAACATTGAAATAATATGCTGGCGACTCATGATTTATTCCCATTATATTTTGAACGAGGCCCCATCATCATATCGTTATGCGCCTTACCTGCCGCAATCATCGGGTAGACGTTCTCTTTCGTATCCGTTAAAAAGTCTAAGAACACCGTGCGATTTTTCATCGCAAATGCTTCACGTAATGCTGGTTCAACATCTTCTTTTTTGGTAATAGTCATTCCTACGTGACCATAAGCTTCTGCCAATTTTTTAAAATCTGGCAAAGCTTCAAGGTAAGAATGCGAGTAACGTTTATCGTAATTAAACTCCTGCCACTGACGCACCATGCCTAAATAACCATTATTTAAGTTAATAACCTTAACCGGCGTATCGTATTGCAGCATGGTTGATAGTTCTTGCAAGCACATTTGAATGCTTCCTTCACCCGTTACACAAGCCACATCCGCGTCTGGGTGTGCGAATTTCACCCCCATAGCTGCTGGCAAACCAAAACCCATTGTCCCTAAACCACCCGAGTTAATCCAACGACGTGGCTCATCAAATGGGTAGAACTGTGCTGCAAACATTTGATGCTGACCAACATCGGAGGTCACAAAAGCATTGCCTTTGGTTACTTCGTATAATTTTTCAATAACATACTGCGGCTTAATAGTCCCCGTTGTTGTATCGTACGCCATACAATCTGTGGCACGCCATTGATCAACCTGCAACCACCAATCGGCAATTCGAGCACGATCAAAGGTTTCACCCAAGTGCTTAATCTGAGCTAACATGTCTAATAAAACGGGCTTAACTTGACCAACAATAGCAACATCCACTGCAATAATTTTTGCAATAGACGCAGGGTCAACATCTATATGGATGATTTTTGCATGAGGGCAAAACTCATCCACTTTTCCAGTCACCCGATCGTCAAAACGAGCGCCAATCGCAATAATTAAATCACTCTCATGCATAGCCATATTAGCTGCATAAGTACCGTGCATACCTAACATACCTATAAACTGTGGATCTGTTCCAGGGAACGCACCCAAGCCCATCAGTGTTTGAGTTACAGGAAAGTTCAAAGTATGACAAAGCTCTCTAAGCTCGCTACTACCTTCGCCCAATACAACACCACCACCACTATATATTACAGGGCGTTTGGCTTCTTTAATAAGCTTAACTGCTTCAATTATTTGCGCAATATCACCGCTGATTGGCGGTGTATATGAACGCATGCTTATTTCAGCAGGATATTCATAAGGTACTTTGACACTCGGATCAGTAATATCTTTAGGTATATCAACAATAACAGGGCCAGGGCGTCCAGAAGTAGCCAAATAGAAGGCTTTCTTCATCGTCTCAGCTATATCACCTACATTTTTCACTAAAAAATTGTGCTTCACACAAGGCCGTGTGATACCAACCGTATCAACTTCTTGGAAAGCATCTGAGCCGATGACAGCCTTAGGTACTTGCCCTGTAATAACCACCATTGGAATTGAATCCATAAAAGCGGTAGCAATACCGGTTACTGCATTTGTCGCCCCAGGGCCTGATGTTACTAATACCACACCCGGCTTGCCCGATGCTCGCGCATAACCATCTGCCGCATGTGTTGCACCTTGCTCATGACGGACAAGCACATGTTTGACATCCTTCTGCTTAAAAATAGCATCATAAATATGCAGGACGCACCCACCAGGGTACCCAAACACGTATTCCACTCCCTCATCTTTCAAGGACTGGATGACGATTTCACCGCCACTTAACTCCACAATAAACTCTCCAAATTCAAAATAATTTTACCCGTCCGTAATAAGCTAAAATACGAGACGCAATCGAACTCGACAAAATACCAACTAAATCTCTATAGGTCAAGAAATTCCATTACCAACTTGTATGAAAATTTGAGCAGGAAGAGAGTTCTTCATTCAACGGTAGCTGGTATATACTTAATAGAATATTACATTCCAAAATATTTACACTACAGGGAGCAACCATGCGTAAGACTTTGTTTGTTATGTTCTTACTTTGCAGCAGTTCAAGCTTAGCTGTTATTTACCACTGGACGAACCAACAAGGCGTACAGCAGTACAGTCAAGCTCCTCCACGTGACAAATCAATTTCTAGCGAGAAGATCTATATTAAAAAACACTTTAACGACACAGAGCTACCAGTCATCTCGCTTCAACAGAGTGCTGATGCAATTGCGAAATCCAATGCAGACCGTAAAATTGCTAGCGATAAATTTGACCAGCAATTAATACAACGACGGTTAATGGATAACGTTTGCCATCGAGCCAAGCTATCGCTTGCAGCTTTAGAACTTAGCGGCAACCGCCTGTACAAAGGTGCAAGCGGAAGCTACTTACGACTTGATGAAGAGGCTAAAAATATACAGCGACAAAAGCTAAACAAACAAATTGAAGAAAATTGTCTCGAATAAAGCCCCGTATTCAAGTCAATTAACGCCCCTTATTAGCCTGGCAGTACCACTTACTTTAGAGCGCGCTCTTTATCTAGGAGGTACTCAGCAATTTTAAGCATATTTTCGTAATTTTTCGCCATTGGCCCTGTAATTAAGTACTTGCCATTAACAATAATTGCTGGCACGCCTTCTACTCCATATCTGCCGACCATTTCTTTAGCTCGAGCAACTCGGGTATTGACCACAAAAGAATTATATGTTTTTTCAAATAATGCTTTATCAACACCATACTGAGTATAAAAATCAGCCAACTTATCAAGCGTATTTATCTTCTTTCTTTTTGCATGCAGGGTGTGAAAAAGCGCGCTATGCGACTCATCTAATACATCCAATATTTCAGCCGTAAAATAAGCTCGTGCATGCACTTCCCATACAGGACTAAAAATAGCTGGCAAACGATAAAAACTCACATCTTTAGGCAAGTCTTTAGCCCAAGGATCAAGCGTCGGTTCAAAGTGGTAGCAATGAGGGCAGCCATACCAAAATATTTCAACAACTTCTAGCTTATCTGGTGCATCGGTCGGTTGTACAGGTGTAATCAAGCCATAATCAACTCCTGCCTTATATTTAGCTGAGTCAGCCGATAGTGCTTGTGTTGCAAATGATAATGAAAAAACCGCCAATAAGATTAATAATTTCCGCATTTATATCTCCTTAAATAACACGTCTATAACTCGCCATATGAGTGCAAGCCCGATAAAAACATATTCACCCCTAAAAAGGCAAACAAGGTTACAAATAAACCAATAATTGCCCACCAAGCCATCGGCCTGCCATCCCAACCTTTTGTTAAACGCATATGTAACCAAGCCGCATAGTTTAACCAAACAATAAGCGCCCATGTTTCCTTAGGGTCCCAAGACCAATATCCACCCCACGCTTCAGCTGCCCATAGAGCACCTAGAATGGTCGCCAAGGTAAAGAACGCAAAACCCAACGCAATAGACTTGTACATCAAGTCACTCAATATATCCAACTCAGGCAAGGTCATAGCCAACCCATCCTTAGCCCCCTGCTCAGCCTTATATCTAACCAAATAAGCTATGGCAACCATTGCAGCTAAAGCAAAAGCTCCGTAGCCAATAAAGTTAGCTGGCACGTGAATTTTCATCCAATAACTCTTTAATGCTGGCACCAACGGTTGAATACCCGCAGCGTCACGATCAAATGCGTACCAAAGTAAAAATGCAACGGCGGCACTAATCACCAGCAATACAAACACACCCAGTACTCGTGTTTGATAGCGGCGCTCATAAAATAAATACAGCAGAGCAGTAATAATAGAAAATAAAATAAACACTTCATACAGGTTACTAACGGGAATGTGCCCCACGTCTAAACCAATTAAGTATGACTCACGCCACCTGACCATCAAGCCAACCAAGCCCATCGTCGTTGCCGACCAAGTCATTGAACTCGCCACTTTTCCAGCAAATTCTGAGCGCCCCACAAAAGAGACTAAATATGTCAATGTCGCTAGAACATAAAGCGCACTCATCCACATAATCGCTGATTGGCTAGAGACTAAAAACTTTAGGAAGAAATCGACTTCTGCATCAGCAAGCCCGTTAACATACCGACTAACACCTAGAATACTCAGTAAAAACACTGCTAGCGATAAGGCGCGGATCGCTTTCCAGTACCAGCCAAATGCAATCAAACTCGCACCCGTAGAAACTAAAATAACTTCTTCATACACGTCCATTAAGGAGACATAACGGTTATATGCATAGGCTGTTGCAAGTATAACAAGCAAGCTCCATATCCAATCTACCAAACTCAAACCTCTCCAAAAAGAGCGTTGGCTCAGTTCGTCTTGTAATGCTGCCTGCGTATTATTCATAAAATGCCTTTAGCTCGTTAACACGCGATCAAATTGATCACGCACTTGTTGATACTGCTTAGCAAAATCCATTTTATTTTTGCTCGCATGCCCTGCCAACACCAGTTTAACACCGCCTTCATTTATCTCTAACCAAGCCCATAAACGACGTTGAGGCGCATAAAACATTAAAAACACACCCAAAACAAGCAATGCACAGCCGGGATAAACCAAGTTTTTACCTGGCGCCTTTGCTATTTGCAAACCACTCGCTTGATGATGCGTAAAATCAGTCAGTTGAAAGTAAACCGGTGAGCCATAACGTCCAATGGCACCAATGGCAGCTGCGGCAGCATCAAAAAACACCGCTCTTTTTTCATCGATACCCAGACTGACATCTACACCTTCTTCCGCCAACACTTCTACATACACAGCAGCCAATAACTGCTGCAGGACACGCACATATAATTCTGCCACTTCTTCACGTTTTTCAAGCGGCACATTTTTTTCGAGCTGAGCAATAACGCCCTGCATACCCTTTTCAACAAACAAACCAGCCAAAAGAACCATTGCATCATTTAGCTCTGCCGACTCTTTTAACGGTAGTGGGGAACTAGTCAGCCCTTGCTTAGCCACAACCTTACGCACCAAGGTTTTGTCAGATAGAGCATGTAAGTAGCGCATAAAGCGATCAATACCACCGGTATCATCAACGGGTATATATAAGTAGCGAAACTCTTCAGCTGGTGAAGCACGCATCCCACTCAAGTAATAAAACTCACCATCCCTTTCTACTGGCAACATGTAGTTCAAGAACTCTTTGGCTTCACCTAGCTTATTACGCATTTTAAACTGCATGCTTGGTCCAATATTCTTAAATTTCTTAGCAGGATCCTCTGAAGGATTTATATTAAATAAACGGAAGTTTGATGGCTCAAGCGTCCACGCCTGTGAAAACAGCGTCATGTCTAAGGTATCCCCTATCCGCGCATCTAAAACCATTGATTGCTCACTCCCTTTTTTTAGAGGCCAAGCTAATAACTTCAACTCAGAGCCACCATCAGAAAAACTTGCCTGATAGATAGAATACCCTTCGTAGATTAACGGATGATTAACGGATATGGTTTGCTTTAAAGGTTCTTCCAAGCGCTTATCGTGAATAACCAAATCACTCTCAAACGATTTAGGCTGACCACTAGCATAGTGCTCAATCCTAAAGTCCTTAACCTCTATTGAAAAGGGCAAGTCTTGCACAAGATACCCGTCCCTATAATTTACGAATAAAACATCTGTTCGGCTGCCTTCAGGAACAGACACACTTCCCCGAAAAGCTGGATTATTTGAAGATAAGTGACTAATTGAAGGCACCTCAGTCGCAAGTAAATCCCTTGTTTCTGGAACGATCTGCCCTAGCATTTCACGCGCTTTCAAAACAGCATTACCATCAATCAAACCACCCAAACAAATCAATACAATAGACAGGTGAGTAAAGATATACCCTAAGCGACTACTCCCGCCCTTCATACCCGAAACTAATGTATGCGTTGGTGCCGCCTTTACACGTGCGCTATAGCCATTATGAGGTAATAGCTTCTGCACAACATCTTGCGCTTCAGCCATACTGCAATTTAATTGCCAGCTTTGACAGTTACTGTAGTTTAAGAGCGTCTTAAGTTGAGTGCTCTGTTTATACTCACGCATCTCTCGCAGCATAGTGGGTGCATTTCGATAAATACACGTACTAGTAGAGAGCACTAAAAAAAACAGAATGAGCAAAAACCAACCAGATGAATATACATCATATAAAGCTAGCTTTTGGAACACCTCAAACCAAAAAGGGCCGAATTTTAAGACGTAGTCTGTATAAGGTTGATTTTGCTGCAAAACCGTACCAATAATGGCAGCAATAGATAGCGCCACCAACAATGTAATGGCAAAGTTCATCGAGCCTAGAAATTTAAGCAGCAGGCCTTTCTTTCTAGGTGAGGGGAGTTGATTATTCATAATAGAGTCTAATGAAGACTATGCAGCCTTACACTAGTTTATATGCGAAGAAGGACAACTGAGCTGCCCTTCTTACAAGATATGTCGACTTAGTGTAAGCCAGAAATGTATGATGAAACCGCTTCTATTTCCTTATTAGTCATACGAGCAGCAATATCACGCATCATTCTTTGGTGATCATTATTGCGCGTTTCTGCTTTAAAATCTTTCAGCGTTTGAGCCAAATAAGCAGCATGCTGCCCTCCGATTCTAGGGAAACGTGCTGGCGCACTACCCGCGCCATTTGGCCCATGACATGCGATACAAGCCGGTAAACCATTACTAGCCTTGCCACCACGATAAAGCTTTTCACCTAAAGCGACTTGGTCGGCTTTCGCCACTTCCACCGTTGGCGGCACGCTAGCAAAAAACGCTGCTATATTTTCAATATCCACGTCATTTAAACCCGCAGCCATTGGCGCCATAGTCGCATTATTACGTTTCTTATTTTGAAAATCATGAAGTTCTTTTTCAATATAAAAAGCATGTTGACCCGCTAATTTAGGCCAAACCGGGTTTTGACTATGACCACTTGGCCCATGACAACCGGCACACATTGCTGCTTTCGCGCGACCAGCCTGCACATCACCTTGAGCAAAAACGCTCATTGAACTTAGTGCCGTTAATAAACAAACTAGCAATACATTTACTTTCATTTCTATTCCGATCTTAAATAATTATTTTATGCTAGCGTAATACGCAGATAAGTTGGCAATATCAGCATCTGTTAAGGCAGCAGCCATTGCTTTCATTGTTGGATCATTACGTGTACCTGAACGAAAGTCCTTCAACTGCTTTGCTAAATACTGTTCTTTTTGTTCGGCTAAATTTGGATACAACCCCATTGGACTAACGCCAGATGCACCATGACATGCAGCACATTGAGCTGATTTCGCCTTACCTGCTGCTACATCTCCAGCAATTGAGTAAGTAGAAACAAATAATGCCAGCCCAGCTATTACTAATGAAACTTTTTTCATATTATCTCTCCAAATTTAGTATTGCCATGAATTTTACAATAAAACCAACTTAAGTTTAGCCTTTTTCTACGACATTTGTCGTTAAACACACTGAAATCATGCAGTCCGGTACAATAAGGTAAACAACAAAGCCCAATTAACATCATGAACCCTCTTTACCACCGAGCAGAATTTCTGCTTAGCGCGCCCAACCTTAAAACCACGCCTGAAGATATTGAGTACGAAGTTGCCTTTGCTGGTCGATCTAATGCTGGCAAGTCTAGTGCAATAAACACACTCACCAATCAACGAAGCCTTGCTAGAACGAGTAAAACGCCTGGGCGAACCCAGCAATTGGTGTATTTCAAACTCGATGAACAACGCTGCCTTGTTGATTTACCCGGCTATGGCTACGCAAAAGTGCCACGCGACATTCAAATTAAATGGCAAAAAGAGCTTGAGCGCTATCTTGAAAAACGTAAAGCGCTGAATGGTCTTGTGCTATTAGTTGATATTCGTCGTAACCTCGCAGAGTACGACTTACAGATGATTGACTACGCCGCACATTTAAACCTAGATGTTTTTGTAGCCCTAACTAAAGCGGACAAACTCAACAGGAATGGCGCGAAAAATGCGTTATTTGCAGCGCAGAAATTACTTAAAGAGTCCTCGGCTAACGTTCAAATTGAATTGTTTTCATCACTCAAAAAAGAAGG
>Ga0209081_1002097_pt1 | contig 11677 bp, 11 predicted proteins | sample GOMGulsemesocosm_4_FD_184636 | JGI IMG/M metagenome (GOLD analysis project Ga0209081, IMG submission 184636) | Methane-oxidizing microbial communities from mesocosms in the Gulf of Mexico - GOM15B Gulf of Mexico (SPAdes) (version 2) | ecosystem: Environmental > Aquatic > Marine > Cold seeps... | reverse complement strand
TGGTTATTGGTTTGCCATTATAGGTCAGCTCATTCACTTAGGTTATTTGCAACAAGATATTGAACAGCAATCAACCCTTTGTTTAACACAAGCATCAAGAAGTGTTCTCAAAGCAACCGAACCTTTGATGTTAGCCAGCCCTCGCTTGCAAAAAGCCAGCTACTGGCAAAGTAAAAAACAGCAAAAACCATACGACAGAGCTTTATTTTCCAAGTTACGAGAACTTAGAAAAAGCATTGCCGATGGTGAAGATATTGCACCATTTATTGTTTTTAACGATGCAACGTTATCAGAATTATCGCGAGTACAACCAACAACTCCTTCACAAATGTTAGCAATCAGCGGTATTGGTGATGTAAAACTATCTCGCTATGGTCAAGCTTTTATACAAGCAATTAAAGAGCATAATCAGTAAAATTATATTTTTTATAAACAAAATTTAAGATCAAAAAAAGCGCTATATAGCGCTTTTTACTTATTACGAATAACGCGTAATATTTATTTTTACTTCATGCCCGCATAATATGCAGCTAGGTTAGCCATATCAGCATCACTTAATGCAGCAACCATACCTTTCATGGTTGGATCATTACGTTTACCAGATTTAAAATCTTTAAGTTGCTTAGTAAGATAAGCTTCTTTTTGACCAGCAAGGTTAGGATAAGTTGGAACCGCTGAAATACCTGCAGCACCGTGACATGCACCGCACATCATTGATTTTGCTTTACCAGCAGTAGCATCACCAGCGAAAACAGGAGATGCCATCATTACGGTTGCCGCAAGTGCAAGAGTAAGTTTTTTCATAGTAATTGTCTCTCTCTTTATTTATAAGTTAATTTTCCTGAAATTAGTATAAGTAAAATAATTTATGCTGTCGTTATTTTTTTAACTCAATATGATGATTATCACCAAATATTCTATTAATTTGGTATTATTTACCTTTATATAACCTTCCCTTCTGGAATCTTAATGAGCCATGTCGCAATACAATCAATTCACTTTATTGATGAACAGGTTACCGTTTTGTTTGATCAAAACTGGTTTCAAGAAGATATTGTAGATCTTCGCCAGTTATTATTAAGTAAAGTCCTTGAGCATCATGTAAAAGAAGTGACGTTAGGGGCAGACAGAGAAAATGTTCGTTTTAGATGGCGACATGCTGAGTTTGTTTTAAACTTTGATTATTATAGTCAATCTTGTTGGTTTAGTGCTCAAGATGATATTAGCAGATCTAAAATTCAGCTTTTATTTAACCAGTTAACTCAAAGCTAACACTGTCATGTTCGATAAAATACTCATTAGCCGCTGTTTTTTAGGTGAAAATGTTCGCTACAACAGCGAAATAATGCCGTTAAAGCACCAATTACTAACATTATGGCAACGACAAAATCGTTTTGTTGCTATTTGTCCAGAAGTTTTTGGTGGTCTTCCTGTACCTAGAGAAGCTGCAGAGCAGCAATTACATAATAAAATTATCACCATTTCTGGAAAAGATGTTAGCGTACAATTTAATTTAGGCGCTAAACAAGCATTAACATTATGTCGACAGCACAACATTCGCTTTGCATTACTTAAAGAATCAAGTCCCTCGTGCGGTAGTACGCTCATTTATGATGGTTCGTTTACTAACAAAAAAATTGTAGGGCAAGGAGTAACAACTAAGTTATTAACTCAAGAAGGTATTAGCGTTTTTTCTGAGAATAATTTTGAAGAATTAGTAAATTTATTAGATAAAAATAATAAGGATTAAGAACTGGTTTCACTTACTATTGTTTTACGACTTCGGTTAATAAATTGATTTAACGGTTCTTTATTTTTCATCTCACCAATACCACACGAAATACTCATTTTTGGTAACCTAACACCCGATTGCACACTAACAAAACGAAGCTTTTCAACTCCTTGTTTTATTTTTTCCGCTATTTCACTCGCAATACTGCCATCAACATCTGGCAATAAAACAATAAACTCATCACTTGCTGAACGTACTGGCAAGCCACTATCATCAACATAACTTGCTACTTTTTTAGCTATTTTTGATAAAATAACATCGCCAATCAAGGCGCCAAAACGTTCACTAAATTGACCAAAATGATCAACGCTTATCACAATAGCCGCAATGCCTCTATCAGCATCTTCGCTAAGCCAAGCATCAACATGCTTAGACATAGCTTTTCGGTTATGTAAACCTGTAATTGGGTCTAAGTAAACTTCTTGACGAACTTCTTCAAGCTCATATTCTAAAGCTTGAGTTTGCAATTGAGAGAGTTCTAACTGTTCAACCAATTGCTGTTGCTGCTTTTTAAATAGAGTTGATGCTTGATGAAGTTTTGATATTGCTGACTTTACTTTATTTCGATCACTCGACATTAATGCGGGAATATTATCGTCTAACTGTTCGATAAGATCTTGCGCACCCGAAGTTGATTTCAAACAGCTTTCTTGAACTTGAGTAAAGAGTTGTGAAAGGTCGGAAATAATGTCATCACGAAATTTACTTTGTTCAAGTAAATGTTCCTTAAATAACTCCTCCATAAAAAAGCTATCTAAATTTTTTCCCGATAATAATAAACGTTTAATGCTGGCGGTTAAAATGGGCTTTTTATTTTTACAATATTCATAACTAACTGCATAATTTATTGGATTTACAGGTAAATACCACTGACTCAGTTGAGCAACTGCCAGTGTCATGGTTTTATTTGCTTGCTTTATAGAATCGTGATACTTCATCGATTCACCTCTATAATGATCTTCGTCATCTCTAAATCTATTCTACTAGCATATACGAACAAATATCTACTAAATTTATTGTTATACAAATCCCACTAACTATGTGAACATTTCTACTTGTTAGAATCATCAACTACTTCGTTATTTATTTAATAATTATAACAACTAGTTATTGAAATAAATATCTTGTATTTGACAATTCTTCCTACGTATAAAATAGATCACCTAATTAATGAAACTAGTATTATTTATAGCTAGCAGTATCCCATTCAGTAAAATTACTGCTAAAGTAATTCGTCTTATTAAATTGAGTTATTAACAATGAAAAAAATATTATCATTATTCTGTCTGTCGTTTCTGCTAAGTTGTAGCCAAACAAAAAATATAAATGATACAAAAAACGTCACGGTTAGTAATCAACAATTACAACAAGTCATTCGCACCTATCAGCAGTTTTATCAACAAAGTAGTCCTTTTAACAATCCAGAAGAAGGTGACAACAACGGTAAACTGCCAAACCTTTCTCCAGAATTTTTAGCCAAGCAAGATAAAAAATTACAAAATATATATAAAGCGCTTATTGGTATTAATACTGACGAACTAAGCACTGATAACCAAATTAATAGTGCTGTTTTAATTTACACTTTGAAAAATCAACTAGACAGCTATAAAAACAAAGAACATTACATGCCATTAACAGCTGAATCTGGCTTTCATGTTTGGATAGCTAATATTAATCAACAAATTAATTTAAAAAGTGAGCAAGATTATCGAGATTACCTATCCAAATTACGTGCCCTTCCTCATTACTTTGAACAGCAAACAGCATGGATGAATTTAGGGATAGAAGCAGGTATTACTCAACCAAAAGTTGTACTTGAAGGCTTTGAGCAATCAATTCTTGCCTTTATAAAAGAAGATGTTAGTGATAGCAGTTATTATAAGCCTTTTAAAAAAATGTCAGTGTACGTCGCTCCTGAAACTCAAAGAAGAATTCAAAATGAAGCTAAAATAATTATATATGAACAAGTAATGCCAACCTATAAAAAGTACTACGACTTTATGGTAAATCGCTATCAACAACATGCAAGAGATAATATTGCCGCGACATCACTACCAAATGGAATAAGTTATTATCAAAATAGAGTTAAACATTACACCACTATAGACATTACTGCCGAGCAGGTTCATCAAACAGGTTTGTCCGAAGTAAAGCGTATTCGAGCTGAAATGAATGAAATCATCAAGCAAGTTGAATTTGATGGTGACTTTAAAGACTTTATTCACTTTTTACGAAGTGACCAACAGTTTTACGCCAAAACTCCCGTTGGTTTATTAAAAGAAGCGTCATACATTGCTAAAAAGGTGGATGCAAAATTACCTTCTTTATTTAAAGCACTACCAAGAACTCCTTATGGTGTAATGGAAGTGCCCGCAAATATAGCACCTAAATACACAACAGGACGCTATTCTAGCCCTGCTCGTGATGATCAAGCTGGAAACTATTGGGTAAATACATATAGACTAGATAGACGTCCTTTATACGTTCTTCCAGCATTAACCTTACATGAAGCAGTTCCTGGGCATCATTTACAAATTTCTATTGCTCAAGAAATGCAAAATGTACCTAAATTTCGAAATCGCATCTATATCTCTGCTTTTGGTGAAGGTTGGGGCTTATATTCTGAATATCTTGGTATAGAGGCTGATATTTATGAAACCCCCTATCAAGACTTTGGCCGTTTAACCTATGAAATGTGGCGAGCTTGTCGCCTTGTTGTTGACACCGGCATGCATGCTCAAGGTTGGTCTAGACAACAAGCTATTGACTACCTTGCTAACAATACCGCGCTATCATTGCATAATGTACAAACCGAAATAGACAGATACATTTCATGGCCTGGACAAGCTTTATCATACAAAATTGGTGAGTTAACCATTAAACGTTTACGAAAAAATGCTGAGGAAGCTTTAGAAGAAAAATTTGATTTACGAGAATTTCATGATCAAGTATTAAAAAATGGCTCTATGCCATTAAGCATGCTAGAAAAAATAATACATCAATATATTGCAGATAAAAAAGAAGAAGTAAAAAATAAGCGCTTGTGAAGCATTTTTAAAAACTAAAAGGCAAGGAAGCCACGCAAAGTAAACCGGGGAAACAGACTTTAAGCTGTTTAAAATAGAAGAGCCCCCACTACATCTAAATTTGGCAGTCCCGCTGTCATAGGTTTCCCGTTAGACCGGTTACTTTGCGTCTCTAACTTTCGTTAGATTTGCCCTTGTCGAGCTTTAGCAGCTCAAAGTCATTATAATCTTTTAAAGCTAATTGTAAACAAAAAACTAACATCCTAACGCTAATCACGCTAAAATAAACTCTAATTATTTCCTAACCCTGTGTTTTTTCTCATGTTAATGATAAAAAAAATATTTTTGTTTTTTTCTACCTTATTGAGTTACTTAGTATTTACTATGAGTTTCAACGCCTTATCAGCTCAAATAACCCCCTTAACTCAGGAACAACTTATTAGCCAAGTAGAAGATTTATTTAAGAAAAACGCCGAAACACTTAACTACAATAAAGTTGTTGAATTAAGTAATAAAATAATCATCCAAAGAGAAACATATCCAAGTGAGATTCTTCAAAAAACTTACTTGCTACTTGCACATGTTACTAGTAATAAAGGTGAGTTAGAAACTGCATTTCAATTTACTCAAGACGGTCTTGCTACATCTATCCAGCACTCAAAAACAAAGCTATGTTTACAAATAAAATTAGCTAGCATTCTTTCAGCTACAAAACAGTATGAGCAATTATTAACCACCGCTCAGCAAGCGCTCAATATGCCACAAGATATTGAAGATACAAAATACTTCTTGTTTGCTCTAAGTTATCGAAGTGTAGCTTTTGCAATGTTAAACCAACATGAAAGTGCGCTAACTGATCTGAAAAAAATAGATTCTGTCCTCAAGCAAAACCCTTCTTTTACCGAGCATACTTCGTTGTTAGCTATTCTAGCTAGTGCTTATTATCATTTAGGTGACTACCAGACGGCGCTAACATTACAATTAAAAATATTACAATTACGATTTAATTTAAATAAGTTAGGTAATGTTGATCAAACCTACTACCACCTAGCCAATTCTTATTATCGTTTGAATCAGTTTAATGATGCATACAACGCATACTGGGAAGCTAAACTGTATGCGGAAAAAAAAGCGGCTCCAATACAAGTAGCATATGCAAATCAAGGGCTAGGAAAAACATTGTTTCAACAAAAACAATACAGCGCAGCAAAAACCAAAACTCTAGCAGCCAAAGAACTTTTTTATCAACAGAACTTAGCTAACCCTTACTTACAAACAATCATAACCTTGGCACAACTCCCTAACTTAGCTAAGCAAAAAAATGAATCCACGAACTTATTACTAGAAGCAGAAAAGTTATCAACAAACATAAAGTTAACTGGTGATTATATTATTCTCTATCAACTACTTGCTAAACTTTACAAGAAAAACAAAGATATAAACAAAGCGTACTTTTGGCAACAAAAATACAGTGACGCTTTACTGGCAACAAATAAACCTGTGAATATTAATCTGCAAATACCGACAAACAAGACAGTACTAGTAAATAAATTAAAAAACGCTTCTGCTAGCAATCAAACGCGCCAACTTGCAGTCAAGGTAGCAGAGCAAAGTGAATTATCACTATCGTTTTCAAAAAAGTACCATCAACAACAAACACTCATTTTTATTTTATCTGGCATAACCTTATTATTACTAAGTTCAATGATATTTTTATGGTTAAAAAATAGAGCTAAAAAACTTAAAAGCACTTATGAAGCATTAGAAACACCAAGATATGTTCTCGCTACACCCATACAAACAAAGCAGCTTTACCAAAAGAATTTTAATATGGCGAAAAAATTCTCCTACCCCCTTACCGTAGGGTATATTTCTATTAGCAATTGGCAAGAATTAACATTTCAATTTAATAAAAAAATAATCACAGAGGTTGCTCGAGAAATAGCTAGCCTAATTAATAAACATATCAATGAATTTGAAAGTGCAGGATTGATTAATGAAGGAGAATATTTACTACTTTTCCCTCATCAAGATAAAGCAGCTGTTAAATACATGATGAATAAGCTTATATCTGCATTAAAAGTAAGATTTTTTGCCAATTTGGGTGAGTTTTCAGTTACAATGGCTTATTCTATTGAAAGTCCAAATTTTCAAGATATAGACCCATATATTTTTCTATCTCAACTAAGTGACTCAACCCAAATAGCCTAACACCAACTTAACTAGTTGGGTGATATTACTATAAAATCAGGTGAACTAATGATAGCCGTATTGCTGATTACCGCCCTATTTATTTTTATTAGCATTTATTTTTTCTTTCGTGCAGAAAAACTGCAACGCTCTCTCGCTTTACTAAAGCGTGAAACAGCAAATACTGTAAAAGAAAATCAGACATTATCCAAATCTATGATGCAAATAGCCGCCAACACAGAGAAGTTTACTAAAAAAAGATTACAAAATTTACTTAACAAGCCACTAAAGCAAGAAGTTTTAGACGAATTAACCCTCATCAAACCGTTCATTGATAACCACGCTTTAATTTTTAAAGAATGCTTAATGAAAAAAGGGAGGTTGCAATCGATAACCAGGCAATGTTTATCACATCAAGAAGGCGATTTGTATAAAGATTTTTTTGATAAAATAATTAAAAAAGATTCAAAAATACAGCGATTATGGAACAGCAATAATTTTATAGGTTTTATTTCTTTAACTGAAGCTTTATTAGTAAAATATGAGGAGCAAGTAGAAGACAGTGATGTAAATAAAGAAAATACATCAACAGAGAAGTTATGCTGATACGCTAACTTCTAATAACAATATCTGGAGAGGTGTTAACTTCACCTTCACTTGAAATAGTAGCAGCATTATCATCACAAAGTAGTATAGCCAAACATCCCGCATTACTATTTCTAATATAAGTAAGATCATAACCAAATTGTGTAAGACTACTTGCAGCAAACTTTTGCGCTAAAGACAATTTGTTCCACAAAGTATCTGTGGTCATATTATTTTGCTCTCGCCTTTCTAATAACGTCTCTCTCTGCAGTAAAGCTTGCATAACACACTCTTAAACTCTTAAAAAATATTTAACTAAATTTAGGGTATCTTACTTTTACCATGACATCAACATTTATATATTAAAAATATCCTGTTATTATACTGGTAATACCTAATTACAAGCAATATTGTTAAACACAGTAACATATTGTAAATATTAAACTTTAGACTCTTTAGGAAAATTTATGAGCGTTGTTTTGGATGAATTACTTACTTTACTAAAATTAGAAACCATTGATAAGGGGATCTATCGTGGTCAAAGTCAAGATTTAGGCTATCGTGCTTTATTTGGCGGGCAAGTTTTGGGACAAGCTTTAGCAGCAGCGCAAGAAACCATTAGTCCCGACCGTTTTGTACATTCACTGCATTCTTATTTTTTACTTGCAGGTGATGCATCTAAACCTGTTATTTATGAAGTGGAAGAGATTCGTAATGGTGGTAGTTTTAGCACCCGCAGAGTAAAAGCCATACAAAACGGTAAAGCTATATTTTATATGATGGCTTCCTTTCAACTACAAGAAGGTGGTTTTGATCATCAAGATACTATGCCTGAAACCCTTCCCCCTGAAGAGCTTTCTTCACTTTATGATTTTTTTGCCGCACACAAAGAGATACTACCTGAAGCGATGCAAGAGAAATTTTTAACTGAAAAACCTATCGAAACTAGACCTGTTGAGCAATATGATTGGTTCAAACCAGAAAAATCAAATCCTAGTTGTAAAATGTGGCTAAAAACAAATGGTAGTATGCCTGATAACTTACAAATTCATACTTGTATGCTTGCCTATGCTTCAGACTTTCATTTTTTACCCACGTCATTAATGCCACACGGTGCGAGTCATTTGCAGCCTAACCTTCAAATAGCCACCATTGACCACTCTATGTGGTTTCATCGCCCATTTAAATTTGATGACTGGTTATTATATTCAATGGACAGCCCCTCAGCTAGTAATGGTAGAGGCTTAGTGAAAGGTAAAATTTATAATCGCAAAGGTGAACTGGTTGTTTCAACCATGCAGGAAGGAGTAATTAGACAAAGATAATAAGAAAAAGGGGTAATTCAACTTTTAATTAAAAGTTGAATTACCCCTTTTTCATGAAACTGACTTTTTCCAATCAAAACCTGTTGGGTGTTGAAAGATACGCAAATCAAAATGGGGAGCGATAGCAAAAAGATGGTCAAAAATATCAGCCTGAATCGCTTCATACTGTACCCAATCAGTTGTATTAGCAAAACAATACAACTCTAAAGGTAAACCACTTGAAGTAGCTGGCAACTGTCTTACCATACAAGTTAAATCATTACGAATATTCTGATTTTGATTCAGATACATTTCAATATAAGCTCGAAAAGTACCTATATTGGTTAACTGACGAGCGTCAATATTATTTAAATTTTCATCTTGCTTTAGCGCTTTATTTTCTTGATCAAGCTCTTGCTTTTTACCTATTAAATATTTTTTCAATAAATTAGTATTTGTTAAAAAATCAACTTTTTCTAATGAATAAAAATCAATACTAGCTACATCAATAATTAAAGTGCGTTTAATGCGCCTTGCACCTGTGTGATACATATTGCGCCAATTTTTAAACGAGTCACTAATCAACGCATAGGTTGGTACGGTAGTAATGGTTTTATCAAAGTTTTCTACCTTTACCGTATTTAAGCCAATTTCAATAACATCACCGTCAGCACCATATTTAGGTAACTCAATCCAGTCTCCTGCTACCACCATTCTATTAGCAGAAATTTGAATACTAGCGACCAAACCTTTGATGGTATCTTGAAAAACTAAAATAAGGACAGCCGTCAATGCACCTAAGCCACTAAGTAAATAAATAGGAGACCGATCTAAAATTAACGAAATAATAATAATAGCGGATACTAAATATACGGCTAACTTAACAACCTGAATAATAGAATTAAGCGGTAAATACTTTTGCTTTGCCGTTTCATGATAAAGACTTTTACTGACATTAAGTACAGCGCTAATACTGCGAGCAACTTGAAAAGTTAAAAATATTTTTGCAGCTAAAGTTAAAAAAATCGCGATTAAAAGCTCATCAGGAAAAACTAATGGCGTTAAAAACAACACTAAAACAAAGGGTAATAATGACGTTACGCGAGTTAATACTTTATGCTCAATGAGCGCGTCATCCCAAGTATTTTTAGTTTTAACAATAATCTTATGAGCTAGATTAAGAATTTGAGTTTTTGCAATGTAATAACTCAATGTAGAAAATAGTAAAATAATGGTTAAGCCAATTCCTATAGAACTTATTTCTAAATAACGGCTACTAACACCTTGCTCCATTAACCAAGTAGTGATTAGCTCATTCATTGAATTTCCTTAATTTTTTGTACTCTTGGTAGAATTTTGTATCATTTGTTCAAGCCTAGCATCTTTTTCATGCCAAAACTGTGTTAACCATTTTTGAAAAAGTATTTTATGGCTGCGATCATTCATATAATCGCCATTGAGTTCACTATCAATTTTTCGGGTGTGAATTTCAATATGCACATTTTCAATGCTACCACCAAGAAAGTCTGCAAAAGTCGGTATGCCCTCAGGGTAATATATAGTGACATCAACCAGTGTCGTTAGGTGCTCGCCCATGGCATCAAGTACAAAAGCGACACCGCCTGCTTTAGGTTTTAATAAATGCTTAAATGACGATTTTTGTTTATCATGTTTAGTTTGTGTAAAGCGCGTACCTTCAATAAAGTTCATTACACTCACCGGTTTATGCTTAAACTTAGCACAGGCTTTACGAGTAGTTTCTAAGTCTTTTCCACGTAAATGAGGATTTTTTTTCAAAAAAGATTGTGTGTAACGCTGCATAAAAGGGAAGTCTAACGCCCACCAAGCCAAACCCAAAATAGGAACATAGATCAGTTCTTTCTTTAAGAAGAATTTAAGAAATGGAATTTCACCATGCAAAGCTCTTTGTAAAACAACAATATCAACCCAACTTTGATGATTAGCTAAGACCAAATACCAGTCTTTTTCATTCAATTCATCTAAACCCGTTATCTGCAGTTTCATTTTAGTAAATATTTTTTGATTGAATGTGTTTACTACTACCCAATTGCTTGCCATTAAATCTAATAGATAACTGAAAAACTTTTGAGAAAATTCGATTGGAATAAGCGCTTTGAATAAAGAAAACACTAAAATAGGCATTAACCAAAAAACAGTGTTAATGACATAAAAACTAAAAGAAAGTAAGGTAATTAAAGGTGCAGGCAAAAAATTAAACATGAGTATGACGCCTGATTACAAATTTTAATATGAGTGATAATAGCTATATTTAATCATGCTTTGCCTTAAATTTATATTGTTATTGTCAAACAACGACTCTATGTATTCCTAAAAGCTATTGAAGAGTGCAATTTGCTCTATCAGTAAAGCCTCATATTACACTAAAGCTGTTGAATGACTCCGCTGTTTTTAGCATACTGCCAAAGTATTCAAATATAGGAGACGTAATGAATTTTAATAGAGCAGTCATCAAAGTTGGCAGTGCCTTAGTTGCACCATCAAAAGCAGGCTGCAGTGGGCAATATACGTTAGCAATTGCACAATTTATTACTAAGTGCCGGCAACAAGGCAAAGAAATTATTCTTGTTTCTTCAGGAGGCATTGCAGCAGGTAGATCTTTAATTCACCATGGCTCACCTAAATTATCCACCCCTGTCAAAAAAGCTATGGCCTCTGTCGGGCAAATGCAAATGATGGCTAACTGGCAACGTTTTTTCGACACCCCTTGTAGCCAAATATTAATTACGCAGGATGACCTT
>Ga0209081_1002096_pt1 | contig 11679 bp, 9 predicted proteins | sample GOMGulsemesocosm_4_FD_184636 | JGI IMG/M metagenome (GOLD analysis project Ga0209081, IMG submission 184636) | Methane-oxidizing microbial communities from mesocosms in the Gulf of Mexico - GOM15B Gulf of Mexico (SPAdes) (version 2) | ecosystem: Environmental > Aquatic > Marine > Cold seeps... | reverse complement strand
ATAACGCGATCACGTAAAGAGTTAGACCTAACCAACCAGCAATCCGTACTTGAATTTTTTCAAACAGAAAAAATAGATCAAGTATACCTAGCTGCTGCAAAAGTAGGCGGTATTGTGGCAAACAACACCTATCCAGCAGACTTCATTTATGAAAACCTAATGATTCAATGTAACATCATTAACAGCGCACACTTAGCTAATATTCAACAGTTACTCTTTTTAGGTTCATCTTGTATCTATCCTAAGTTAGCAGAGCAACCAATGAAAGAGTCAGTGCTGTTAACAGGAACGTTAGAAGAAACTAACGAGCCCTATGCTATTGCTAAAATAGCGGGTATTAAATTATGTGAAAGTTATAACCGTCAACATAACCGTGATTACCGTAGCGTAATGCCAACTAACTTATATGGTGCTCATGATAATTTTCACCCAGAAAATAGCCATGTAATCCCCGCTTTAATTCGTCGCTTTCACGAAGCTAAAATAAATGGCGACAAAGAAGTAATTGCATGGGGAAGTGGTAAACCGATGCGAGAATTTTTATATGTCGATGATATGGCAGCTGCGTCTATCCATGTAATGAATTTAGATAAATCAATTTATGATGAAAATACCGAACCGATGCTAAGTCATATAAATGTTGGTACAGGTGTTGACTGCACTATAAAAGAATTAGTAGAAACCGTTGCTAGAGTGGTTGGTTTTGAAGGAGATATAAAATTTGATGCAACTAAGCCCGATGGTGCACCTCGTAAGTTGATGAATGTAGATAGACTTAAGTTACTTGGATGGGAATACTCTACTGATTTAGAAAATGGCTTAAGCTTGGCTTATCAGTGGTTTGTTGGGGCTCAAGACAGGTTTAAGGGATAATATGTTCGATCATAAGTTTAATAAAATAGCTGATTATTTTGGTGCGTTATATTGATTTTAACTAAATGGTTGAAAATTAATATAATTAGAAATTCTTTATGGATGATAACTGAAAAGTCTTTGCGATTAATTGTTGGCGTTTTGGTAAGTGCTCTTGTTGCAAGGCATTTGTCTCCTGTTGGTTTTGGGCAACTGAACTATGCCATCGCATTATTAACAGTTGCAGTTACTGTTTCATCATTAGGTCTTAATCGAATTATAGTTAGAAAAATAGTCGAGTCTATTAATGATGTTACTGTACAAATTAGTTTGATCAGTACTTCAATTTCTTTGCGAATTGGGGTCTCTCTTATAATCTTTATATTAGTTTTTATTGTATGCGTATATTTTCAATTTAATAATTGGCTACTCTATATTGTTATATTTACGTCATTACTTTTTTCTCCTTTAGATATTGTTGATTTATATCAACAAGCACTCTCAGATATAAAGATCATTAGTATATCTCGTTTTTCAGTGATGATACTTAGCAGTTTAATGAAAATATATTTTGTTTTAACAGAGCAACCATTAGAGTGGTTTTATTTTGCAGTGCTATTTGAATACTTTGCTACAGCGATATTGCTTTCATTTGCTTTTCAGATGAAACATAAGCGCAATGTCATTTCTTTTTCTTCTTTTTCTGCACTAAAAGCGAAAGAGTGTTTAAATGAAAGTTGGCCTGAAATAATTGCGGGTTTTGGGGCTGTTTTATTTATGCGTTTGGATCAGATCATGTTGAACATTCTTATTGGTTCTGAAAGTGTTGGTATATATTCTGCAGCCATTCGTTTATCTGAAGCGTGGTATTTTATTCCCTCTGCTATAGTAGCTGCTTCTTTCCCATTTATTATTCGCGGAAAAAGTCATAGTCAAGAATGCTATCGCCTGCGACTAAGGGGCTTGCTTTCTATTTTATTAGTTATATCCATTTTAGTCGCATCATTGATGTCATTAATATCTGGTTGGGTTGTTGATTTAGTCTACGGTGTGGAATACTCTGAAAGTGCTGTAGTGTTATTGATTCATTGTTGGGCAGGTGTGTTTGTTTGCATGGGCATAGGATCGGGCTCTGCTTTAGCCGCTGAAAAAAAATTAAAATGGAATCTATATCGTAACTTATTTGGTTTATTTGTTAATGTTATTCTCAATTTCTTTCTTATTGAAAAGTATGGTGCTATTGGAGCCGCTTATGCTACTTTAATCTCCTTGGCTTGTGCTTTTTGGTTATTTGATATTTTATTCCCTCCTCTGAGATATATGTTTTTTGAAAAATTAAAAGCATTTAATTTTATTCGTTTATTAAAAACACAATATTTGCAAAGACTAAGAGTAGGATTCTAATAAACCATCTTTTATGAATATCACCACTTAGGTAAAATCTGTATGATAAAAAGTAAACTTAAACATTTTATAAAAAAAAATAAAATTATATTGATAGCTGTTAATGCGTTACAGTTCTTAATCAAGTCATCATTCTTTAAAGTTGATGGTAGCTCAAAAAAATACCCTAAAGTAATTCAGTTGCCTCTTACATACAACTGCGATAGTAAATGTGTAATGTGCAATATTTGGCAAATGGATCATAGTGGGGAAGCTACAGTTGCGGAGTTTGCTACTTTCATAAAAGATGATTTGTTTAAAAAGGTAGAGTCAGTAGGTATCAACGGAGGAGAGGTTTCCTTGATTCCTAATCTTACAGAATATGCCTTAGAAATATTGAAATTACCCTCGATCAAACATTTAAATATAATTTCAAATGGTTTTAGAAAAGATGTTTTACTCGCCTCTGTACGTGATATTTATAAAGCTTGCCAATCCCAGGGTGTTTCATTTCACCTTGCTATTTCATTAGATGGAGTAGGGCGTATTCATAATGAAGTCAGGGGAGTAAGAGGTGCTTTTAAAAAGGCGACTTCAACTATTGATGAAATTAAAAATAACCAGAAGTTCTACTGCGATAGCTATGATTTAGGTTGTACCGTAATAAACAAAAATATAGATCATCTAATAGAGCTAGATACCTTTGCTAAAGAAAAAAATTATAATATTAAATTTCGTTTAGGTATCGAAAATTTAAGAATAGAAAGTGATAAATTAGTCGATCAATTTTCAGTTATTTATAATTCAGAACGACAGTCGGCCATGGAATTTTTCCACTATAAATATCATTCGATACCACTGACAGAATTACCAAGTAAATTTAAATATTTTGCAATTTATTTTTGGCTTTCATATCAGAAGCCAAAACGTTTATTGGGCTGTATGTGGCGCGATGAGGGCGTAACTTTAGATTCAAGGGGGGAAATTTATTACTGTGCAGTGAAAAGTGATAGCTTGGGAGGTTTACGAAACGGAAATGGAGAGGATATTTTTTTCAAAACTGAAAATATAAATTATAGAAAGAAATTAATTAATGATAGTTGTAATGATTGCATTCACGATTATGATGGAAAAAAATACTTTATTGACTTGGTGCCTTTCTATAAAGATTTATTGGTTGATCGTCTTGCTATGAATATATACAAAATAAAATTGGGTTTTATGAAATGAAAATAACAGTTATAGGCTGGTATGGTACAGAAACCATTGGTGATAGAGGAATTCTAGCAGGTTTAGTATCTTTGTTTTATCAATCTTTCGGTTCTTTTGATATGTATTTAGGTAGTTTAAATCCTTTTTTTAGTGAACGAACGATAGCGGAAGATTCATCCTTTTTTAAGGATATTACAGGGCATGATATTGATATACAGTTGTTTAATTCTAAATCTGCGAAACAACTTCTATCTGCTATAAAGAACTCTGATCTTCTCGTCATGGGAGGGGGGCCTTTAATGGATTTAAGTGAACTTTTTATGGTTGAATATGCATTTAAAAAAGCCAAAAAAGAGGGAGTTAAAACTGCTGTTTTAGGCTGTGGTGTTGGGCCATTGTTTTCGAAAAAATATCGAAAATCAGTAATGAATATTTTTTTGACTTCTGATGTTTCAATACTACGCGATAGCAATTCAAAACACTTTTTAAAAGGGATTTTCAATGAATTTAATAATAAAATGAACTTAGAGCCCATCAAAGTTAGTTTTGATCCTGCAGTTGAATGTACACTTAGATCAAATATTATAGAAAAAAATATAATTTCTGTTAATATGCCATTTGAGTTGCCCTATATAGCTATAAATTTACGAGAGTTTCCTTTGGAATATTCAGCTCAAAGGAACGGGGAAAATATCAATAATGACTTAACTCGCTTTGTTGGTGATTTGGCGGATAGTTTCCCTAATAAAATTATCAAATTAATTCCTATGCATTATTTTCATATTGGTGGGGATGACCGGTTATTTTTAAACGATATAGCCAGAGAATTAAATCGTAGTAATATTGAAGTGCAAAATACTCCTTTAACTCTGAAAGAGACTATTCATCTTTATAGAAATGCCGAATTCAATGTAGGGATGCGGTTTCATTCAGTTGTACTGCAGACAATTGCAAGTGGAAAAAATTATGTTCTTGATTATACCGAACCTAAAAAAGGTAAAATCAATGGCTTTTTGATGGATGTTGATAAAACAGGATTCTATAAAAAACGTTATATCTGTTTACAAGAGGATGATATTTCGGCTTCATTGATTAAACCTGATGAAATTATTAAAAAATTTCTGTTTGATCAAGATGCAGTTCAATTAAATTTGAATACCTATGTTAAACAATTACAAAAACTAATGAAATAAAATGAAAATATTAATAGTTAATACATCTGATATTGATGGCGGAGCCGCTCGGGCTGCTTACCGTTTACACCAAGCCTTATTGTCGCAAGATATTGACAGCCAAATGTTGGTACAAAATAAGAGCAGTGATGACTTTACCGTTAACTCAATTAATAAAACAAAAACACAAAAAGGGTTGGCAAAACTTCGCCCAACATTAGATGCATTACCATTGCAGTTTTATAAGAATAAAACCAAAACATTGTTTAGCCCTGCCAACCTTCCTTTTTCAAGCACCGTCGATGCAATTAATTCATTAAACCCTGATATTGTTCATTTGCATTGGATAAATGGAGGGATGCTACGTATTGAAGATTTTTCGAAAATAAAGGCTCCGATAGTTTGGACTTTACATGATATGTGGCCATTTACAGGTGGGTGTCATTATGATGAGGGCTGTGACTTATATAAATTGAAATGTGGCAGTTGCAAGGTGTTGCAAAGTAAAAATAAGAAAGATTTAAGCTCAAAAGTATTATCTAGAAAAATGAAAGAGTTTTCAAAATTGAATGACTTAACTATTATTGGCGTAAGTAAATGGTTGGCCTCTTGTGCGAAAGAGAGTATTGTTTTCAAGCACAATAAAATAATTAACCTTCCTAACACAATTGATACGAATATATTTAAGCCTTTTGATAAAGAAAAGTCACGAAATCTATGGTCATTACCATTAAATGTAAAGTTAGTTCTATTTGGCGCAATGGGGGCAACAAGTGATCCTAGAAAAGGCTTTAAAGAGCTGGCAGAAGCGATTAGACAAATGGATGTGTCCAATGTTGAGTTTGTTGTTTTCGGATCAAGCAAGCCTATAAATGCCCCTGATTTAGGTTGTAAAGTTCATTATGTAGGAACATTAGCTGATGATGTTAGTTTAGTTACCTTATATAATGCTGTTGATGTAATGATAGTACCATCCTTACAAGAAAATTTATCAAATGCGATAATGGAAAGTTTAGCTTGTGCAACTCCTGTTGTAGGGTTTGATATTGGTGGTAATTCCGATATGATTGAACATCAAAAAAATGGCTATCTCGCAAAGCCGTTTGATACCAACGACCTAGCTAATGGCATTGAGTGGGTTTTAAACAATAAAAACTACGATACGCTATGCCAAAATACCCGTGAGAAAGTACTAAAAGAATTTGATAGTGTGGTGGTGGCTAAAAAATATATCTCGCTATACAAAGAGATTTTAAACTAATTTCCCTAATAAAAAACTGAGTTAGTTCATGAATGATAAAAAAGAGAGTTTAAAATATATGATAAAAGTGACTAATTAAAGAAGATTCACAGCATCTTTCTTAACAAAGTTTTTAGAGAATGGTTTTGGTGCATTGTCTAAGCGTGAGTTGGAAATATACTTGTTACACCTTTTGATAGAAGATGGGCAGTTTAAAAATGCGCTAGGTGAGATTGATTATCATGAAATGTCATTTGCTTTGCGTGTTAGTGAGACCAAGGTGCGTATCTAGTTTATGAAATTGAATTGAAATATCAGCCACATGAATTATTTGATGAGGCTCTCATTCAGTTAATTGATCAAAATCGCTTTGAGGTCGATACTGTTAAACAGCAGATTAAGTTTTCTATTCAGCGGCCTCTATTAAGACAAGTATTTGAATATGAAGTGCGAAAATTGGGTGGGGTAAGTGATGGTAGCTTTTCTAAGCAAGTTGTCACGATTAAACAAGATAGATTTGCAAAACTGCTCACACGTTTGTATGGCGATAAAATAGCAGATGCTAAGCTCACTGAAGTACAAAAAAGGCTTAATAAAAAAGGTGCGGTACTTGGAAATGAGAGAGCAGATCTATTTAGCTTGTTTGCGGAAGAGTTTGTAAAGAGCAGTGGTGGTAAAACGGCTGAGCTGTTATTTGATAGCCTAAGCCCTGCGGCATGGCTAAAAGACTTGATGAGTTGAAGCGATGTTAGTATTCAACAATTAGACAGCCAACAATGGCATAATGAACTGAATCCAGTGCTACAAAACATTAACCAGCCGATTAAGGCCTTATAAAATGAAGATAAAAACACTCGATACACAATACAGCACGACTCAAAGGCTGACTGAACAAGTCCCTGTGATAGAAAAGTATCCCGATGATAAGCCGCTGATTAGTATTATTACCGTTGTGTTTAATGGCGAAAAACACCTAGAAGAAACCATACTCAGCGTGATTCAACAAAGTTATGACAATGTGGAATACATCATCATAGACGGCGGCTCAACCGATGGCACGCTGGATATTATAAAAAAACATGAAGGTCAGATTGATCATTGGGTGAGTGAGAGGGATGAGGGGATTTATGATGCGATGAATAAGGGAATTGACTTGGTGAGTGGGGACTGGGTTAATTTTATGAATGCGGGGGATGGTTTCTATAGTAAAAGTTCAATAGCAGAGTTAATCGAATATGTTGACTTAGACATTTATAGTTTAATAGCAGGTGGTCACAGCGTTTTCTTTGCTAATCAACGGAAAATAGTGGATCGTCAAACCGTTTTGGAAGTCAGTAGATACCCATTAAAAATGCCTTTTTGTCATCAAAGTCTACTAGCAAGAACTGATTTATTGAAGAAATTTCCATTTGATTTAAGCTATGAAATAGCTGCTGACTTTAACTTTTTTTATAGCTGTATTATTAGTGGTGAAAAAATTAAGTTAAAACAAAAGATTGTTTCAGTAGTTTCTTCTAATGGTGTCTCGGATATAAAGAGATATGAAACTTGGCTTGAGTACAGGGAAATTGTTAAGAATCAAGGTGTTAAAGGTGTCTTGGTGGAAGGTTTCTACCTTGGGATGTTGTTTTTAGAGTTTGTTAAAGTAGCTGTTAAGTTACTGATTCGTCGTTAGTGATATGAACTCAGTAAATAATATAAAGCTTCATCCTATTTTATTTTTCTTTTTTTTTGCTGTATTTATTCCATTTATTGATGTGGTTCGAGTTGTAAAGATAGAAACATCACCTCTAGCTGGTCTTCTAGGAGGGGTAATATTTTTAAGTTTTTTAATTAGAAAAGGTATTCGAAAAGTAAATATTCCTACCTTTTTGAGCCTGATTTTATTGTTCTTCTTGTTAATAAGAATTAGGCCTGATTATATTTTGGATGGAGAATATTTAGGTTTTTTCTTTAGAACTATTATTTCGTTATTATTTGGCGTTTTTGTTTTTCTAGTTGCATCTACATTCGGCAATAAGCTAAGAAAAAAGCATGTGTTATTTTTTGTTAGCTTATGGTTAGTTACAGGGGTAATCCAGTTGAGTCCTCTTCGAGGCTTATTCCAACCTTTGTTGGAGTTTCTAATGACACGAAATGCATTTGCCGCTGAGACTTCTCGGGGAATAAACATGCTAGCTAATGAGCCAAGTTATGCTGGTATATACTTAGTTCTTTTTCTTGTTTTGTTCGATTATTTAAAGTCTATAGGAGAGAAAATATCTAAGATTTACTATGTTTTAGTTGTTTTATTGATGCTATTAACCTTTTCTTCGAATGCATTGCTATTGTTAATATCTTATCTTGGGGTAAAGTATCTTTTATCAAATTTAGACTTGAGAGTTAAAATTTTTACTTTAACTATTACATTGTCTTTTTTGTTTCTATTAACAATAATAGATATAAATGCGCGAAGTTTAATGATGCTTCAAAAACTATTAAGTGAACCCTCTCTGTTACTCCTTGACCAATCACTGTCCTCTCGTTTTTATTTCATAGTAATTGCATATGATGGACTCTTTGAAAGTTATTTTTTGGGTTTTGGTACAGGCAGTTACTCTATAAACTGGATGTATTTAGCCGAACAGCTTAATATCATTAATGATGTTCCACAAGCTGTTGAGATACAACGCGCGTATAGTGAGTCTCGGTTGTTGATGCCGATGACTTTTTTGGGAGGTATATCGCACGACCTTGGTTTAATAGGAGTACTGATCTTATTTATAATGTTGTTTTTACCTGTTTACTTATCTAGAAGCTATAGATTACCAAAACAGCAGATTGATTTTATTACAGTATCAACATTAGTTATTTTTTCACTATGGTTACAGACATGTTCGTATTCATTACCATTGCCATGGTTCATTCTGGGTGTTAATTTTTGCTTGTTAAAAAATAAGAGTAAAAACAAAATGATGGAAGCAAGGATTTAAAATGCATAAAGCTAATTATTTTTCTATAGATTTTTTAAAGTTCATGTTAGTTGTTGGGATGATGTTTAGACACGCACCTTTATATTTATATGATGGTATGTTGCTGGAATATAGCATTTCTGAAATAACGCCTTTCTCGGTTTTCATCCCTATAACGTCTGGTTTTATTTTTGTCTTAGGTTATACATTAGCCTTAAATAAACAAAAATATACCTTTGAAAAATACACAAAACATTTTACTACTGGAGTAAAACTCTTAGCTATATCAGTATGCATGGGCGGAGTTAGCTATTATATTAGAGGACTTGAAAGTCCTATATTTGAGTATTACTTGGAGTATAAATGGGATGCTTCAAATAAGCCTGGATACTATATCCTATTACCTATTTCAGTTTTTTTTATTTTTTCTTCAATAATTAGAAGATTCACTAGCTTGAACTTAACAATAATATCTATAATAAGTGCTATTGCCTGTTTGGTGATGTATTCTTTTTATGAGCTATATTTTCTTCACTATATTACATTTGGTTTTATAGGTCTCGCGCTTGGTTCTATGCGGGGTTCTTATAACTCTATTGAGAGGTTTTCAGCTCAATTCTGGGTGGTTGCTATAGGTAGTTATATACTAATTTATTTATTTTTCAGTAAAGTTAATTTTTTTACTGAATTGATTTTATTGTTGGGTTTTAGTTGTTTATTAATATTTACCTCAAAATTTATAAGGCTCCTTAAATTTAAACGTTTCATTACTTTTTTTTCTTCGGAAATCTTGTTGTTCTATTTGATTCATGTTGCAATTTTAAATTTACTCTCGGGTCATTTACTTTTTTCTAATTGGTATTCAATGACTCTATTTTGCTTATTTTCTGTTGTGGCAATGGCTCCTGTTATTGTCGTTATTCGAAAGTTCTTACCCAAGACGATTATTTAATGAAAAATGTTGTGTTAGTCTCATATTCAGATTGTAGAGGTGGAGCTGCGAAAGCCGCTCTTCGAACTAAAAAAGCTCTTGTTAAATATGGTGTGCCGACTAGTTTTGTAGTGGCTGAAAAGCGACTTAAAAATAATGACTCAATAGGACCAAGTCGTTTGAGTTATCTTTGTCACTTTTTGTTACGGCTTATATCTTTTTCTTTAATAAAACTGCAACGCTCACCAAATCCAGTTAAGCACTCTTTAAACCTTTTTAGTTCAAGGTTTGTTGCAAACGAGATAAACAAATATAGTATTATTCATCTTCATTGGATAAATAACGATACCTTGTCATTAAGAAAAATATTGTCTCTTGCTCAAAAAAAGAAATTAATAATAACTCTTCATGATGAATGGTTTTATAGTGGTACAGAGCATTGTATTTATGATTTTTTTGGTAAAGATAGACGGTTTGTTGACGGATATTCTAGACTTAATAAAATTGGTGGGGGAATCGATTGGAGTCGGATTATTTGGAAGCAAAAATCAAAATTATTAGATAGTCTTAAAAATGTAACATTTACAGTACCATCTACATGGATGAAAAAACGAGCGGAGAGTAGTTTTCTTCTAAAAGAACAAAAGATAGTTGTTGTTCCGAATGTTATTCCTACTGATATTTTTAAGCCTCAAGTTAATGAATCAATTGAGGCATTTTTCCCTGAAATACCACAAGGAAAATTTATAATTTTGTTTGGAGCTATTGATGGAACTAAAAATCCCATAAAAGGCAATGACCTTCTGCTTAAAAGCCTTGAAGCTCTATGGGATGAATTAACTGACTCAGAAAGGAAAAAAATTATTCTTGTTGTTATTGGTGGAGGCTCTAACATTTCTATTGATACCAAATTCTCCTATCAACAAGTAGGTCATATAGCCGATGAAGAGAATATGGCGACTTTATACCAATTTGCGGACATCACAGTGGTACCTTCAAGAGTTGAGTCATTTGGGCAAGTAGCAGCTGAAAGCTTAGCTTGTGGTACTCCAGTTGTCGCCTTCGATTATTCAGGTTTGGCAGATATTGTAGATCATTTGAAAAATGGATATTTGGCTAAACCATACGATGAAAGAGATCTTAAAAATGGAATAAAATGGTTGTTTTCAATGGATAAAGCACAGAGAGAAACTCTTTCCAAGCATGGTATTAATAAAGTTAATACTCATTTTTCAGCAGCTAAAGTAGCAAATTTACTTATTGATTTATACAACAAGCAATAGAGATACTTAAATTTTATATTTAGATATTTATAAATGCGTAATAAAATGCCTTAATTTCATATGTAACTGGTCAGAACTGTTCATCTCAGCCCGAATTATTAACTTAAAAAGTAAAAAAAGGTGGAAGCTGTAAACTTCCACCTTTTGGAGTAAAAATGAAAGTATCGATTATTACTACAACTTACAATAGTGCTGAAACTATTGCTGATACGTTGAAATCACTAGAGGAACAAACATACAAAGATATCGAATATATAATCATTGATGGTAATTCTAAAGACAATACGCTAAAAGTTATTAAACAACAATGCTCACGAGTTGCAATAGTGATAAGTGAACCAGATAAAGGTATTTATGATGCACTTAATAAAGGTATAAATGCTGCTACTGGTGATATTGTTGGTTTTTTACATTCAGATGATTTATTTGCTTACCACGATGCGGTTAAAGATATTGTTGATACGTTTCAAAATAATCATTGTGACGCGATATATGCCGACCTTGAATATGTATCAAAAGACAACACTGATAATGTTGTGCGTTTGTGGAAGTCAGGTGAATACTCAAAGCAAAAAATTAAAAATGGCTGGATGCCACCGCACCCTACTTTTTATATGAAACGTGAGTTGTATCGGCAATATGGTTTATTTGATTT
>Ga0209081_1002095_pt1 | contig 11679 bp, 8 predicted proteins | sample GOMGulsemesocosm_4_FD_184636 | JGI IMG/M metagenome (GOLD analysis project Ga0209081, IMG submission 184636) | Methane-oxidizing microbial communities from mesocosms in the Gulf of Mexico - GOM15B Gulf of Mexico (SPAdes) (version 2) | ecosystem: Environmental > Aquatic > Marine > Cold seeps... | reverse complement strand
TCACAAACCTGTTCGGTGCGCGCCTTGCGGCCGACGGCAACCAACAGCTGATCAAACTCGACCGAGGCATGTCCGCCCGCCAGTGATTCCAACTTGGCCAGCTTAACGCCCTCGCCGCTGACCTCAAAACCCACCGTCTTGTGGGAAGTCAGTATTCGTATACCTTCTGCACTAAAGCGCGCACTCACATGCTGCGCCACATCCTCGTCTTCACGGGGCATGACTCGCTCGGCCATATCCACCAGTGTCACCTCTGTGCCTAGGCGGGCAAATGCCTGCGCCAGTTCACAGCCGATGGGCCCAGCACCCATGATCATCAGGCGCTTGGGTTGCTCGGTTAAACCCCAGACAGTGTCAGAGGTTAAATAATCAGTTTGCTCAATGCCCGGGATAGGCGGCACAAACGGTCGTGCGCCCGCGGCAATGATGATGTTCTTGGCGGTGATCACCCGGTCGCCAACTTGTACTTCCCAGGGCGAGAGAATTTTTGCATCGCCACTGACACAGTTCACACCCAAGCCTTCGTAGCGCTCCATTGAATCGTGGGGTTCAATGTCGGCGATCACCTGTTTCACACGTTGCATCACCGCCGCAAAGTCGACCGTCTCTGCGGACTTGAGGGGTGGCAGGGTTAAACCAAAGTCCGCGGCGCGCTGGAAACTGGCGTTGACACCGGCTGAGCGCAGCAGCGCCTTGCTCGGCACACAGCCGGTATTGAGGCAATCACCGCCCATCTTGTCGCGCTCGATCAGGGTCACCTTGGCGTTCACCGCCGCGGCAATATAAGCGCTGACCAAGCCAGCGCTGCCGCCTCCGACCACCACCAGGTTGTTATCAAACTGCTTGGGTTTCTTGAACGGCCGGTAGAGCTTGTATGCCTGCCAGCGGCCCATGAGACCGCGCAGGATATATGGGAAAGCGGCCAGCAACACAAAAGCGCCGAGCAGCCCCGGCGTTAGCACACCCTTGGCCGACAGTTCCTCAATGGCGCCGAGCTCGGCGCCAGCGTTCACATACACAGCGGTGCCCGCCAACATACCCAGCTGGCTGACCCAATAGAAGGTCCAGGTGCGCATGGGTGTTAAACCAAACACGGCGTTAATCGCGAAGAAGGGAAACAGCGGCAGCAGGCGCAAGCTAAACAGGTAGCTGGCGCCGTCCTTGGCGACCCCACGGTTCATGGCTTCGAGGTAGCCGCCAAACTTACCCTGCACCCAATCTCGCAGCAGCGTTCTGGCCAGTAAAAATGCCAGGGTGGCGCCTATAGAGCTGGCAAACGACACCAACAGCAAACCCCAGCCCAAGCCAAATACCGCGCCGCCCATCAGCGTCAGTAGGGCAGCAAAGGGCAGCGACAGGGCCGTGACGAGCACATAACCGGCAAAGAAACCGAGGCCCGCCGCCAGTGGATTGGCATCGGCTTGTGCTTGCAGATAAGCAATCGACAGCCATTGATCACAGCTGCCATCCCCGCAATAACCCCAATAGGTCGTACCCAAGAGGCCCAAAAGCACCAATAAAATAATTTTTTTCATCGCTCTTCCATATTCAATGATGCCCACGGCAGTGGCTGCTTGGAGCGGCCGCAAGGCTATTGGTTCCCGCCTTTCAGGCGATTTCGCTGGCCAGCATAGCCTGTCGGCGCGCCGACGTCAGGCCTTCCTGCTCAAGGGAAGGCGCAGCTTGGGCTTGTGCCTGAGCGGGGCAATTATTATCATCACACCTCTTTGAACGCCGAAAATCGGCCAAGACACATCTCTGGAGAGACATTATGAGCATCGTTCACGTCACTGATGCCAACTTTGAAACTGAAGTTTTGAACGCGGAAGGCCCTGTACTGGTTGATTACTGGGCAGAGTGGTGCGGCCCCTGCAAAATGATCGGCCCAATTCTCGAAGAGCTGGCTGGCGAGTACGCAGGCAAGGTCAAGATCTGTAAAATGGACGTTGATGCCAACCCTGATACCCCGGCCAAATTCGGTATTCGCGGCATTCCAACGCTGATCATCTTCAAAGGCGGCAATAACGAAGCGACTAAAGTGGGCGCTCTGTCCAAAGCCCAGCTCTGTGAGTTTATCGACGCCAACCTCTAATTGGCTAAATCACCCCGGCTGAACATCGGTCGGGGTGATTTAATTTTGCACAGCTGCAATTGAGTCGCTATACTCTTGCGTATTATTTAATTTGTTCTTCTCCTCTAGCTAGACTGACCAGCATTGAGAGACGGCACAAGACTTAATCCTTCGGCCTCTATCGTTGAATCTCTGCAAAAAACCCCACATATTAATGCTCCTTTAATGGATCGCGTCAAACGCATACCATTGATATGTTGCAGTGAGAAATCTGCTCGAAGCCAAAGAATTGAGAACAAAAAAAACCTAACCCCTACGTGGCTACAGTCGTCAAGCAAGATCCCTTGCAGCGACCTAAGTAATAACTCAGGCCACTATCAAACGAATATCACACAGTCGATACCCCTCCTATGAATCTGACAGACCTGAAAACCAAACCCATTGATGAACTTATCGCTCTGGCGAAAGAAATGGGCATGGACAATCTGGCACGCTCGCGCAAGCAAGACATTATCTTCAACATCCTCAAACGCCATGCGAAGGGCGGTGAAGATATCTACGGCGACGGCGTACTGGAAATCCTCCAAGACGGTTTCGGTTTCCTGCGTTCAGCGGAAGGCTCGTATCTGGCAGGCCCGGATGACATCTATGTGTCTCCAAGCCAAATTCGCCGTTTCAACCTGCGTACTGGCGATACTATTTCCGGCAAAATCCGCCCACCGAAAGACGGTGAACGCTACTTTGCGATGCTCAAAGTTAATGAGATTAACTACGATAAACCGGAAAACTCGAAGAACAAAATTCTGTTTGAGAACCTGACACCACTGTTCCCAAACAAGCGCCTGATTCTGGAGGCCGGTAACGGCTCCTCAGAGGATTTGACCGGCCGTATCATCGATCTGGTTGCCCCAATCGGCAAAGGCCAGCGTGGCCTGATCGTCGCACCGCCGAAAGCCGGTAAGACCATCATGATGCAGAACATCGCCCAGGCCATCACTCGCAACAACCCCGAGTGCCACCTGATCGTGCTGCTGATCGACGAACGTCCGGAAGAAGTGACCGAAATGCAGCGCTCCGTGCGCGGCGAAGTGGTTGCCTCAACCTTTGATGAGCCACCTACGCGTCACGTACAAGTGGCCGAGATGGTGATTGAGAAGGCCAAGCGTCTTGTAGAGCACAAGAAAGACGTCATCATCCTGCTCGACTCCATCACCCGTCTGGCCCGCGCCTACAACACCATCGTGCCATCATCCGGTAAAGTGTTGACCGGTGGTGTCGACGCCCACGCCCTCGAGCGTCCAAAGCGTTTCTTTGGTGCCGCGCGTAACATCGAAGAGGGCGGCAGCCTGTCGATCATCGCCACCGCGCTGGTTGATACCGGCTCGAAGATGGACGAAGTCATCTACGAAGAATTTAAAGGTACCGGTAACCAGGAAATACACCTCGACCGCAAGATGGCCGAAAGACGTGTTTACCCAGCCTTGAACATCCGTAAGTCCGGCACCCGCCGTGAAGACCTGCTGATGAAAGAAGACGAGATGCAGCGTGTGTGGATCCTGCGTAAGCTTCTGCACGACATGGAAGACACCAGCGCCACTGAGTTCTTGACCGACAAGCTCAAGGACCACAAAACCAACGATGAGTTCTTCCAGTCCATGCGTCGCAAGTAAGCCCAGCGGACCTTGCACTTGAGCGACAAAAAAAGGGCGATTAATCATCGCCCTTTTTTGTGTCTGCTGATCTACTCTGCTGGTCGTTTTACACCAACCACTATTTTTCCAACATAGCCAATGCGCGCTTCACAGCTTTAAGGCGACGTTTTTTACGCGCTATCTGCTCATCCATATCAGTGGCATTAGAAGCACTGATTTCAGCCAGTTCGAGCTTCAGCTCGCCGTAGTGTTCTTTCAAGTCTTTCATTTGCTGAGCTTTTTCCGCCTTATCAAATACCTGCTCAGCCGCGCTATGGTCGCTGGTCGTCGCGGGGGTATGACGACGCTGGGGCAACACCGATTCACGAACCTGACGTTGATTCATAAAAGCTGGCGAGACGATTTCAATATTATTAAGGTGCAGCTGATCAATCATCTGCCGACGTAAATTCGAGCGCACAAACAACAGCTGTTTGACACTCTCGAGTCGGCCCGCCACACGGTAAACAATCGAAAAATCACCCAGCGATAAAATATACACAAAGGGGTCTTCCAGCTCAGCTTCGACCGCCGCCGCGAGCAAGGCCTCTTCCACCTTGCGATTATCGACGTCATAACCGAGCGACACCTGCGCCGAGATAATCGTGCCGTCGGCGTGCACGACCTTTACCGGATTGGCCGCCAGATACACATTGGGAATGGTCAGCAGATCGCGATCTTCGGTTTGGATTTCCGTGTGAAATAAATCCTGCTCTGTGACCCGACCAAAATATTCGCCCACCTGAATAAAATCCCCCGCCGCATAACTGCGCAGCGAGCGAAGCATAAATCCCGCCATGGCGTTGGCGGCAATGGTGGTCGACGACAAGGCTATGATCGCCGTGAGCAGTAAACCTAACAGCGTCAACAACTGGCCGCGGATCGATGACTCAAGCGGCAGCACCAACACCACGGTGATCATCGCCGCTAACACCGTGAGCAAGCTCAGCAGCTGATCGCGAAAGCGATGGCCTTCGACTTCAACCGAACTGCGGCGACCGAAAAATCTCAACAGTCCCAGGGTCAGAGCCAATACCAACAGCGCAGGCAAAAAATCGACCACCAGTTCGAGGCTAAATGATGAAACGCGATCCAACCAAAGTGTCGACATAATGCCTATTCATTCCCTGTGCTGACTCACTCACCTTTGAGTGATCCATACTTCGATCAATTAATGGGTCGGGCAATTCATACGTTAACCAATCCAGAGGTCAATATAAGCCCTGCGGCGGTGCAGTGCCAACTTGCTTGGGCTAGCGTACAATGTCGCTTCGCTCACCATTAGCCTATGCCATGAAATACAAAGACCTGCGCGACTTTATCAAAATGCTGGAAAAGCGTGGCCAACTCAAACGCATTAGCCAGCCGGTTGACCCAAAACTTGAGATGACCGAAATTTGCGACCGCACGCTGCGAGCGGGTGGTCCAGCCCTGCTGTTTGAAAACCCCATCGGCTCCGACATTCCCGTGCTCGCCAATTTATTTGGCACCACCGAACGGGTGGCCATGGGCATGGGTGAAAAAGACATTACCGCACTGCGTGGCGTCGGCGAGCTGCTGGCCTTTCTAAAAGAGCCAGAGCCGCCCAAGGGTTTAAAAGACGCCTGGCAAAAGATGCCCATATTCAAACAAGTGCTGAACATGGGCCCCAAGGAAGTTGGCAAGGCGCCCTGTCAGCAGGTGGTGATATCTGGCGATGACGTCGACCTCACCCAACTGCCGATTCAAACCTGCTGGCCTGGGGACGCCGCGCCGCTCATCACCTGGCCGCTGGTGATCACCCGCGGGCCACACAAGGAACGTCAGAACCTCGGCATCTACCGCATGCAGCTGATCGGCAAAAACAAGCTGATCATGCGCTGGTTATCCCACCGAGGTGGGGCACTGGATTTCCAAGAGTGGCAGAAACAAAACCCCGGCAAGGGCTACCCAGTATCGGTGGCCCTGGGCGCGGACCCAGCCACAATCTTGGGCGCGGTCACCCCCGTGCCCGACTCACTCAGCGAATACGCATTTGCTGGTCTCCTAAGGGGCGGCAAGACCGAAGTCACCAAAAGCATAGGCAATAATTTACAGGTACCAGCCTCTGCAGAGTTCGTGCTCGAAGGGGTAATTCACCCAGGAGAGATGGCCGACGAGGGTCCGTTTGGCGACCACACGGGTTACTACAACGAGGTCGACAGCTTCCCAGTGTTCACCGTGGAAACCATTACCCACCGCAAAGACCCGATCTACCACAGTACCTACACAGGCAGACCGCCAGATGAGCCAGCCATTCTCGGTCTGGCGCTGAACGAGGTGTTTATACCGCTGTTCCAGAAGCAGTTCCCCGAGGTGGTGGACTTTTACCTGCCGCCCGAGGGCTGCTCCTACCGCATGGCTGTGGTGACCATCAAGAAACAGTACCCCGGTCACGCCAAGCGAGTGATGTTCGGCGTCTGGTCCTACCTGCGCCAATTTATGTACACCAAGTTTGTGATTGTCTGCGACGACGACGTCGATGCGCGCAACTGGGAGGACGTCATGTGGGCCATCACCACACGCATGGACCCCATGCGCGACACCACCATGGTGGATAACACACCCATCGATTACCTCGACTTTGCCTCGCCGGTTTCAGGCCTCGGCTCAAAGATGGGCTTGGACGCCACCAATAAATGGCCAGGTGAAACCGACCGCGAGTGGGGCACACCCATCGAGATGGAGCAGTCGGTAAAAGATAAGGTCGACGACATATGGGATTCACTCGGTATCGACGGCTAACACCACAAGCTCGGGCTCTCGCCTAGATCGAAAGTCTGTCACTAGAAAGGCTGTCACTGGACAGCCTTTCTAGTTTTTTCCTAACCAAGCTCTATCAGCGGAGAACTGTCCATAGCGCCAAGCCTAGGCAACTCTCGACCAAATTCAGTGGCAGTACCACACCCAAAATCCAACCCAGTAAATCCCACAAAGATCAATCTTGTATCTTGCCGCTGAGTGACGATAATAAGTCGTTCAAAATATAGTCATGATGTGCATGGACGCTGACCCCTTTGTTTGCTTCAGTCCCGCCTCAGTCTGTATTACCCCATGGATTCCACCGCCTTTTGCCAAGCCGGTGCCGGAGCGATCGACACAGTAGATGACAAAAGCCGCACCACAGGCCTCTGCCAACCGCTCGCGCTTGGTCCGCTTTCTCGCTGAACTGTCCACCCTTAAGGTCGACAGTTCCCAGCAGAATTTGGCCGAGCAGCTGGGGCGCCTGATCGACTTGTCAGACTCCATCACCTTAGCCCGAGCGCTGGGACGTCGACCGTCATCTGCGGGCGAGCGCTGCGTCGACAGCGCCGCGCGGGTGCACCAGGACCTGCTCGAAACCCGCGAGCGCATGATGCGCGCCATTGCCCGCAGCTTTGCCCCAGAGACTGGACCAACACGCATTAAGGTGCCCAGCTCGCGCGCCAACGCCCCGGCCGACAAGCTGCAAACCTTTGAACCCTACCAGCGCTTTTACGTCATGCATCAGGCGGAGATGGATACGGGCATAGAGAGCCTGCGCCTGCGGGTGCGCGAGGGCATCAGCGGCTTTGCCCCCGAGCTTGCGCAGCTGGCCGACCTCGACAAGACCCTCAGCGACAGCCTTGCGGTGCACAGCCGCAAGCTCTTTAGCGTGATTCCCAAGCTGTTGGAGCAACGCTTCCAACAGCTATTGGCTGAGCATCAAGCGCAGGGCCTAAGCGACACAGATGAGAACAACCAACCCGCCCACTGGCTTGTGCCGGGGGGCTGGCTCGAACGCTTCTACCAAGACATGCGCGAGCTGCTATTAGCCGAATTTGATGTGCGCCTGCAACCCGTATTAGGGTTGCTTGAAGCACTGAACGAACGAGTAGACACAACACTATGACCCGACTTCTTTTTGCCGGCGCCTTTGCGCTGGGCGCCGCGGCCACCCTCTGGATTGGCCAAGTATTCTTTAGCGCGGGCGATGCCCTCGGCATGACGGTCACCCTGCTCATCGCCCTGGTCTACGCCATTGGCGCCCTTGAGCTGCGCCACTTCCGGCGCGCCACTGGCACCCTCGACCGAGCGCTAACAAACCTGACACAACCTGTGGATAACCTCCACGAGTGGTTACGCCAGCTCGACCCCAGCCTGCAAAACAGCGTGCGTCTGCGCATCGAAGGCGAGCGCAATGGCCTGCCAGCTCCGGTGCTTACCCCCTACCTAGTGGGCCTGCTGGTGATGCTCGGTCTACTGGGCACGTTTGTCGGCATGGTTGGCACACTCAAGGGCGCGGTACTGGCCCTACAGGGCAGCAGCGAACTTGAAGCCATACGCGCCGGTTTGACCGCCCCCATCGAAGGTCTCGGTCTGGCCTTTGGCACCTCGGTCGCCGGTGTCGCGGCCTCGGCTATGCTCGGTTTGCTATCGACCCTCAGCCGTCGCGAGCGATTGCAGGCCAGCCACCTGCTCGACACCAGCATTGGCAGTCAGCTGCGCCAGTTTTCGCGCAGCCACCAACAACAGCAAGCCTATCAAGCGATCCAGCACCAGGCCGAATCACTGCCAGAGGTGGCCGCACAACTCAGCTCACTGGCCGGGCACCTGGGGAATATGGGTGAGCGCATAGGCGAGCAGCTGCTGGCCAACCAGAACAGCTTTCAGGGCACCGTCACCGACCTCTATCGCGAGCTGAGCGAATCGGTGGATGCCTCGCTGAAACAGAGCCTAGCCGAGAGCGGCAAGCTCGCCAGCGCCAGCATTGCGCCTATGGTGGAACAAACCATGGCGCAGATCAGCGCCAGCGCCCAGAACAGCCAAGCGCAGCTGCAAGCCAATAGCGAACAACAGCTGGCCCAGGTGAGCCAACACCTGGAGAGCAACAACCAACTGCTGCGCGACAGCCTTGAGTCCAGCCATGCCCAGCAGAGCGAGAGCAGCGCGAAACTGCTTGAGGGCGTCCGTCTAGCCAGCGACAGCATTGCCCCTATGGTGGAGCAAACCATGGCGCAGTTGAGCAGCGCCTGCGAGCAAACCCAACAACAGCTGCAGCACGGCACCGAGCAACAGCTGCAAAAAGTAAGCGAGCAGCTGGCCGCCCACCAACAGCAACTAAGCCAGCACTTGCAAGCCAACCTCGAACAGCAAAACGTCAGCACCACGGCAATGGTGACAAGTTTTGGTGAAACCTCCGAGCTCTGGGCCAAGCAGCAACAGCAGCAGGCCGAGCAACTGAGCGACACCCTGCAGACATCCTTGCAACAACTGCGCAGTGATGAAAGTCAGCGCAGCGATGCGGCCGTCGCACGTCTTGGCGAGCTGGAGCAGGGCGTCACCGCACAACTTGCGACCCTCGGCCAAGCCCTAGAAACCCCGATGACACGTCTCATAGAGACCGCCTCTGAAACGCCGAAGGCCGCCGCCGAGGTCATTGAAGAGCTGCGCCGCGAGATGAGCAAGAACATTGAGCGCGACAATGACCTACTGGTCGAGCGAGCGCGCCTTATGCAGCAGCTCGATTCCCTGGCGCAAACCATGGAACAGAGCTCGAGTGGCCAGCGCGAAGCTATCGACACCCTCATCAGCCGCTCCGCCGACACCCTCGCGCAAGTAGGCAATCAGTTTGGCGAGCGCTTAGAAGGCGAGGCCAGCAAGCTGGCTGAGGTCGCCGATCACTTCACCGCCAGCAGCCAAGACGTCGCCAGCCTCGGCGAGTCCTTCGGCATAGCCGTGCAGCAGTTCAGCGAGTCCAACACCCAGCTGATGGAAAACCTCACGCGTATAGAGACCTCCCTGCAGGCCTCGAACAACCGCAGCGATGAGCAGCTCAGCTACTACGTCGCCCAGGCCCGCGAGATCATCGACCACAACCTGCTCTCGCACAAAGAGATTCTCGACGCCCTGCGCCTCGAAAGCGCCGCCCAGAACAAAGACAAGGATTCAGCCGCCCCCGAGCAGCAGTCGCTGATCGAAGGGGTTAACGAGTGAACGAGCTAGACCAAGACAACGCCCACGCGCCCCCCATCTGGGCCATTTTTGGCGACCTCATGTCCGGCCTGGTCGGTGTGTTTGTGCTGCTGCTGGTGTGGGCACTGGGTTTTCAATTGGAGCTGGCGCAATCGCTGAAACTGGAAACCGCCAAGCGCGAACTGGAACAACAGCGCCGCATGGATTTAGAAGAGGCCTTGAGAGACCCGCTGCAAACCGGTCGCGTCACCCTGCAGGACGGGCGCATCGGCATCAGTGGCAGCGTTTTGTTTGCCATCAACTCCGACCAACTGCAGCCAGAGGGGCGCCAGCTGCTCAGCAGCCTTATAGCCCCGCTCAAGGTCTACCTGGGCGAGCGCGAACAGATGCTGATGATCAGCGGTTTTACCGACGACCGGCCGATTCGCGGCGGACACCGCCAGTTTAACGACAACTGGGAGCTCTCGGCCCAGCGCGCGCTCACCGTTACCCGCGTCCTAGTCGAAGAGGGCATGCCCGCCACCATGGTCTTCGCCGCCGCCTTCGGCGCGCAGAACCCAGTGGCCAGCAATCTGGATGCCGAGGGTCGCGCCAAGAACCGCCGCGTGGAAATGGCCCCGGTGCCGAAAAACAAGCCATCGGAGAACACCGCTTCCCTTGCCAGCCCAAACCCCAGCAAGCAGGCATCTGTCGTTGAAACTGTCGTTAAAAGCGTGGCTGAGACGGGTGCTAATTTCAGTGAAGGGGCCGAACCCAAGACATGAGCAGCCAAGCGCTAGAGCAGACATTGGACACATTGGCCGGCGAACACGCCGACCGGCATGACCCAGTGCGCTTCGGTTACATACAAGCGCTGGCGCGGCGCGCCAGCCAGCAGCGCGAGTCCGTTGCGCAAAGCCTGCTCAGCAAAGCCGAACAGGCCCTAGACCGCTACCAGAGCGACTGGCAGGCCGCCCGTCAAGAGGCCCAGGCCACCCTCAACGACATTGGGCAGCTGTCGAGCGAGAGCGGTTCGCTGGCCGAAATATTATTTACCCAGGGCGAATTTAAAAAACTGCCGCCGCTCAAAGAGCAGCTGCTGCGCCAGCAAGCGCAGCAGCTCAGCCTCAAGGACCTGACCGAGCTCACCCAGAGCATCAACGCCACAGCCCAGGCCGAGAGTGAAGCCGACAAACAACTGACCTTCGACGAACTGCTGCAACAGCAAGAACAAACCACCTTAGAAGAGCTAGGCGGCGATCTGACCAACAAACGCGAAGGCAGCCCCGCCAACAGCGACAGCGGCCAGCTCGAGCTGCAATCGATGAAGCACTACCGCGAGGCGATGAAGTACCACAACATCGACCAGCTGGTGAACCGCGCCATCAACGAGGGACCAGAGAACCCAGGTCCCCTCAATCCGCAGATGCTGGCGATTAAATCGCTGAGCAAAATGCGCGACTGCTCAGAGCAGTACTCGCGGCGCTTTGCTTCTTATATTGATACTTTGTTGTGGTTGGAGAAGGCTGGGAGTAAGTTGCCCGCCAAAGGCGGGAAGTAGTTCTTCTTTTTTGTTTTTGTTCGGTGGGTGCTGGTGGTTTTTTTGGGGGGGGTGGCTCGGAGTTTCCTTCCAAGAAGTTATTTTCTTGTTTGATGGCTGCTTTTTCGGCCAGCTGGCCGAAACCAGAGCTTTCAGACAAAGACACTCAATGAATAGGGCAGAGGCATTTAATAAACACATAACACTTCCCCTTATTCTCCAGCCCTAGGAGCACGGATTGAAAATAACCCTCGTAATCCTTATTAGTTTTATCTTGGCATCCATTATCGGTACTGCAGGCGAATCTTTTGCTGAGTCAGTGAAAAAGAATGCCATTGAATCTTATGTTGCCGAGGTGTTCACCAAAGACCAAATTTCAACCATGTCAAAACAAGAGTTACATCAAGCTTCTTTAGAGACAGTGAGCTCATCAAGGTTAGATCTGG
>Ga0209081_1002094_pt1 | contig 11680 bp, 8 predicted proteins | sample GOMGulsemesocosm_4_FD_184636 | JGI IMG/M metagenome (GOLD analysis project Ga0209081, IMG submission 184636) | Methane-oxidizing microbial communities from mesocosms in the Gulf of Mexico - GOM15B Gulf of Mexico (SPAdes) (version 2) | ecosystem: Environmental > Aquatic > Marine > Cold seeps... | reverse complement strand
ATGATGCTTCCCCTTGGGTTTTGCTAACTGTAGATGTTTTTGTTGATAATAATGAAGCAACTTTAAGTTGAGTTTGTATCCGTGTTTTAGTACCATCTTGGAACACAATAACAGTATCAATATCAACTACTTCTTTATCATCATATATAGATGAAATGATATCACCATATTTATCTGCAATAACACCACGCCTAACTTTACGTGTACGCGTTAACTCACCGTCATCAGCATCAAGCTCTTTATAAAGCAAGATAAACTTACGTATTTTCTGTGATTCAGGTAAGCTTTCATTAACGCGAGTAATTTCTTCTGATATTTTGTCATAAACTTCAGGTAAAGAAGACAGGTTTGTATAGTTTGTAAATGCTAAACCTTGCTGCTCAGCCCATTTAGATAAAATACTAAACCGAATACAAACAATTGCAGAAAGATAAGGTTTATCTTTACCTAAAATAACTGCTTCACCAATGAATGATGAGAATTTAAGTTTGTTTTCAATATATTGAGGTGAATACTGAGCACCATTGCTAGTGCAGGCTAAATCTTTAATACGGTCAATAACCACTAAGTGCCCTGAAGGTTTAAAGTAACCTGCATCACCTGTATGCATCCAGCCCTCTTTAACATCTTCATCATAAGCTTTTTGATTATTAAGGTAGCCTGTAAACATGCCCACTGTTTTGGCGATAATTTCACCAACACCTTGTTTATCAGTATTAATAACTTTAATTTCAGCTGAATCAAAAGCAAAACCAACACTGTCATAATCAATATCATCTTCATTATGAATAGTATAAGCACCACACATTTCTGTTTGACCATAAAGCTGGCGAAGTGGAACACCAATTGTTTGGAAAAACTTAAATGTATCAGGGCCCATCGCAGCGCCACCTGTTGCTGCTGATTTGAGGAAAGTAAACCCTAATCGATCTTTTAAAGCATTCATTAATAATGTGTCTGCTAACCAAGAACGTTCACCTTTTTCTTGTGCTTTTTCTGCTAAACCCATAGCAAAGTTAAATACTTTTTGCTTAAGTGGTGTTGAGTCCATCATTCTTGCTTGAACATCAGCTAAAATACCTTCCCACACTCTTGGTGCAAGTAAGACAAAACTTGGGCCTATTTCACGCAAATCTGACATCAGTGTTTCTTGTTCTTCAACAAAGTTAACAATTTGACGAGCAATTAACGCCTGACCTACTGCATAAACTTGCTCCATAATCCATGGAAGTGGAAGCACAGACACATAGTTATCACCTGCATTTCTAGGGTCTGCACGAAGGTAAGAGCTACAGTGTTTAACAAAATCACCACCATTTAATAGTGCGATTTTAGGCTTTGAAGTCGTTCCTGATGTAGTACAATAAATAGAAATATCTGCTGGGTTAGTGTCATCAACCAATTTGTCATATAAATCAGGACTAATTGTTTCAATTTCCTGACCTTTTTTATATAAATCTTCGATACTAATTAAACGTTTATCATCATATTTACGCATCCCTCTAGGATCGCAATAAACAATATATTTAACTTTTGGTATTTCATCACCAAGTTCTAATAATTTATCACATTGTTCTTCATCTTCAGCAATAACAACAGTTGCGCTACTACTATCAAGTAAGTAAACAACTTCATCATGCATTGAATCTTGGTAAATACCAATAGAAAAACAACGCATAGAATGAGCTGCAACTTCACCCCAAACCCATTCAGGTCGGTTATCACCTAACAATGCAATTGCATCACCAGAACTAACTCCCATATCAAGTAAGGCTAGTGACATCCATTTAACACGGTTATTATAATCATCCCATGTAAATTCATTCCAAATACCAAACTCTTTTTCTCTCATTGATACTTCATTAGGCCAATTAATTGCATTATGGCGTAATATTTTAGGAAACGTATCTAACGCTCCCATTTCAAATCTTTTTTGATTTTCAACATTGGTTGAACCATCTACTGGTAAAGCCATTAGCTCACCTCCTCTAATTCAACATCGTCATCTTCAAGACCTAAGTAGGCACGTTTAACGTAAGGATCTGCCATTACTTCATCTGGTAAACCACAAATAAGTTTTTTACCAAAATCGAGCACCATAACTTCATGGGAAATATCCATGACTACACCCATATCATGCTCTATCATGACAACTGTTATGCCAAATTCTTCATTGAGATCTAAGATATAACGAGCCATATCTTCTTTTTCTTCTAAATTCATACCTGCCATAGGTTCATCAAGTAGAATCAATTCAGGCTTTAATGCCATTGCGCGTGCTAGCTCAACTCTTTTGCGTAAACCATAAGACAATGTTCCAGCAATTGACTTTCTAATATGCGATATTTCAAGAAAATCAATAACTTCTTCAACTTGACGTCGATGCGCTAGCTCTTCTTGTTGAGCATTAGATGCCCAATATAACGGGCCTGTTAACCAGTTGTTTTTTAATAAATGATGTCGGCCTACCATAATGTTGTCAAGTACTGACATATGGCCGAATAAAGCTAAGTTTTGAAATGTACGCCCCATGCCTAAATCCGCTCTATCATTTGGACGTAAGTTAGTGACATCTTTATCATTAAAATTGATAGTACCGCTGTTTGGACGATAACGACCAGAAATACAATTAAGCATGGAGGTTTTACCCGCACCATTTGGGCCGATAATTGAAAATACAGATCCTTTCTTAACCTCAAAACTAACATCCGTAAGTGCTTTTACACCACCGAAAGCTAAAGAGATTTGATCTATTTTGAGTATTGACTCAGTCATACTCACACTCCTAAATTAGTAAAAATATGAAAATATTATTGATTTAAATTTATAAAACATAGACTTTAAAAAAGAAAGGGGGGTTTAGCCCCCTTCCAAAACGTAACAACAAAATGGGAAGTGTTACGTGTACAAAGTTCTACTTAAACTAAAGTACGTATTTTAATGACATTTGTACGAAGTTTGAATCAACGTCTTGATCATCTCTTGAGAAATTACCAACTTCAAAACCTAATGCTAATTGTTTCGTTAAGTTTTTAAATACGTTAACGCTCCATTGCGTACTTTCCCAATTTGAGATGTCGGCTTCAGCATGGCCATAAGCGAACGTTGAACGAACGTTTTCATTCCAAAAATGACGATAAGCAACAATGTATGCTGTTGACTCTTCCGCTTCACCACCTGCAACATCTGTCGCTGAAGCAACCCCTACATAACGACCCATATTACCGCCGTGTAATTGGAAACGAATATCATCTTTACCAGACGTTTTTAAACGACCAGCAACAGAATAACCAACACCAGTTTCAGTGTTGTTAGCATCAACATTTAGTTGGCGAAAAAGACCTGCAACAGAAACATTACCCCAGTCACCTTTAAAAGTGTATTTAGCAATCACATCTGGCACACTATCATTAGCACCATCATCTGCGCCACCAAAAGTATATGGATTCTCTAATGATACTTGAAAATTACCCGTGCTATAGCGTACTTGGCCTTGACGAATAAAGGCTAAACCATTCGCTGGACCAGCAAAATCAGCTGTTTCAGCAATCGCACTAGTATTCATTAAAGTAGACCATGTTTGGCCTACTAATACATCTTCATACTTAATAAAAGCATGACGAATACGTGGGTTGGCTGAGTTAGAGATAATTTCATTACCACCACCGCCGTAAAAATCCATTTCAATGAAACCCATTACATCACCATGAACATATTTCATGTTAAAACGTGTTTCGTTTGCAAAAAGGTTAAATTGAGACTTGCTTTCAGCTAAAGGTGCTCCTAATGCTGAACCAGCCCAAAACTGTCTATAAGCAACATCGCCACTTACATAACGTGCATCTACTTTAATGTAACCACCAAAAGAGATTTTATCTTCATCTGATAATTTAATTTCATAGCCTGCATTAGCAGCGCTAGTTACAGCTAATAAGCTAGTAGCTAGCAATAATTTTTTAATTTTTGACATTAGTGTATCCCATCTTAGTTTTATCTTAACCTTATGTAATTTCATAAAATTTATAGATCATATTTTAATATAGTGTAATGTTCAGGGTAAAGATCTATGTCTTTTTAGAACATGTTTATTTTTACTTATATAAAGTAGAGAAAAACATCAAAGAAATAAATTAGACCTAAGTCTAAGAAGTGTAGTTAACTTTATTTTTATGCAATATTATTGTGCTTTAAAGCCAATTCTAAAAGCTCCCCAATGTTTGCCTTGGACAAAAATTGGTGCAGATACATCGTGCATTATTTCACCTGTATCACGTTTATATGTTTGTAGTAAAAATTTCTCTGTATGCTGACCACATCGAATACCGGTAGGATCATTGAAAAGCCTTTTGGTACGATTATTAACTACATCTATTTCAGGATTTCCCGTCAGAGGTTTTGAAAAACATTTATTATGTGTAGGAAAATAACCATTGATATCAACAGCACCAGCATAAATCATATCGTTAAATTCACTTAATAATGGCTCTTGAATTTGAGGTAAATTTTGGTCAGTAAAGCTATCAAAGCTTGTGGTGTATTTTTTAGGTTCTACATTTCCCATAGGTTTATAATTAAAATCAAATAGTTGCTGTAAGGTTATTTTTCTATCAGAAATACTTTGTTCAAACATATCACCAATTTTTTTAGCTGCAATTTGAGCTTGTTGACTCATCGATGAAATTAACGTTTGACTGTCAAATTCTGAAAGCTCAATAAATATGGATTCAGTGCTAGTTGATAAACTAGATGCCTGTGTTGAAACAGCTTGTGTTTCTTTACTTTTATCCAAAAGGAAATCATGTAAATTAACAATAGAATTAGATATTTCTTCAGCAGCAAAGTCTTGCTCTTTTAATGCCTGGCTTATTTGATCACTGGCAGCTGATGACTCTGTCATTAGCTGATCAATTTGCTCAAATGATTTGGATAAATCACTCATTGTTGTTACTACACTTTCAGTTTGATCAACTATTGTAGACATTACTGAGGTTGTTTGACTTGTTTCTTCTCCTATTTGTTTTAACATTTCAGCTATTTGATGAGTTGCATCAGCTGTTTTTCCTGCTAATGCTCTAACTTCGTCAGCAACTACAGCAAAACCTCTGCCTTGTTCCCCAGCGCGAGCAGCTTCAATAGCGGCATTTAATGATAATAAATTTGTTTGCCCTGAAATTCCATCAATAACATCAGTTATGCTTTGAATTTCTAATGCTTTTTTCTCAAGAGATTTGATTTTATCAGCAGCATTATTAACAGCAACACTCAGTTCAGTGACAATTTCAATATTTCCTGCTAGTTGTTGAGAACTTGAATTACTTGCGGCCATTGCATGGTTTGATTGCTCAGAAGCAAGCGCAGCATGGTCATTAATTTGTTTACTATTGGCAGACATTTCTTCAGCAGAAGCAGCAAGCCTGTCAACATCTTCACTTGAATGCTCAATAGCATGAGCAAGTTGGTCAAGAAAAAAACCGACTTCAGCGGAACTGATTGCTAAGCCGCTTACTTTATTACTTATATTATCACCAACAAGGCTCATTTTTTCTGTTACTTGAGTGGCAGAGTCATCTTGAGCTTTTTGATTATTAATATTCGTTTGGGCGGATATATAGTTGAGAATAAATAAGCAAATAAAAACACAAAAAAAGCTTACAAGTGAAGATATGATAGGAGAGTTAATGGTCTTATAGCTGAAAAAATAAATTACTGAAATTACTATTGAGGATATTAAGGTAATAGCTATATTTTTTGTGAACTTATTATTTGAATTATTGTTCATTACTTTACTCACTCATTAATATAGGAAATTTATGCCAGTGTGAGCACAATCTTTAATAATAGTAAGGTATAAACAGAGTAACAACAAGACTTTAGTCGTAGGAAAGAGGTGCTTTAGTCGAAGGAAAGAGGTGGGTTTAGCCACATACAATAAAAAAGGGTAAATAGATTACCCTTTAAGTTTTAATTCATTAAGATTTTAATGGACAGGTATTTAAACCTAAAATTTTATAAAGTGGGCACATGCCAAATAAGCCTGTGAATAAAGGCACTATACCTACCCAACCCCATACAGTTTGAGGGCCAATGAATACTAGACTAAGTAAAACTAGCCCTACAATAATACGTAAAATTTTATCAATACCGCCAACATTTTTCATTTGTTAGTTCCTTTATAAGTTAAGTTATTTGTTTTTTAAATATAGCTTGGAGGTAGTTTACTTTTTAAAAAGGGATCTAACAGTGACAAAGTCACACAAGTGGTGTTTTTGCTAAATTTTCAATTTTTTCGATATTAACTAAGGTTATTTCACCTCTATTGAGTTGCAACCAATTTTTACCTTCAAAAATTTTTAATTGCCGACTAATAACTTCACGTGCAGTACCAAGTTCAATCGACAGAGTTTGATGAGTAACTATAAGCGTTTTATTGTGGTCAAAATTTTTGAGTAAATAATTAGCAAGACGAATATCTATGCGGTTAAAACTGACCTCTCCAACTAAGTTAATTATATCACACAACCGTTTGCCATAAGTATTAAAAACAAAGGTTCTAAAGTCATTTGACTCCGCTAAACCTTTATTAAATTCAGCTAAAGGAATCACTAAAGCTTCAACAGGCGTTTCAGTCAAACCTTCTGCGGGATAGTTATTATTAGCGAGTAAACATGTTGTTGTTAATGTACAAGATTGACCGTCTTGTACTCGGTATAGCACTATCTCTCGGCCGTTCATTGCACGGGTATAAACCTTTACGCTTCCTTCTACTACTAATAAATAATTTTCACAACTTGCACCTTGATAAAAAATAGTTGTATTTTTAGGTAATTTAACACGCTTGGCATTTTCGATTAAGCGGCGACCGATATTATCAGCAATTATGGAAAACAAGATATCTACCTTCATGATAAAAATGTGATGGGTATAATATCAAGAGTTTACCATTTACTTAGTATTAAGCTATAGAAGTTCAAGCAATGTTGTTTCTTTATGAGAAGACAGTTCACTGTTTTGTGCTAATAATAATTCAGCAGTGGCAATGGCATCATTAAGTGCGTTATGAGCAAAATGATCAGGTAAATTATACTTATTTCTTAGGCTCGGTAAGCGTAATTCAGACGGATCGTAGGCAATATCTTGCCTGTCTAATCGTCGTTTTGCTATCGCTAACGTATCTATGATTGGGAAAACTGGCGAAACACCATAAAGTTCAATACAAGCCTGGGTTAAAAATTGACGTTCTATTCGGGCAAAGTGAACTAACATTACTTTACCGGCTAATGCTTTAAGTAACTGTTCTACAACGATACGTAAAGCTTTTCCTTGATCTTTTTGTTCATCTGTTATTTGATGAATAATAACATTACTTTCTTCAAGTGCATCTTTGGTTTTAATAATTTGATGGTAGCAAGTCGGTAGCTTAATTTGAAGTTTATCAATATCAACAAAGCCAACACTTAACAGTTTATCTGTTTTAGCATTGAGCCCTGTTGTTTCAAAATCAACTGATAAAATGGGTAATTCATTTATTGGCGTTTTAAGATCAGGAAAAGGAACAGATAAAAAATCAAATAATGCGCCCTTAGGTACTTTTTTTAATAGCTTCTTTCGTTTGGCTTCATAGCCAATAAGCCATGAAAATAAAGGGTTGTTTTTAATAGACATTAAAATGTTGCCTGTCTTGAGTCTTGTAATGTTTTAATGACCTTAAAAGCATCTTTTAAATGCTCTCTTTCTAACTTAGAAATATCTTTAGGTGATAAAAAACTGTCTGCAGGTTCATTGTTTTGTAGTTGTTGTGCTTGATGTGACATACGCAATATGCCTAAAAATTCATAAGCATCAATTAAGCTTTCTGCAGAAGAGCTACTTAATGAAGGTGTTCCAGCGGCTTGTTGAATTCGCTCAATTGTATTTACAGCATTAATCCCTTCAGCTAAAGCGTAAATACGTGCTAAGTCAACAATAGGAGCTAAGCCGTTATGTTTTAAATCAAGCGATGCTTTGTGTTTACCATTTTGACTTAAGACAAAATCACGAAAAAAGCCGAGAGGAGGTCTAAGCGCAAGTGCATTTTTTGATAAATGTGCAATGAAAAGGGTATTGCTTTTTGTTTTGCTTAGCATCTCTTTACGTACTTTACCTAATAAAGAGGTATCACCATAAATTGTTTCTAAATCAAAAAAAACACTGCCGTTAAGTAATGCTTGAGGGCTTGGGGTATCAACCCAACTACTGAAATAGTTTTGCCAAGTTTTTTGGGTTTGTCGCCATTTTGGGTTGGTTGCCATGATGTCACCAGGACAATAAATAAACCCACAAGTTGCTAAACCATCACATACGTAGGTTGCTAAATTTTTAAACCACTCATCATCTTCAGGTTTCATGCTGTTGCAAATAATAAGTGCGTTGTCTTGGTCTGAATGGGCTAATTGTTCTTGTCGGGCTTGAGAGCCAGCAGCTAACCACGCATATGGTACAGGTGCAGGGCCATACTTTTTCTCTGCCATTTCAATTAATCGCTTGGTTAATGCCATCGTTATAGCACTAATGGTTTTACCCGCATGGTCAGCACTACTACCTAATTTTTCTAATTTAACTTGAAGTTTAGGTAGCAATTGACTCATTTCAGCTAAAGATTCAATGCTATTGGTTTTATGAATAATGCTCGATAGATTAACAGCGTTATGTCCTTCATTATTCATAAGGTCTGTGACTGTTACCATACCAACAACTTTGTCACGTTTTGTAACGGGTAAATGATGAATATGTTTTGATGTCATTATCATTAGTGCATCGTAAGCATTATTTTTTATATCAATAGTGCTCATGTTTTCAGTCATTATATGGGCAACATCTTTTTGAATATCTAACCCTTCTGCAACACAACGTCGACGAATATCTTTATCAGTCACAATACCTACAGGCTTATCACCATCAACAACAACAAGACATGAATAACTATGTTTGGTCATCTTTATTGCCGCATTTTGAATCGTTTGATTTTTTTCAATACAGGCAATAGGGGTATGGTAAAAGTTACTTACCGGCATATTCATTAATGTTGAAGATATAATTGCATCTTCATTCACTTGAGACATTTTATGCTTTAAACGTTCAGCAGAGCTATGACTAAAGTGTTTTTTTAAAGCAGGGTGTTTTTCTCCAATATGTAATATTACTGAACATGGAATACTATAAATTAAGCTGTCTTCATCTGTTTTTATAGTGATTTCATTATCAATGTTTTCACTTGATAAGATTGAATTGCAAAATTGAGTGCATAAATCACTTTCACCTAAACGACTTATTAATTCGCCACTAGATGATAAGCAAGACATAGCACCCTTTCTTATGATGTATAAACGGTCATCATTGACTGTTTTTGGCGGCAATGTTTCATTATGTCTTAAATAGCTAATATCAATTTCGCGTACCAATTGAATAAGGTCATCTGAAGGCAGGTCATCAAATGGGGGGATGTTCTGAATAAATGCGGTGATTTCTGAAAGTTCTATATCCATTATTTTCTAATATAAAAGGAAAGTGACGTTTCTAATTTAGGTCTGACAGCGTGTTCAGTCAACACTTGAATGTAAAATTTAGACTAAAGTTGAATACCCGCTAAAAAAAAAGCTTGTTAGTGTAAGCAGTAGTTGAAGTTGAATATGGATTTTTGTCAGTATATTTTTGTTGAGCTAGGCTACTGACATAAATCTATATTCATACTTTCTCTAAAATTATAACTAAATAATAATAACAGCATAAAAATATAGCTCAATTTCAAAAAGTTAAACTTAAATCATTGAAATTGATATATTAAACGCTACGTCGCTAGGAGACTATTGTGGAAAATAAAGAAACTTATTGGTCGGAAAACCTCCGTCTTATCTTTATATGTCTTGCAATCTGGTTTGTGGTTTCATTTGGTTTAGGTCTACTCCTTGTAGAACCACTAAATGCAATTCGTCTAGGTGGGTACAAACTGGGTTTTTGGTTTGCACAGCAAGGTTCTATTTACTCATTTCTAGGTTTAATCTTTTGGTATGGTGCCAAAATGAATAAGCTTGATAAAAAATATAACGCGGAGAGCTAATAAATGGAAGAGTTAAAACTATATACTTACATTGCAGTATTTGGCACTTTTGCATTGTATTTTGGTATCGCTTTTTGGGCACGTGCGAGTTCAACAAGTGATTTTTACGTTGCAGGTGGTGGCATAACGCCGATGCAAAATGGTATGGCAATTGGCGCCGATTGGATGAGTGCAGCGTCATTCATTTCAATGGCTGGTTTAATTGCTTTCTTAGGTTACGGTGGCTCAGTTTTCTTAATGGGTTGGACTGGTGGTTATGTGCTACTGGCCATGCTACTTGCTCCATACATGCGTAAACATGGTAAATTTACTGTTCCTGAATTTATTTCTGATAGATATTATTCTAAAGCAGCACGTATTGTTGCGGTAATTTGTTTGATTATTGCATCATTAACTTACATTATCGGTCAAATGAAAGGTGTAGGTGTTGCTTTTTCTCGCTTCTTAGAAGTTGAATATGATAACGGTTTATACATTGGTATGTTCGTTGTTTGGGTATATGCAGTAATGGGCGGCATGAAAGGTATTACATACACGCAAATCGCGCAGTATGTAGTAATGATCTTTGCTTACACTATTCCAGCAGTATTCATTTCACTACAATTAACGGGTAACCCTATTCCACAGTTAGGATTAGGTAGTACTTTAGCTGATGGTAGTGGTATGTACTTACTTGATAAACTTGATTTAGTAGTCACTGATTTAGGTTTTAAAGAATACACTACAGCTAACTTAGGCGGCACATTGAATATGTTCGCTTACACCATGTCATTGATGATTGGTACAGCAGGTTTACCTCATGTAATTATGCGCTTCTTTACTGTTCCTTCAGTACAGGCGGCACGTCAATCAGCAGGTTATGCACTTGTTTTCATCGGTTTGCTTTATACTGTTGCTCCAGCAGTTGGTGCAATGGCTCGTCTTAATTTGATGAATACTATTGAACCTGCTGCAGGTCAAAACCTTGAGTATGCTGAGCGTCCACAATGGTTTAAAGACTGGGAAAAAACGGGTCTATTAAAATATGAAGACAAGAATGGTGATGGTAAAATTCAATACACAGCGGATAAAGCAACGAATGAAATGGTTAAAGTTGACCGTGACATTATGGTACTAGCTAACCCTGCTATTGCGAACTTACCAAACTGGGTAATTGCATTGGTTGCCGCAGGTGGTTTAGCCGCAGCACTATCAACCGCAGCCGGTTTACTATTAGCTATATCTTCCTCAATATCTCATGATTTAATGAAAGGGGTGTTAACGCCTGACTTGTCTGAGAAAAACGAATTGTTAGCGGGGCGTGTTGTTATGACAATAGCAATCATTGTTTCTGGTTACTTAGGGCTGAATCCACCAGGATTTGCCGCAGGTACGGTGGCACTAGCCTTTGGTCTAGCCGCATCAAGTATCTTCCCTGCGCTAATGATGGGTATTTTTTCTAGGAAAATGAGTGGCACAGCGGCAATTGCTGGCATGTGTTCTGGTATCGGTATCACAATGTTGTACGTGTTCCAACACAAAGGCATTATGTTTATTCCTGGTACTTCATTCCTAGGTGGTATGGAACCTAACTGGTTCATGGGTATT
>Ga0209081_1002093_pt1 | contig 11681 bp, 8 predicted proteins | sample GOMGulsemesocosm_4_FD_184636 | JGI IMG/M metagenome (GOLD analysis project Ga0209081, IMG submission 184636) | Methane-oxidizing microbial communities from mesocosms in the Gulf of Mexico - GOM15B Gulf of Mexico (SPAdes) (version 2) | ecosystem: Environmental > Aquatic > Marine > Cold seeps... | reverse complement strand
ATCAAAATCAATTAAAATAGTATTGAAACGAGCAACAGCATCAAACAATTCTGCAATGTAATCGTGCGGTTCAATTTGTGTAGTGAACGCATTGAAACTCAAACCTAATGAGCCAACAAATTCTTCAGCAAAGCCATGCCAGTTTACATCAGGGTAAGCACTTAGGTGAGCATTGTAGTTACCAACGGCGCCGTTAATTTTACCTAATAATTCTACTTCAGCAATTTGTTGACGCTGGCGCTTTAAACGCACGTACACATTCGCCATTTCTTTACCTAATGTACTCGGTGAAGCTGGTTGTCCGTGAGTACGACACATCATAGGGATTGTTTTGTACTCTATGGCTAAGCCTTTAATTTTAGCTAAAATTTCATCAAGCGCAGGTAATAAAACGAGTTCACGACATTCTTTTAACATTAAACCGTGAGAAAGATTGTTAATATCTTCAGAAGTACAAGCGAAGTGAATGAATTCAGTTACCGCATGTAGTTCAGGGTTATCACTAATTTTTTCTTTTAAGAAATATTCAACGGCTTTAACGTCATGATTAGTGGTTGCTTCAATGGCTTTAATACGTAGCGCGTCTTGCTCGCTAAAGTCGCTTACAATGTTATTTAATGCTTGGTTAGCTGCATCACTAAATGCAGGAACTTCTTCAATTGCTTTCGTTGCACTTAATTTTTGCAACCAACGTACTTCAACCGTTACACGGTATTTGGTTAGGCCAAATTCACTAAAAATAGGGCGTAAATCACTGGTTTTGCTACCGTATCGACCATCTACTGGTGATATTGCTGTTAACGCTGAAAGTTCCATAATGTATTCCTAGGTTAAAATGTCTTATTTTGAATAATTTTTTAAGTGATACTTTAAATTGTGTTTAAAAGTTGTTTGGCAGTAATCACTAATTTATTACGGCCAAATAATATATTTCTACGTTTTCCGCCTACTTGTCGCCATAATACTGCAGCGCGTATGCCTGCTAATAATAATGCTCTAATCCTATACTGGTTTAGAGGTTGTTTTAATATTTCGGGTTCACCTTTAACTTGAATACGTGTACCTAATGGACTAATTATATCGCTGTAAATACTGGCAAAACTGGCCGCGAGTGTTTCACTGGTTATGTCAAAGTGTTCAAGTTGTCGTTTACTTTCTTCTATACGCGAGCCAAGCTTTGCTAACTGCTTTGGCTTTTTGGCTAGCTTTCGTTCTAAGTTGATTAAACTTATAATGTAACGTGTTAGATCAGGATCTTTCGCCTTATTGTTATTTGCTGACGAATCGCCTAGATGATTTATCATTACGCTGAACCCAGATTTTACGTTAGCTATATCACCACCATAAACGGCCAAGGTATTTTCTGGTGACGTAATGGTTAAGCTGTTTAGCATTATGGCTAAGTCTTGCTCGTCTACTTGTCCAGTGCGAGATATTTGTTGCACCAATTGCGCTATTTGGCAAATAGCGGCAAACGTTATAGTTTGATCGTTCATTTATACTCTAAATATTGTTAATAGCTTGTTTACATAGTTAATATTAATTGTTTAAACAGGCTAACGTTAGCGAATAAGGGTGTTAATAATACCACCACCAAGACAAACATCGTCTTGATAAAAAACGACAGATTGCCCGGGGGTTACTGAGCTTTGAGGCTCATCAAAGTCAATTTGATATTCTGGCGTACATTCATTTTTATCATTGATATTTTTATTATTTGAATTTTCTAATGCTATGTTGGAGGCATTTGTTAGTGGAGTAACCGTACAAGCAACATCTTTTTGGCGGTAGCGTGTTTTTACTGTGCACTTTATTGATGTTGATAATTCTTGTCGATTAACCCAGTGTAATTGATTAGCAACTAAACCTTTAGAAAACAAGCGTGGATGATTATGCCCTTGACCAACAATAAGTACATTGCGCAATAAATCTTTTTCCACGACATACCAAGGCTCTTCACCGGCATGCGCTAAACCGCCAATGCGTAAACCTTTACGTTGACCTAACGTGTGATACATCAAACCATCATGATGGCCAACGGATTCACCTTCGGCCGATTCAATAATGCCAGGTTGTGCAGGCAGGTATTGCCCTAAAAAATCTTTAAACTTTCGTTCGCCAATAAAGCAGATACCGGTGCTATCTTTTTTATTATGGGTAATTAAGCCTGCTTTTTCGGCAATAGCGCGTACTTGCGGTTTTTCAATATCACCAACAGGGAATAACGTATGAGCCAGTTGTTTTTCATCAAGCGTATACAAAAAATAGCTTTGATCTTTATTATTATCTAAACCACGCACCATAGTCCAATGACCGTTAGTCAAGCGACGTTGCACATAATGACCTGTAGCAATATAGTCGGCGCCTAAATCTTCACAAGCAAATTCTAAAAAGGCTTTAAATTTAATTTCTTTGTTGCACATAATGTCAGGGTTAGGGGTACGCCCTGCTTTATATTCAGCAAGGAAGTATTCAAAAACATTGTCCCAATATTCAGTGGCAAAATTGATGGTATGTAGCTTTATTGCTAATTTGTCGCAAATGGCTTGTGCATCTTTTAAATCTTGGGCTGCGGCGCAATATTCATCTGTATCGTCTTCTTCCCAGTTTTTCATAAACAAGCCTTCAACTTGGTAACCTTGCTCTTTTAATAAATAAGCAGATACTGAAGAGTCGACACCGCCAGACATACCAACAATAACTTTGGTTTGTGCAAGAGGCTTTGATTGTGAGGGGGCTTTGTTTAAAGAGGTAACTGGCATGTAAGTTATATACGAAATAAAAAGGTGAAAAATTATATCATGATCATAAAGTTGGTGAAATAGTGAAAACAATTTTTTTAGATGGAGACTCTGATCATGCTTATGCAATTTTATCAGTGTGTTGTTTCCTAAACTTGTTATTTCAAACTCGAAACATCGTTATTTAAACTTTAAGCTTTTTAAAGCTCACTTAGCACTTAGTTAGTCAGATTGGCATGATTTAGAAAGATAGCCGTGTTTTTTTAAAGCGGTGAATTACGCTACTTCTGCACCTTTGGAACTTGAGATAAGGCACGTATTTAGATTTAGACTCGTTGGTTTATTTTATCAAGAAGGGTCGAACCATGATCTATGTGATTGATATTTGTTTTCCCATGCAATGATATTTTCAGCGGGCATAGGCTTAGCAATGCCATATCCTTGTGCATTCTCACAGCCTAATTCCAGAAGCGCAACGCCTTGTTCAACCGTTTCAACACCTTCAGCAATAGTTTTTCGCTTGAAAGCTTTAGATAAAGTAATAATGGCATCTATAATGGATAAATCCTGCTCATCTTCCAACATATCACGTACAAAACTTTGATCTATTTTAATCCACTCTACGGGTAGACTTTTTAGGTAGGAAAGTGAGGAGTAACCTGTTCCAAAATCATCTAATGCGAAATTAACACCAAGTGCCTGACATTGGTGAATGAGTTTAGTTATCTGTGCTAAGTTATTAATGGCAACTGTTTCAAGTATTTCAATTTCTAGCAGTTCAGCAGGAACCGTTGGGTGTTTATCTAATGCTTGTTTTAAATCATTAATAAAATTGATCTGTGTAAAATGGTGAGCATCTATATTAATGCTCACGACCCAATGTTTACCTTCTGTTATCCATTGTTCAAGTTGTATTAATGCTTGTTTTATCACCCAGTTACCAATATCAATCATTACAATTGTCCCTTCTATTTTTGGTAAAAAATTGACAGGTGTGAGTAAACCTTTATCAGGGTGTTGCCATCGAATTAACGCTTCAGCGCCAAACATTTTACCAATACGCATATTTATTTTAGGTTGATAATGTAGAACGAGTTCATTTGTGAGTATCGCCTGCGATACACGGCGTAAAAATACATGGTGCTGTTGTGAAGAACGCTCTATTTCGGCATTAAAAAAAGAAAGCTTGTTTTTACCTGTTGATTTAGCCTCATACATGGCATGGTCAGCTTGTCTAACTAAGCTGTCAATATCTATTATTTTATCATTGGGTGAGTACATCGTAATACCGCATGATGCCGTTATATTAAAAGATTGTTTATCAATCAGGTAAGCCGTACTGAGATTATATAAAATACGCTCGATTAATTGTTCGCAGGCGACATACGTATCAAAATCTCCTAATAATAAGGTAAACTCATCGCCTCCAATACGCGAGACGGTATCTTCATTTCGTATGCAATTAGATATTCGGTTGGCAATTTCAATAAGCAGTTTGTCACCAATATCATGCCCAAACCGATCATTGATGGGTTTAAAGTTATCAATATCTAAAAAACAAATGGCTAACTGTGTTTTTGTACGCTTACTGTGAGAAATAGCTTGTTCAAACCGATCTGAGAACAGTACCCGATTTGGTAAGCCGGTTAATGAGTCATAATGAGCTAAATTTTTTAATGCATTTTCCTGCCTTTTTGCTTCGGTGAGATCTCGCCAAATAACGTGAATCATCTGTTCGTTATTAATGGAAACAGGTGTTAACAAAACTTCGACAATGATCGGTAAACCGTCATATTTTAGATGTGTCCATTCAAAGTAATCACTTCTTTCCACATAACCTTTTTTCATAATTTCACTCGACATCTCAAGTGAATTTTTTCCGTTAGGTTGAATGGGTGGTGATATTTGGCTAGGGTGCATGTTTAATAATAATGCTTGATTTGGATAGCCAAGTAGCTCTACTGCTGCTTGATTGCAGTCAACAAATTTATCTCCCTTAATCAATAAGGTAGCATCACCAATTCTTTTCAATAGCGCTTTTATTGAGTCAGATTGAGCTTCAAGTTGAGGGGTTAAATCTCGCCAAACAATGTGAAGAATTTCTTCACCATCAACAATGGCAAAAGTCATCATCACGGTAACATTCATAAGTGAGCCATCGTACTTTTTATAAGTCCACTCGAAAGTGTAAGAGCCGTCTTGACGGGTTTTCTCAATATTCTTAAGTGCTTGCATTATTGAATTGTGACCGTTGGCTTGCAAGGTAGGATAAAAATGACGGCGACCTTTTTTTAACAGCATTTTTTTATCTGGGTAACCAAGCAAGTCAACGGCAGCCTGATTACATTCTATGTAAACCCCCCCTTTAAGAATTAAATGTGCATCCCCCATTTTTTCAATGAATTGTTGCATAGAGTCAGTTTGTTTTTTAGATATTTGCCCTAAGCGATCACGCCATAAAACGTGCAGATATTTTTCACCCTTGAGTGTAATAGAGGTTAATGACACGTCAAGAATGATACTCTGGCCGCCATACCGAACTCGCTCCCATTCAAAGTGATGCTGCCCTTTTTGAAACGCCAACGAGATCATTTTTTTTACTTTTTCCACAGAACGCTGACCATCTGGTTGAAACTCTGGTGAAGAGTCTTCAGGACGGTGATTAAGTAACGCAGACTTATTGGGGTAACCAAATATGACCAAAGCAGCCATATTACAATCGATAAAAACACCATCCTTTACGATTAAAGATGCATCACTTGCTCTTGCAAACAGTTGCATAAAATCGGTAATATTGCCATGTAGGTTCAGTGTGTTCAAAAGTCACCATTTATTTTATTGATCAGAATGAAATATAAATTTCTAAAATACTAGCAAAAAAACTAATAAATAATCCAGTTATGAGTAAACAACCCTAGCATGGTTAAGGAAAAGAAAAAGGTTATAAAAGGAGCTGTTTTATTCAGTAATAATTTAAGGTATAACAAAATGAAATAGATTAAAGAGGTATTCTCTAGCTAAAATAATAATTAATTACCTAATAGTCTATGCTTAAATCGTCCCCTGCATTCAATAATAACACGATCGATACCACCCCTGAAGCTCGCATTTTTATGTATTATGAATATGTTAATGAATTTTTTAAAAGTTGATATGGTTTAGAGAATATAAATTTCACATTGATTTTTCTGGTGCAACTCTTGCATATTTGATGCTAACGTCAAAAAATAATCATCAACAGCGAATAGTATTGATACTTATAATATCATTTGTTGAAACAAGTATTTCAAGGTAACGTGAGTACAATGCAATTAACTGCCTATTTTAATCAATTTGATAAGAAAAAACTCAGTCACTTCTCTGGTATAGGTACGCCATTATTAGTGATGGCTGCGTTGGGTATGGTTATTCTACCTATGCCATCATGGTTACTAGATATGTTGTTTTCTTTCAATATCGCGCTTTCTTTAGTGGTTTTATTGATTACAGTTTATACCTTGAAACCTTTAGAGTTTGGATCTTTTCCATCTGTTATTCTCATTGCCACTATTTTACGCCTTGCCCTTAACGTCGCTAGTACGCGAGTAGTTTTATTGGAAGGTCATGAAGGAACAGATGCAGCAGGTAAGGTTATTGAGGCTTTTGGCTCAGTGGTGATTGGTGGTAATTACGCGGTTGGTTTAGTCGTGTTTTTAATTCTTATTATTATTAATTTTGTTGTGGTTACTAAAGGTGCAGGGCGTATTGCTGAAGTTACTGCACGTTTTACGCTTGATGCGATGCCTGGTAAGCAAATGGCTATTGATGCTGATTTAAATGCTGGCTTTATTACTCAAGAACAAGCGAAAGACCGCCGTATTGAAGTGACCAGTGAAGCTGATTTTTATGGCTCAATGGACGGAGCTAGTAAATTTGTTAAAGGTGATGCTATTGCGGGTATTTTAATTTTATTCATCAATATAGTTGGTGGCTTAATTATTGGTATGGTTCAACATGATTTAAGTTTTAATAGCGCAGTTGAAATTTATACTTTACTCACTATTGGTGATGGTTTAGTAGCGCAAATTCCAGGCTTGTTACTTTCTGTTGCTACCGCCATTGTGGTTACGCGTCAAAACACCGCTCAAGATATGGGTGAACAAGTTAGTAGCCAATTAGGGCAAGAAAAATCATTGTATATTGCGGCTGGCGTAATGTTTGTAATGGGTGTTATTCCAGGTATGCCCCATTTTGTTTTTCTTCTTTTTTCAGGGATTATTGCGGGTACTGCTTATTTAGGTACTAAACGTAAAGCAAACAAGGCTGTTGAGGTAGAAAAAATAGCGCAAGAGGAACAAGTTCAAAATCAGAAAAAAGAAGATGAAGTTAAAGAGTTAGACTGGGATGATGTCAATCATGTTGATGTTATTGGTTTAGAAATTGGCTATCGTTTAATCCCGTTGGTAGACAAAGCACAAGGAGGGGAGCTACTCAGCCGGATTAAAGGGGTGCGTAAAAAATTATCACAAGAGTTTGGGTTCCTCGTTCCTGCAGTACATATTCGCGATAACTTGGATTTAGATCCGAATACTTATCAAATCTCCTTAATGGGTGTTACTATTGGTAGTGCTGAAATTCGTCATGATCAAGAGTTAGCGATTAATCCAGGGCAAGTGTTTGGTAAGCTTGATGGGGTTGCTACTAAAGACCCCGCTTTTGGCTTAGATGCTATTTGGATAAATCAAAATCAACGAGAACAAGCACAAACATTAGGCTATACTGTGGTTGATTCTGCAACGGTATTAGCGACTCATTTAAGTCAAATTCTAACCAATAATGCATCACAATTATTAGGGCATGAAGAAGTACAAAATTTACTTGATATGTTAGCGAAAACTTACCCTAAATTAGTGGAAGGCTTTATTCCGGAAACATTGACTCTAGGCACTGTTGTAAAAGTATTACAAAGCTTAATGAATGAAGGTGTTGCGGTACGTGACATGCGCTCTATTGTACAAACGTTAGTGGAATATGGCCCTAAAAGCCAAGATGCAGAAGTGTTAACCGCGGCTGTTCGTATTAGCTTACGTAAATTTATCATTCAAGATTTAGTTGGTGCAGACGTTGAGGTACCTGTCATAACATTGGCACCTGAGCTGGAACAAATGTTGCATCAGTCAATGCAAATGGCTGGAGACGATGGCGCAGGTATTGAACCTGGTTTGGCTGAACGACTACAAAAATCTTTAACAGAGGGGGCTCAGCAGCAAGAAATGGCTGGCGATACGCCTATATTATTAACGTCGGGTATTTTACGTACTGTATTAGCTAAGTTTGTGAAGTACACTATACCTGGGTTGCGGGTCATTTCTTATCAAGAAATACCTGATGATAAACAAATTAAAATTGTAAGTGCCATTGGGCAATAGCAAAAGATATACATTGTAAGCTTAAGTTTGATAGGCAGTGAAGTTTCCTACTTACCACTTAATACTTTTAGCTTGAAGCTGTACTGAGGAGTCAATTGTGAAAATTAGACGTTTTGTTGCCAGAGATATGCGTACAGCATTAGCACAAATTAAAGAAGAATTAGGCGTAGATGCGGTCATCATGTCTAATAAAAAGATCCCCGAGGGTATTGAACTAATGGCTGCGATTGATTATGACCAATCAGTGCCTGAAGCAAAACCTGTGCAAGTAGCCTCAGAAAATACGGTACGTGAAATGCCTAACGATGTGGTAAAGCTTAGTAACAATGAAAGTGTAAATGAACAAATACCAGCGAAGGCATTTGGGCAGAATATTAGTTCGCCGAAAGCTAGCAGCCCATCAGATAGTTTATCTGCGTTACTAAATCGTCAAGTTCAACAGCCTCATTCAACTGAAATATCAAATGACATCCCAATTGAAAGCTCACCCAAAAATGCAGTAGACGATGTAAATATTGAGCAGCAACTACGAAGTTTTACTGAACGTTTATGCCACTCAAAACCTGATGGTAGTATTCCAGCACCATACGAAACCACTAATCAAAAAGACTTATCAACAGAGCATATTGCCACGCAAGCGACACAAATGGCTGATAACCTGACATCAGACTCGTATTCTGACGAAAAATCTAATGTAAGCCAGTACGACTTTGATAAAATGCAACAAGAAATGACGTCAATTAGAGAGTTACTTGAACACCAAGTATCAGGCTTAATGTGGCAAGACATGGCACAAAAAGATCCCCAACGAGCAGTATTAGTTTCACGTTTACTCGATTTAGGATTAAACGAGCAAATTGCGGATCAAATAGCAGGTTATGTTCCAGCACAATCTCATGAAAACGAAGCTTGGCAACAAGCAACTAAACTTATTAGTGAACAAATTAACACGACTAAAAATGATATTATTCATCGTGGTGGTGTTATTGCTTTAGTTGGGCCAACAGGCGTTGGTAAAACAACAACGATTGCAAAGCTTGCTGCACGTTATGCACAAATGCATGGGCATGACGAAGTGGCATTAATTTCTACAGATACTTACCGTATTGCTGGTTTTGAACAGCTTGCTACGTATGGAAAGATTATCGGTTGTCAGGTAAAACTTGCTAAAGACAGTCAAGCCTTAGATACTTTATTACAGCAGTTCTCTAAAAAGAAATTAATTTTAATTGATACGGCAGGTATGGGGCAAAGAGACATGCGTTTGGCTGAAAATTTAGCGAACTTAGTCTCTAATGCTAGAGTAAGAATTAGAAATTACTTGGTGTTAGCAGCGAATACTCAACAACAAGTAATGCAAGAAAATGTAGATCGCTTTAAAAAAATACCATTATCGGGTTGTATTTACACTAAACTTGATGAAAGTGTCAGTATTGGCGAAATTATTACAACGTCTATTCAAAATGGCTTGCCAATAGGTTATCTTACTGACGGACAAAGAGTTCCTGAAGATATTAAAGTAGCAAATGCTGAAAAACTAGTTGCTCTTGCAGATAGGATGGTAGCTAAGTCAAAAAAGCAAAGTAACGTCTTTATAAAACCGGAAATAAACGCTATATCAATACCAGTAGCATGAGCTTCTGTTTTATAAATATTTTGAGGTTGTTTTCTTTACTACACTAAAGAAATAAGATAAAAGTAATAAAAGAAGTAATAAATGTCAGATCAAGCGAGCGGCTTAAGAAAAATGCAGGGTTTAAAACAAATTAAAGTTATAGCAGTATCTGGAGGTAAGGGCGGTGTTGGTAAAACTAATGTGTCTTTAAATACTGCTATTGCACTTGGTCAACAAGGGAAGCGTGTATTAGTACTTGATGCTGATTTAGGCTTAGCTAATGTTGATGTTATGTTAGGTTTAAGGGTAAAGCGTAATTTATCACATGTATTGTCTGGTGAATGTGAACTTGATGACATAATTATTACGGGTCCAAGTAATATAAAAATCATTCCAGCGACCTCTGGATCGCAGTCAATGGTGGATTTAACACCTCCTGAACATGCGGGTTTAATTCGTGCTTTTAGTGAAATGAAAACTGAATTCGATATATTGATTGTTGATACGGCTGCAGGTATTTCAGATATGGTGCTCAGTTTTACGCGTGCAGCACAAGATGTCATGTTAGTTGTTTGTGATGAACCTACATCAATTACTGATTGTTATGCATTAATGAAATTATTAAGTCGAGATCATGGCGTGTTTAAATTTAAAGTTGTTGCTAACATGGTGCGTAGCGCCAAAGAAGGGCAACAATTATTCGCTAAATTGACTACTGTTGCGGATAGGTTTTTAGATGTTTCCCTCGAGTTAGTTGCTGTGGTACCTTTTGATGAAAATATACGAAAATCAGTGCGTAAACAACAAGCCATAGTGGAAGCTTTTCCTGAATCACCAGCGGCAAAATCGTTTAAAGGCTTAGCGACTAAAATAACGACTTGGCCAATCCCTAATCAAGCATCAGGTCATTTAGAGTTTTTTATTGAAAAATTGCTAGATTACTAATTTATTTATTGAATTTGAGTGTTTTGAGTATTAATGTGGTGAAATCTAATGTTTATAACAATCAAATAGATAAATCGGCTCTGCTGGAACAGCACACTGTATTAGTCAAACGAATTGCGTACCACTTACTCGCTAGGCTGCCATCAAGTGTTATTGTTGATGACTTAATTCAGTCGGGTATGATTGGTTTATTTGAAGCAGCGAATAACTTTGATAGTGCTAAAGGCGCAAGTTTTGAAACCTTTGCGGGTATTCGTATTCGCGGTGCAATGTTAGACGAAATACGTCGTGGTGATTGGACGCCCCGATCTGTTCATAGAAACAGCCGTATGGTATCAGAAGCGATAAAGCAATTAGAAGCTAAATTAGGTCGCGATGTTTCTGATGTTGAAGTGGCTGAAAAACTTGATATTTCATTAAATGAATATCATCATATATTAAGTGAAGTAAGTTCAGGAAAAATACTGGCGATTGACGATCTTACTGTTAGTGAAGATGCGCTTAAATTTGAGGATACTTATCATGGGGATGATCCATATCAAAAAATTGAGCATAAAGCTTTTAAAAAAGGGTTGAAAGATTGCATTAGTGCTTTACCCGAACGAGAAGCTTTAGTACTGTCGTTATATTACGATGAAGAATTGAATTTACGTGAAATTGGACAAGTTATTGATGTGAGTGAATCACGTGTTAGCCAAATTCACAGTCAAGCAATGCATAGATTAAAAGCAAGAATGCAATCTTGGCAAAGTTAAATTAATAATAACTAAAATAATTAATTAAACTAAGTTATAGTAGAATTTATAAGAATACTGAATATGCTTTTTTCAGTGACTAATATAAAGTGAATAACCGATAATTAGAATGTTTCGCCGGAGGGTGCCTTGGATAAAAATATGAAAGTGCTTGTTGTTGATGATTTTTCAACCATGAGACGTATAGTAAAAAATTTGTTACGTGATTTAGGCTTTA
>Ga0209081_1002091_pt1 | contig 11684 bp, 6 predicted proteins | sample GOMGulsemesocosm_4_FD_184636 | JGI IMG/M metagenome (GOLD analysis project Ga0209081, IMG submission 184636) | Methane-oxidizing microbial communities from mesocosms in the Gulf of Mexico - GOM15B Gulf of Mexico (SPAdes) (version 2) | ecosystem: Environmental > Aquatic > Marine > Cold seeps... | reverse complement strand
TAGGGAAGGAAGCGCCGGATCGTCACCCAGCCTTCGGGATCGTCGGGCCGGGCGGGTAAAGCGTAGTCGGGTGGCATGCCCGGCTATGTGGGAGGGATGCGTGTGCGGGGCAAGGCGGCGCTTCGCCATACCCCCCGCGCGGTGGACATGGTGATTGGCGACCGCGCGCAGGGGTACTGGCCGAGCGCGGGCGCCATTTCTCCCGCGTGCCGCAGTTCGGGCCCGCAGTTCACTCGGCGGCGTCGCGGGTCCGCCCGGCGGGGGCCGGCGTGGCAGCGGCGGCGGGCAGGGGATCTGCCGGGGTCCGCCTGATCATGGCAATGCTCTGACGCACGATATCGGGCCATACGAGGTAGAGCATGCCCGCATAGGTCGCGGCGCCGGCAGTGCCGAGCAGTGCGAGCGTGGCGACCGGGCCGATTTCCGCCGGCAGGGCAAGCCGCAGGCCGCCGACCACACCGACCATGGCGAGGCAGGCGAGCACCGGCGGCGCGGCGGCCACCACGAGGCGGCGCAGCGGGAGGTCGATCTGCGGCAGGGTGAGCGCGAGCGTGAAGATCAGCAGCAGCGGCGCGGCCACCCACCACGCCCGCACCAGCCCCTGCGCGCCGAACTGGACGCCGATGAAGAAGGAGCCGGCAAACAGGATCGCGCCCGCGATGCTGGTGGCAAGGTAGATGCCTTCCTTCCCCGTCGCCGTGCAGGTCGGCGAACAGATGATCTGCACCGCCATCAGTGGCATGACGATAGCGAGCCCCGATACGATGGGCGCCATCCCGGTCCATTTCTCGCCGAACACCACCAGGATCGCTTCGGGGGCGGTCAGCGCCAGCCCGATATAGATCGGCGTGACGACCAGCAGCACGCTTTGCATGGTGCGTTCGAAATAGGGGCCCAGGCTGCGACCCGCCTTGTGCAGTTCTGCATAGGCAGGGAAGGCCACGTCGTTGAGCGGCGGGATGAAGCGTCCGGTCACGATCAGCGTCAGGAACAGCGCCTCGGAATAGAGCCCCAGCTCATAGACCGAGAAAACGCGCCCCGCGATGAAGATGTCGCTCTGGCTCTGGATGATCCAGAACAGCTGGCACAGTGTCAGCGCACCGCCGAACCCGATCATTCGCCGGGCGCCCCTGAGATCGAACACCGGGCGCACCCACAACCGCGCCGCTATGCTCATGATCACTGCCCGGACCGCGATTCCCGCGATCGGTGCATAGATCAGCGCCCAGACGCCGAAGCCGTACCACGCCAGCGCGAGCGCCGTTGTCGCAGCGACCGCGGCCGACCCCAGATTGGCGATCCCCTGGCTGCGAAACTCGAGCCGCCGCGCGAGCAGCGCGGTAGGCAGGGCAGTGAAGGGGATGGCGAGGAAGATCAGCGCCTGCACGCGCAGCAGCCGGGCGACCTCGGGCTGACCGTAGTAATCGGCCACGATCGGGGCCAGCGCCAGCTGCGCGGCCGCGAGCACGCCGTTGGTCAGCAGCAGCAGCGCGAACACCTGCCCGATCTCGCGGTCGCCGACCCGGTCGGCCTGGATCAGCGAGCTGGCAAAGCTCCAGCCATTGAGGAAGTGGAGCGCAGTCACGATCACCTGGCTCATGGCGAACAGGCCGTAGTCGGAGGGCTCGAGCAGCCGCACGACCATGATCGTCGATCCCCAGGTGATGAACTGCGCGACCAGCTGGCTGCCCCAGCGCCAGGCCAGCGCCTTGCGCACGCGCGCGCCAAAACCTTCGGGGGCATCGTGCTCGGCAGCGTCGCGCATCGTCATGCCTGCAGTGCTAGGCGCGATTCGTCGCGATTGCGAGGCGCGAGGCGGCCCGGCGTCCGGGTAATTTGCCCCGAATCCGGCCGTGCAGCGCCATCGGTCGGAGAATTTCGTGCGAGGCGCGGTTGATCATTACCGCACGCTCCCTATATCGGAATGGCAGCGGGGACGCTGCAAGCCGCACGATTGAGCGGTTTTGCAAAAAACCCGAAACAAAACTGCAAAAAGGTTATTGACCGAATCCTTGGTGGGACCTAGATGGCCCTCACCGACGCGGTGCTGACGGCTTCCACTGTCCGCTGCAACGGTCGCCAACATTATCGGATAGCCGGTCCCCCGGTTTAAGGTCGGGGCAGGATCAGCTGTCCGTTGTTAGTGTCTGGCGGTTCTTTGACATTGTTGTTTATTGATGAAGGGACATGTGGGCGACGGCGCCCGGTCCGGGGGTTTTAAGGCTCCGGATACCGGTTAATTCAAGCCGATTGCCACATCCTTTGGTGAACTCCACGTTTGCCATTGGGTGATGCATGTTCATTCGTATCCATTACGTTTGACAGTGCAGGTATCGGCTCCTTGAAGCTCATGCCAAGCAGGTTTGCGGGGTTTTCCCCGTGCTTGATTGGTGTGTGACACAAACTTGAGAGTTTGATCCTGGCTCAGAACGAACGCTGGCGGCATGCCTAACACATGCAAGTCGAACGAACCCTTCGGGGTGAGTGGCGCACGGGTGCGTAACGCGTGGGAACCTGCCTTTAGGTTCGGAATAACAGTTAGAAATGACTGCTAATACCGGATAATGTCTTCGGACCAAAGATTTATCGCCTTTAGATGGGCCCGCGTTAGATTAGATAGTTGGTGGGGTAATGGCCTACCAAGTCGACGATCTATAGCTGGTCTGAGAGGATGATCAGCCACACTGGGACTGAGACACGGCCCAGACTCCTACGGGAGGCAGCAGTGGGGAATATTGGACAATGGGCGAAAGCCTGATCCAGCAATGCCGCGTGAGTGATGAAGGCCTTAGGGTTGTAAAGCTCTTTTACCAGGGATGATAATGACAGTACCTGGAGAATAAGCTCCGGCTAACTCCGTGCCAGCAGCCGCGGTAATACGGAGGGAGCTAGCGTTGTTCGGAATTACTGGGCGTAAAGCGCACGTAGGCGGCTTTTCAAGTCAGGGGTGAAATCCCGGGGCTCAACCCCGGAACTGCCCTTGAAACTGGATGGCTAGAATACTGGAGAGGTGAGTGGAATTCCGAGTGTAGAGGTGAAATTCGTAGATATTCGGAAGAACACCAGTGGCGAAGGCGACTCACTGGACAGTTATTGACGCTGAGGTGCGAAAGCGTGGGGAGCAAACAGGATTAGATACCCTGGTAGTCCACGCCGTAAACGATGATAACTAGCTGTCCGGGCTCATGGAGCTTGGGTGGCGCAGCTAACGCATTAAGTTATCCGCCTGGGGAGTACGGTCGCAAGATTAAAACTCAAAGGAATTGACGGGGGCCTGCACAAGCGGTGGAGCATGTGGTTTAATTCGAAGCAACGCGCAGAACCTTACCAGCCTTTGACATCCTAGGACGGTTTCTGGAGACAGATTCCTTCCCTTCGGGGACCTAGTGACAGGTGCTGCATGGCTGTCGTCAGCTCGTGTCGTGAGATGTTGGGTTAAGTCCCGCAACGAGCGCAACCCTCGTCCTTAGTTGCCATCATTCAGTTGGGCACTTTAAGGAAACTGCCGGTGATAAGCCGGAGGAAGGTGGGGATGACGTCAAGTCCTCATGGCCCTTACAGGCTGGGCTACACACGTGCTACAATGGCATCTACAGTGAGCAGCGATCCCGCGAGGGTTAGCTAATCTCCAAAAGATGTCTCAGTTCGGATTGTTCTCTGCAACTCGAGAGCATGAAGGCGGAATCGCTAGTAATCGCGGATCAGCATGCCGCGGTGAATACGTTCCCAGGCCTTGTACACACCGCCCGTCACACCATGGGAGTTGGATTCACCCGAAGGTGGTGCGCTAACCAGTTTACTGGAGGCAGCCAACCACGGTGGGTTCAGCGACTGGGGTGAAGTCGTAACAAGGTAGCCGTAGGGGAACCTGCGGCTGGATCACCTCCTTTCTAAGGATTGGTACGAAAGCGCCGGCGCTGGTCGCCGGAAGAGCTTCGCACCTTTTCAAAGAAACATGCCGTCGTCCTCATGTCCTTTCATCAATCGGATACAGCCTGGCAGGCGTTTGCTTGCCGTGGCTGTTTGCCTGAGCTGGCTCATGCCGCCCGCGGCCATGCCTTTTCCTAAGAGAAGGGGGCCTGCGCTGGCGCATAGGCCCGTAGCTCAGTTGGTTAGAGCGCACCCCTGATAAGGGTGAGGTCGGTGGTTCAAATCCACTCGGGCCTACCATTTGCCTGGTCTTACGGGGCCTTAGCTCAGCTGGGAGAGCACCTGCTTTGCAAGCAGGGGGTCATCGGTTCGATCCCGATAGGCTCCACCAGGCGTTGTGGTACGGTTTTGGCCGGCTGTGCGTGGCAGTTATCCGATAGATGAAACGAAAGCGGATCCCGCGTCATGCGGGTAGGCGGCTTCGAGCCGCTGTCTTTGACATTGTGAATGGGTTTTTAAATCGATGCCGTGGCGCATGGATTGTGATGGTTGGCTTTGGCCGATCGGAGCGATCGATGCATCACAAACAAGATCAATCAAATTGATTTATCTGGCTGAGATATTCCTCTGCACTATCGCGAGACGTCGGACTTTTATGCAGGTCTGTCGTTGATGGTGTGGATTCTCAAGCGTGAGGTAAGAGCATTTGGTGGATGCCTTGGCATGTGCAGGCGATGAAGGACGTGGCACGCTGCGATAAGCGTCGGGGAGATGTGAGCAATCTTTGATCCGGCGATTTCCGAATGGGGAAACCCACCCTCACCATTTCCTTTCGATTGTTTTCGGACAGTCGGAAAGAGGTGGATAGGGTATCACCAGACTGAATACATAGGTTTGGTGAAGCGAACCCGGGGAACTGAAACATCTCAGTACCCGGAGGAAAAGACATCAACAGAGATTCCCGTAGTAGTGGCGAGCGAACCGGGACCAGGCCAGTGCCTTCATTTCAACTAGCAAAACACTTTGGAAAGAGTGGCCATAGCGGGTGACAGCCCCGTATGCGAAAGTGATGATGAAGGACTCGAGTAGGGCGGGACACGTGAAATCCTGTCTGAACATGGGGGGACCACCCTCCAAGCCTAAATACTCGCACATGACCGATAGCGAACACAGTACCGTGAGGGAAAGGTGAAAAGCACCCCGATTAGGGGAGTGAAACAGTACCTGAAACCGGATGCTTACAAGCAGTTGGAGCCCCATAGGGGGTGACAGCGTACCTCTTGCATAATGGGTCAGTGACTTAATCTACCATGCAAGCTTAAGCCGTTAGGTGTAGGCGCAGCGAAAGCGAGTCTGAATAGGGCGACTGAGTATGATGGATTAGACCCGAACCCCGGCGATCTAGGCATGGCCAGGTTGAAGGTGCAGTAACATGCACTGGAGGACCGAACCGGTGAATGTTGAAAAATTCTCGGATGAGCTGTGTTTAGGGGTGAAAGGCCAATCAAGCCGGGAAATAGCTGGTTCTCCGCGAAATCTATTGAGGTAGAGCGTCGGATGTATGCCGATGGGGGTAGAGCACTGGATGGGCTAGGGCTGCGCGAGCGGTACCAAACCTAACCAAACTCCGAATACCATCGAGTCTTATCCGGCAGACAGACGGCGGGTGCTAAGGTCCGTCGTCAAAAGGGAAACAGCCCTAACCTACAGCTAAGGTCCCCAAGTCATATCTAAGTGGGAAAGCATGTGGGAATCCCAAAACAACCAGGAGGTTGGCTTAGAAGCAGCCATCCTTTAAAGAAAGCGTAACAGCTCACTGGTCTAAACAAGGGTTCCTGCGGCGAAGATGTAACGGGGCTAAAGATATGCACCGAAGCTTAGGGTTCAGAATTTATTCTGAGCGGTAGCGGAGCGTTCCGTAAGCGAGTGAAGGCGAAGGGTAACCGACGCTGGACGTATCGGAAGTGCGAATGCTGACATGAGTAGCGACAAACAGGGTGAGATGCCCTGTCGCCGAAAGACCAAGGGTTCCTGCGCAACGCTAATCGGCGCAGGGTTAGCCGGCCCCTAAGACGAGCCCGAAGGGGGTAGTCGATGGGAACCACGTAAATATTCGTGGGCCTGAAGATGTGTGACGGATCGTGGAAGTTGTTTTCTCTTATTGGATTGAGAGGGCAGCCAAGCGGTTCCAGGAAATAGCCTCTTCACTATAGACCGTACCCGAAACCGACACAGGTGGTCAGGTAGAGTATACCAAGGCGCTTGAGAGAAGTATCCTGAAGGAACTCGGCAAATTGCCTCCGTACCTTCGGAAGAAGGAGGCCCCATATCGACGCAAGTCTTTGTGGGGGGCACAGGCCAGGGGGTAGCGACTGTTTAGCAAAAACACAGCACTCTGCTAAGTCGGCTTCAAGACGACGTATAGGGTGTGACGCCTGCCCGGTGCTCGAAGGTTAAGAGGAGGAGTGCAAGCTCCGAATTGAAGCCCGAGTAAACGGCGGCCGTAACTATAACGGTCCTAAGGTAGCGAAATTCCTTGTCGGGTAAGTTCCGACCTGCACGAATGGCGTAACGACTTCCCCACTGTCTCCAGGATATGCTCAGCGAAATTGAATTCTCCGTGAAGATGCGGAGTACCCGCGGTTAGACGGAAAGACCCCGTGCACCTTTACTGCAGCTTCAGAGTGGCATTAGGAAATTACTGTGTAGAATAGGTGGGAGGCTTTGAAACATCGGCGCCAGCTGGTGTGGAGCCAACCTGTGAAATACCACCCTGTGATTTTCTGATGTCTAACCACGCACCGTTATCCGGTGTTGGGACCCTCTGTGGCGGGTAGTTTGACTGGGGCGGTCGCCTCCTAAAGAGTAACGGAGGCGCGCGATGGTATGCTCAGGACGGTTGGAAACCGTCTGCAAGAGTGCAATGGCATAAGCATGCCTGACTGCGAGACCGACAGGTCGAGCAGAGACGAAAGTCGGTCATAGTGATCCGGTGGTCCCTCGTGGAAGGGCCATCGCTCAACGGATAAAAGGTACGCCGGGGATAACAGGCTGATGATTCCCAAGAGCTCATATCGACGGAATCGTTTGGCACCTCGATGTCGGCTCATCACATCCTGGGGCTGGAGCAGGTCCCAAGGGTTTGGCTGTTCGCCAATTAAAGTGGTACGTGAGCTGGGTTCAGAACGTCGCGAGACAGTTTGGTCCCTATCTGCCGTGGGCGTCGATTGTTGAAAGGAGTTGCCCCTAGTACGAGAGGACCGGGGTGAACATACCTCTGGTGTACCTGTCATCCTGCCAAGGGTGCCGCAGGGTAGCTATGTATGGACGGGATAACCGCTGAAAGCATCTAAGCGGGAAGCCTCCCTTGAGATAAGCAATCTTCGAACCGTCATAGACCATGACGTTGATAGGCCGGGTGTGGAAGCGCAGTAATGCGTGTAGCTAACCGGTCCTAATAGTTCTTTTCGCGCTTGTAGGATCTGCACCATCAATGACAGCTCTGTCGCAAGACAGGCGGCTCAACGGTGGTAGAGGAAACTTCAGCCGGATAAGCCCTCAAAAGCTCAACAGCATCGATTTAAAATCCGATACGGTCCCCGCAGGGTAAAACCTGCGGGCGGCCCGTCCGCCCGCTTTATTGCTTGGTGGCTATAGCGTCTGTGACCCACCCGATCCCATCTCGAACTCGGACGTGAAACCGGACTGCGCCGATGGTACTAGTGCTCAAGCACTGGGAGAGTAGGTCGCCGCCAGGCATTATAGCGGACGGACGCGGAACAAACCCATTCACGATTTCAAAAAGCCGCTGCCGGTGCAAACCGCGCGGCGGCTTTTTCGTCTCTGGCCTTGGTGCCAGCGAGGAAGGCGCCATCGAAGTGCGCAGCACTTCGCAAGGCCGACCGGCCGCCCGGACCCCGGACCTGATCCGGGGGAGGGAAGCCAAGCCGACAAATGTCGGCACCGGCGCTTGAGGCGTAAAAGAAGGTACCGCGGGGTGGAGCAGTCCGGTAGCTCGTCAGGCTCATAACCTGAAGGTCGTTGGTTCAAATCCAACCCCCGCAACCATCTCCAAAATAACTCTCCAATAGCAACGCTCCGCCGCAGCATGCCCGCGGACCCGGAACTGCGCGCATGCGCACCGTGGGTCGGGAAGAGCAATTCGCTCTGAGACCTAGGGAGAGAGCAAATGAACGCCTCACGGCAGTTGCCGGTGATCTCATAAAAATCACGGGAAGCGGTTTGGCTACAGACCCTTCGTTTGCCGAGGGGGTTTCTGGTACCGCGAGACAACATCGCCCAGTTCGTGCGGGAGCACCGGCTTCGAAAGCATCGCCAGGGGACGGATCGCAAGTCGTTCCTCCTCGGTGACGCTGTGCAGGCTTCCGCTCAGGATTATACAGGCCACATCCAGTTCGGAGCGCAGGACCAGCGCCGCGTCCTGCCCGCGCGAGCCGTCAGCAAGCTGGAGATCGACAAGCGCGAGGTGGGGCAGGGTCCGGCGCGCGGTGTCGATCGCCTGCGCTGCGGTCACCGCGACGCCAACGACATCGCATCCCAGGTCTTCCATCTGTGTTTCGAGATCGAGCGCGATGAGGGCGTTGTCCTCGATGATGAGCACGCGGACGCGGGAATCCCTATTCGGGGAAGAGGATGCGGGTTGTCCATCCATTCACGCATTCCTCTTCTATCGTACCGCGCAGCTGGGCCGCCATCCCGCGGATAAGCCGCTTGCCCAACCCCGATGACGGCATGTCCTCGCTCAACAAGCCGGACGTGCCGCCTGTTCCATTGTCCGACACTTCGAGTACGATCTGTTCGCCTTCCTCCCGTCGCAGTTCGACCGTGACGGTTCCGCCCTGCTCGGGCCAGCTGGCATGCTTGACCGAATCGGTCACCAGTTCGTTGACCGCCAGCGACAGCGTTACCGCCTTGTCGATCGGCAGGCGCAGCGGCGCCACCTGCAGAACGATCTGAGGCGCCTGTTCCTTTCTCCCGGGCAGCGATGCGCGAAGATGTTCGACGAGGCGCCCGATATGGTTGTCCAGCCTGACCGTCTTCAGATCGTTGTCTTCGTAGAGCGAGGCGTGGATGGCGGCGACGGCCTGCACGCGCGCCGTCGCCGCATTCAGCGATACGCGCGCGGTCTCGTCCCCGGTCGCTTGCGCTTCGAGGTTCAGGATGCTCGTGACCATCTGCAGCGAATTCTTCACGCGGTGATTGACCTTGGCGATCAGCAGGTCGCGCACGGCGATCGCCTCCCGCAGCTTGGCTTCGCTCTGCTTGATATGCGTGACGTCGAGCAGCATGCCGACGACCAGCAGCTCTTCCGTATCGGGATTGCGGATCGATTCCCCGCGGACCAGCAGCCAGCGCGTCGTACCGTCCGGCCAGACAGTGCGAAAATCCTGGTGCAGGTCGGCGCCCACTGTCCGGGAAACCCGCTCCATCTCGGCCTCCAGTCCGGCCAGGTCGTCGGGATGGACCCGCTCCATGAATGGCCGGATGGGATTGGCGTGGTCCTCCTCGGCGAAGCCGAACATGGTATCGAATTGCGGGGTTCTCGACACGCTCCGGCTGCCCGGGCACCATTCGAAATAGGCAAGATCCGCGCCGCGCATGGCAGCGCGCCGCTTCGCCTCGTGAACGCGGTCGCCCAGGATCCTGCCGGTGATGTCCTCGGCCGTATGGATGATGTGCGTGACCTTGGTCGGATCGCCGCGATCGGCGAACACCGGCGAATTGACGATCCGCCAGTACCGGACCCGGTAATGTCCGTCGGGCCCTGCCACATCATGCTGGCGAAGCGGCATCTCCTGCGCTTCGCCCGTCTCGACGACGCGATCGGCCGACGCCTGCAATTCGGCTTCGGCATCCGCCTGGGGATCGTCGGGATTGGCGGGGAAGGCTTCGAAGACACGCTTGCCGACCAGCTCCGCCCGTTCGATACCGAGCATCTCGCAATAGCAGCGATTGGCAGCGACGACGTGCAGATCGGGCCGGAACACCATTTGTGCCGTCGGTTGGGAGTCGAACAGCACGCCCATGTCGATCGAAGTATCCAGGGCCGAATTCCTCTCTTGGGTGACTGGGCCCGATCGCGCCGGATCGGGACGCCAGCAGCCAAAGCCTGAAACAGAAACGACCGGCTTGATATGCAGCTTGGCCCATCGGGGCAAGGTCAGTGGTTTTTGACACGGCGGGCTTGGCCTGACGGATGCGCGAGACCCGCGTGGCTGCTCGAGCGGCCGCTACGGTATGCCGATTGCGCGTATCGCCGCCATGTCAGTCCTGACCGGCTTTGCCTCCTCTTAAAAAAGATGGCTGGCTACCCCATCCGATACGAAGACTAGCAACCACCCGACGCTGTAACCGCGGGCGTGGGGGCGCTTGTGCTTCGACGTGCGCTCTATGTAGCGAAACTATTCGGGAATGGTACGCCCGGCCACGCCAATACTAGGCTCTCCTAACTCATAAACAGGCTGGCTGGCCAGGGTTATTGCCCGCGCCGATCTTCACGCTCGGGTTCCGGCGGAAGGGGCGCTATGCCGATTGCGATCAGGGGATGAGGTCGCTCAACTTGCGCAGCGTTTGCGCGGCGACGTCAAGCGATTGAAGCTTGGTCATGAAGCGCGCGACGACCGCCGGATCCTCGGCGAGGTCATCGGCCAGCGCTTCGACTGCGGCGGCGATGGCGGTGACGTCCTCGCGGCTCAACTCGGCAGAGAACAATGGTGCCGGCTTGTGGCTCGTGGGAGCTGCAGGCGCGGGCTGCGCCTTGGCCAATGCTACCGCGGCATCGACGTCGTTCTGCGTCCGGCGTCCCGAAGGCAACCATTGCGCCACATCGGCATGCTGGTGGAAACGGATACCGGCCTTGCCGAACTTCATCCACACCACGGTGGCCTCGAGCGCTATGTCGCCGCGATGGAGCAGGCACTCGGCCCCCTCGGGAGGAAGAGACGTGCCTTCGATCAGTGCCCCCCTGGTCGACATGTTGCGGACCTTGACCGTTGCCTGCGCCTGCCCAGCCGCGAGCGAGGCCATCACGAACATGTTGGTCCGCGGCTCGATCCGAGCGCAGTTGGAATAGGGTTCCGGCGTTTCGTAGGCGGCAGTAAGCATGTTCAATCCCCCAAGCCGACATGCCCGATGGTTTTGCAAGATAGGCTATGTGCCCACTTACGTATTAACCCCTAATTTCGGTCTGCGATGAACAGCAGAGCCGCTATGTCGGGACATCGGACAAGGCAAGGCCCGCCGCCCTTGCGAGCGACGGGCCATCGTCCCGATCATGTGGGTATCGGGAGGATTAACGGAGCAGCGAAAGCACGTTCTGCTGGCTCTGGTTGGCCTGTGCGAGCATGGCGCTCGAAGCCTGGCTGAGGATCTGCGACTTGGCGAGCGCGGTCGTTTCGGCCGAATAGTCGGTGTCTTCGATCCGCGAACGTGCGTCGGACAGGTTCGTGATGTTGTTGTTGAGGTTGGTAACAGCCGATTCCAGCTGGTTCTGCGACGCACCGAGGCCGGCGCGAACGGTCGAGACCGTCTTGATGGCGGTGTCGAACAGGGCGATATCGCCAGCCGCGAGGGCTTCGACGTCGACGGCTGCCGCAGCGGCCAGATCGGCGTCGGTGGTGAGGTTGGTCGAAAGATCGATGTCGATCGCATCGGCTTCGTTCGCGCCGGCCTGGACCGACACGACACCGGCAGTACCGGCCGAGGCGTCGAACAGCTTCTGGCCGTTGAATTCGGAGTTCGTCAGAACGCTCGTGATCTGCGTGTTGAGAGCATCCATTTCCGAAGCGAGGTTG
>Ga0209081_1002090_pt1 | contig 11686 bp, 8 predicted proteins | sample GOMGulsemesocosm_4_FD_184636 | JGI IMG/M metagenome (GOLD analysis project Ga0209081, IMG submission 184636) | Methane-oxidizing microbial communities from mesocosms in the Gulf of Mexico - GOM15B Gulf of Mexico (SPAdes) (version 2) | ecosystem: Environmental > Aquatic > Marine > Cold seeps... | reverse complement strand
GGCTGCCGTAAAGTAGCCGCCATGCCCCCTTAGCCCTATATAACCCAGTGACTTAACTGGCCAGCGGTTGGGAACAAACCCTCAGGTCTGGCGTCAGTGTTGGCGGCTATACTGGTGATAGCTTATCGGCTTTGATTGCATTTATGTCGATGAACCCTGTGCGTGTCGGCTAGGACTCCTAGATATATAAAGAAGGCTGTTGGCTTCGGCATGTTTTGATGGCGACCGGAGGTTTCCTGTGAGTCGGCATTACTATATTAGCGATAATCCTGGCGAGCTGGACGAGCTTGAGTCGGCGGCTTGGCGCGCACGCAAATACACGTGCTTAGTGAGATGGACCAGGAGGTTGCAGAGCGCAAGTTGCCAGAGGTTGAGGCTGTATTGCGTAAAGATGTTGCGCATGGCACGGAGGTAGGCGCTTTTGTGGGCTTGTTAATCGCCAATGCTGTGCTGTTTGCGTATCTCTCTGGAATGACAGAAGCGGCGACCTGGGCGCCGTTTATTTTCTTTGCCGTGGTGGTATTGGGCTTTTGTGCTTGGGAAGGGGGCTTGTTCGGTATTCAGCTACCCAATAGCAATTTTAGTCGTTTTGCCGATACGCTGGCCGCCGGTCGTCATGTGTTGTTTGTTGATGTGCATGGGTGGCAGGAGTCGATGTTAAAGCGCGTTATCGGGCAGCATCCAAAGTTACAGGTGGCTGGTGATGGTCAAGCTAAACCGCATTGGTTACTTGAGGCGCAGAACAAGTGGCTGCACTTTATTAAGGTGATGCCTTAACGCTTGGATGTCCTTGGCGTGTGATCAGTGCAGGCGTGGCTATTTTAGTGGTGCTGGTTCAGTCATGCCGATTAAGCGGTGCGGGCAACCTTGCCTCTAGACAGGGACAGCAAGCAGGCACTCATGATCATTGCGCAGCCAAACAGTTGTTGATGGCTCATTTGTTCGTTGTTCAGCTGCCAGCCAATGATGGCAACGAGCACCGGTTCGAGTATCAAAATCATGGAGGCGCTTGTGGCGGGCGTTAGGCGCTGGCCAAGGGTCATAAGCGTAAAGCGCAGGCCGGTGGCTATCACGGCCATAAAGAGTAAGGCGCCTATCAATGGCCAGGAAAAGGTGAAGTTCCACTCACTGAGAAAAGGCGCGGTGGCCAGTGACAGTACTGCGCAGCCAGTAAATTGAGCCCAGCTCATGGCGACAGGATGAAAGCGCGGCGATATGTGCGAGTTAGTGACCAAGTACATGGCTAACATGACGGCGGCTAGCATCATCCACCAGCTTGATGGGCTGACCTGTAAGCCCTGTTCTAGGGTGAGCAGGGCTAACCCGGTGGCGGCGAAGCAGATGCTGACGAGCAGTTGTGGGCGAATGCGGGTGCCAAAAATGATGCGGCCCAACAGGGGCGCGACAATACTTTGCAAGCTAATGATGAAGGCGGAGCTGCCCATCTGCTCACTGGTCATCACGCCTATGCTCCACGCGATGATGCCAAGCCACAGAAATATACCCGGTAGGGCGGCCAAAAACAGTTGACGCAGTGGTGGCAGGTGTTTCCACGCAAATGGCAGAAAGATAATGGCGAGCAGGGGGAATCGTAACGTATGAAAAAACAACACGTCCATTTGCAGCAATATCCACTGCGCTACGGGGTAGGTCGCGGCGCCGATGACGGTGGCAGTCAAAATACTGCTGTCGGCCTGCCAACGTTTTAATCCCATGCGGTGCACCTTACCTGTGTGAGGGCGGCATTGTGCATCTTGGGCTGGGGGATCACCAGCGGGCGCTGATTGATTTACATTTACTTACCTATCGGGTCTGACGTAGAAGCGCGTAATCACTTTTATGTTTTCCTGCGTCAGACCGCTTTCCTGTGTTGATGCTTTTCTGCTGTGAGGCTCTTGTTATGTTGATGAAACTAAAACGAAGCGGTGCTTTGGTTGAAATTAAAGCTTTGAGTGAGCTTTGGGATCCCTATGTTGTCGATGTCTTGGCCTGTGCTCAGCGCGGTGAAGAGGCGCAAGATGCTGAGCGATTTGATAAACAAGAGTTGTGTTTTCTTTCGGGGGAGCCGGTTCCCTGTTGCTGGCGCGATCCACATTATCGCGACAGTGAATGGCAACCGCATATGGCTGGTGCTGCAGAGTCTGGATTAAGTAACTACTTTGGTGCTTAGCGGCTTTTCATGGAAGCTGCGGTGATCGTATTGCAGGACGCGTGAGCGACTGATAATTAAGGGATTATCTCGCTTTAGTGTTCTTGTAGCTGCGCTTGGTGGGGTAAAAGTGAAAATTCTTTTGGGTTGTGGGAGTATGGTGAAAATATTCCTTCAAATACTTGGGCGATTCGCTGTATACTGCGCCCAAATTTTTCGCCCATGGCTTATCGAGTAAAGCAATGACTGACTTATCGTTATACAGAAACATTGGTATTTTCGCCCACGTAGATGCGGGTAAAACTACTACCACAGAACGAATCCTGAAGCTTACCGGTAAGATTCATAAAACCGGTGAAGTACACGATGGCGCTGCCACCACTGACTTCATGGAACAGGAACAAGAGCGCGGAATTACTATTCAGTCCGCCGCTACTACTTGTTACTGGAAAGATCACCGTTTCAACATCATCGATACTCCAGGACACGTTGACTTCACCGTTGAAGTTTACCGTTCTCTGAAAGTTCTCGATGGCGGCGTCGGTGTATTCTGTGCTTCTGGTGGTGTTGAGCCACAGTCAGAGACTAACTGGCGCTACGCGAACGAATCCGAAGTGGCCCGTATCATCTTCGTAAACAAGCTGGACCGCATGGGCGGAGACTTCCTGCGTGTTGTTGACCAGGTTGAGAAGGTCTTGGGTGCTAACCCAATGATCATGGTTCTGCCAATCGGCATCGAGGAAGACTTTAAAGGTCTCGTTGATCTGCTGACACGCACTGCCTACGTTTGGGATGACTCCGGTCAGCCAGAAAACTTCGAAATCGTCGACATCCCAGCCGACATGGTTGACGACGTTGAGATGTACCGCGAGAAGTTGATCGAGCAGGCTGTTGAGCAAGACGATGACCTGATGATGTCCTACATGGACGGCGAAGAGCCTTCTATGGAAGACATCAAGCGTTGTATCCGTAAGGGTACTCGCACCATGGACTTCTTCCCGACCTACTGTGGTTCTGCGTTTAAGAACAAAGGTGTGCAGTTGATTCTGGACGCCGTTGTCGACTACCTGCCAAGCCCAACGGACGTTGATCCGCAGCCGCTGACCGACGAAGAGGGCGAGCCTAACGGTGAAGTTGCTCTGGTTTCGGTTGACGAGCCTCTGCGCGCGCTGGCGTTTAAGATCATGGACGACCGTTTTGGCGCCCTGACCTTTGTGCGTATTTACTCTGGTGTATTGAATAAGGGTGACACCATCCTTAACTCTTACACAGGTAAGACTGAGCGTGTTGGCCGTATGGTTGAGATGCACGCCAACGACCGCAACGAGATTTCTCGTGCGCAAGCCGGTGACATCATCGCCATTGTTGGTATGAAGAACGTACAGACTGGTCACACTCTGTGTGATCCAAAGCACGAGTGTACGCTCGAACCTATGATCTTCCCTGACCCGGTTATCTCTATCGCTGTTAAGCCGAAAGACAAGGGCGGCAGCGAGAAGATGGGTATCGCTATTGGTAAGATGATCGCGGAAGATCCTTCTTTCCGTGTTGAGACTGATGAAGACTCAGGCGAAACCATATTGCGTGGTATGGGTGAGCTTCACCTAGACATTAAGGTGGATATCCTCAACCGTACTTACGGTGTTGACCTAGAAGTAGGCGCTCCGCAGGTTGCTTACCGCGAAACCATCACTGAGAATCTTGACGACAGCTATACACATAAGAAGCAGTCTGGTGGTTCAGGTCAATTTGGTAAGATCGACTACCGCGTTAAGCCGGGCGAGCCAGGTACTGGTTTCGTATTCAGCTCTGTTGTAACGGGCGGTAACGTTCCTAAGGAATTCTTCCCAGCGATTGAGAAGGGTTTCCGCAGCATGATGGACCAAGGTCCATTGGCTGGTTTCCCAGTGTTGGACGTTGAAGTTGAGTTGTACGACGGTGGTTTCCACGCAGTCGACTCCTCTGCCGTAGCCTTTGAATTGGCTGCCCGTGGCGCCTTCCGTCAGTCTATGCCTAAGGCCGGTCCTCAGTTGATCGAACCTATCATGCACGTTGATGTTTACACTCCAGACGATCACGTAGGTGACGTTATTGGTGACTTGAACCGTCGTCGCGGCATGATCAAAGATCAGGAAGCGGGTGTAACAGGTGTTCGTATTAAGGCAAGTGTGCCTTTGTCAGAAATGTTTGGTTACATCGGTAGCCTGCGTACTATGACTTCAGGCCGTGGTCAGTTCTCTATGGAATTCGAACACTACATGCCGTGTCCGAACTCTGTTGCAGAGCAAGTGATCATCGAAGAAAAAGCGCGTCAGGCTGAAAAGAAGAAGAAGTAAATTTCTTTAAAGCAGTGCTTTTAAAAAACCGGTGAGTTCGCTCACCGGTTTTTTTTCGTCTATAGGAAATGCATGGAGATAGATGCGGCTAACCGTCGCCTAGGGCGCGCTCTGCGCGTATAATTTCCACTTTCATAATTGCTATCACGTATTTCGAGAGATCCCATGACCGTACGTACCCGTATCGCGCCGTCTCCAACCGGCGATCCACACGTAGGCACAGCCTACATTGCTTTGTTTAATCTGTGTTTCGCGCGTCAGCACGGTGGCGAGTTTATTCTGCGTATTGAAGATACGGATCAAAGCCGTTCAACACCGGAGTCCGAGCAAGCGATATACGACAGCTTGCGTTGGTTGGGGTTGGACTGGGCTGAGGGTCCGGACAAGGGCGGCGATTTTGGTCCGTATCGCCAGAGTGAGCGACGTGATATTTACGCCAAGTATGCGCAAGAGCTGCTCGACAAAGGGCACGCCTTTAAATGCTACCGCACCTCTGAAGAGCTGGATGAGCTACGTGATGCGCGCCGCGCCGCGGGCGGTTTTGCGGCCATTAAGCCAAGCGAGCTTAAACTGGATGATACAGAAGTTGAGCGCCGTAAGGCGGCCGGTATGCCGTTCGTGGTCCGTATGTATGTTCCTGAGGGCGAGGGGCCTTGCCCTGTTGAGGATATGTTGCGCGGTACCATTGAACTGGACTGGGGGCAGGTTGATGCACAAATCTTGCTCAAGTCAGATGGCATGCCTACCTACCATCTGGCTAACGTTGTTGATGACCACTTAATGGAAATTACCCACGTTTTACGGGGTGAGGAATGGATCAACTCAGCGCCTAAGCACAAACTACTGTATGAGTACTTTGGGTGGGATATGCCGCAGTTGTGCCACTTGCCGCTGTTGCGTAACCCGGATAAATCAAAGCTCAGTAAACGTAAGAATCCGACCTCGATTCTTTACTACAAAGATATGGGTTACCTGCCAGAAGCCCTGTTGAATTACCTTGGCCGTATGGGCTGGTCAATGCCCGATGAAAGCGAAAAGTTTACCTTGCAGAAGATGGTGGATAATTTCGATGTACAGCGTGTCAGTCTCGGCGGCCCTATTTTTGATGTTGAGAAGCTGGATTGGCTCAATGGGCTTTGGATTCGTGAAGACCTGGATACGGCTCAATTGGCTGATCGCCTACACGAGTGGATGTTCAACCGTGAAAAACTTATGGAGATTTTGCCTCACGCTCAAAAGCGGATGAACACCTTGAGTGATTTTGCGCCGTTGGCGGCTTTTTTGGCGGCTGGTCAGCTGCCTTTAACAGCTGAGCACTTCTCTGGGGTGAAGCTTGAGGAGGATCAACTCAAGCAGGTGTTACAGTTTTCACTTTGGCGTTTAGAGGCGCTGCGCAGCTGGGAGCGCGATGATATATTCGCTGAGCTGAAAACATTGGCTGAACAGTTAGGGCTTAAAATGAAGGATTGTCTAGCGCCTTTGTTTATTGCTATTGCGGGTACGACTTCATCCTTTTCAGTGATGGATTCGATGGTGATGTTGGGGCCGGATATGAGTCGTGCACGCCTGCGTAATGCACTGAATGCATGCTGCGGTGAGCTGGGTAAAAAACAGTTGAAAAAGTTGGAAAAGACTTACGCAGCATTGCCTATCACATAATGCTCGTGGGTTTTACAGCGCCTATATTGATGCCGTCTCTTTGCTAAAAGGAGGCGGCATTTTTCTGGGGGCGCATAGCAAGCATATGAATATATATTATAAGAGTGCCGCCTTTTTATGCTTGGACTGCCCGATACTTTTGTTGGGCGTCGTTTTGCCCCTATGTTAATGCTCGGTTCTGTGTTTTTAGATGGTGCTCTGGTTCCGGAGCGTTTCTTTATAAGTAATCCGTTTAAGTAGCTGTGTCTAAAGTTAGTTTTGCCTTGTATTCCTTTCTATACTCCAAGCATGGCCGCTTAATTTGCCTGCACTCGATGCACGCTGGCAGGCTTGGTTGTCAGGGGTGCGTCGAACCACTGTGTGCATTATTGACGGGTGGCGTGAGTTTTTGGGAATGGTTTTTCCAACGGGGAAGTGCCGATGCGATTGAAAACCTCACCAAATTTTTTATGTTTTGAGGTAGCTCTATCAACCCGAGAGAAATCCACATTACTGGCTGGTGTGAGCTGCGCTCTGTTAAGCGGCGGCTCCTTGGCTTTAGGGTTGGGGGAAATAAATACAAGTACTTACTTGGGGCAATACCTTGAGGCTCGGGTAAGTCTGGTGGAGGGTGATCATCGCTATCTAGCGTCAGAGTTAAACGTAAGGCAGATATTCGGGAAGGAAGCGCGATCTCTGGGTATTGAGCTGGTTAACTCTAACTATTTGTTTGTGTTGGAGTTGACAGGTGAAGGGGAGTCGCTTGGCCTGCGTGTTCGCTCTCGGCGGCCTGTCACCGAGCCCTATATCAACCTACTTGTGAGCTTGGAATGGGCAAGTGGTTCTGTCTATCGTGAGTACACCTTATTTTTAGATCCTCCTCCCGTTGTTTCTGAGGCTATGGATTCCTTACCGGCCTTATCCCTAGGGGGTAAGGGTGAAAAAGTCGGATCTGGGTCTCGATCGGAAAAAGTATCCAGTGTGTCTGCCCTGCGTGAGTCTGAAGCGACGTCTAAGAATGTCGTCGCTGCTCGGGTTTTGCCCCCGCGACCTGCTAGCGTTTTTGAAGCCGACACTGCGCACTACCGTATACGCAGCGGTGATACCCTCTCGAAGATAGCGGAGCAATGGCGTCAAGGTACAGAGGAAACCATACGCTCGACTAGCCACTGGTTGTTTGAGAATAATCCGAACGCATTTTCTGGCGACAATGAGCATCTTCTCATTGCTGGTAGCTTACTGCGGCTACCGAAGCGTTCAGCGCTGCCACTGTCTACTCAGGCGGTTGATACATTGTCAGATTCACACCTTCAAGAGAAAACTAAGATAGATTCTACGCCGGCCTCCGCAGAGGTTAAGCAGGGGCGTTTACGCTTGGCTGAGACAGGTGCGGCGCCTCTGCTTGACCTAGCGAAAGCATCGCGGGCTCAGCTGAGTACTGACCTTGACAGTAATCAAGAGTTGTTAGATCAGTTGCGTCGAGAGAATGAAGATTTACGGGGTCGCCTCAACAAGCTTGAGGGGTCAGATTATGTGCAGATGCTGACACGGCTTATTGAGTTGCAAAATTTACAAATTGATCGTTTAAGGGAGGGCGCGGCCGGAGGGCCAGCTAACTCAGCAGAGTTACTGCTAGCCTCATCTCCTCCGAGTGAAAGGCCTGTTTTAGGCGCCGCTTTAGCGCCAGTGTTGGCTGGCGAGCCTGTCGCAACGCTTGTGGCTTCAGCGTTGACGGTTGGTGCTGTAAGTCGTCGTTCTGCAGGGCGTGCGGGGGTGACGATTAATGAGGTGACGGCGGCGGCCTTGTCCAAAGAGCCACGCGAGTCTCTCCGCTCATGGTGGCAGATTGGCTTGTTGCTGGGGTTGCCGTTGTTGGCTGTAGGTCTGTATTTACTGATGTGTATACGCCTGCGTTCTCAGCCTGGTGCTGTGGTGGCTCGAGGCGCTGAGCTGGAGTCTTTAGCGGAGGTCGACCATTGGCAGCCAGTTGTGACTGAGGATGAAGACATGCTTTGGCCTGAGGCGGTTGTTGACGACTTGGCTGAGCGTGGTGCTCTTCTCGGTGATATTACCTTGGCTGATGATGCTGTCATGTCGGTCGAAGGCCTGGGCAAACCTTTGCTTTTGCTTGATGAGGTGCTTGATGAGGTTCTGAATCGAGAGTTTGAAGCTCTGGTGGAAGCCGCTGACTTTGACCCAGCCGATGAATTTCCTGACGCAGGCGACACGCTTTTTGATCAAGCACTTGCTGGTATCAGTGAAGGAGCTGCAGCGCCGGAGGCGGAGGCAGGAGTAGAGTCTGGCAGCAGCCCTGAATCTGAAGAGTTAAAGGCGGCTATCGTAGCCGCCGCTGCTGCGAGCGATTCGGATAGTCTTAAAAGCACTGCAAATTTGTCGTCTTTTAATGACAGCTTTGAAGGGCTTCTCAGCGTTAATAGGCATTACGCCTCCCCCCAGGTTGTTGACGAGTTGCCCGGTATTGATCAGGATTTTGGTTCAAGCGATGGGGAGCATAAGGTGGCGCCAGCGGACTCATTAATCGGTGCGCCACAGGAGTCGGAATTTGAGCTAAGTCGTGATCAGCAGGCTGAGTTTGAAGAGGACTGGTTAGATGAGTCCAGCTTGGCGGCAGGGGTTAACCCAGAACCAGAGGTTGAGTGTACTAATGCGAACGGTGATGAGCGAGAGGGTGTGGATGACTCGTCAGAACTGAGTCGTCGCCGTGACGATGTTACTCGTAACGATGATGTGTTGATGGGGGTGGCCAAAGTGTTGCAGTTTCAGCGCCGCCGCAGTGATGCGGAAGTAAGGCAAAGTATTCAGGTGAAAACCAGTGACTACACGCCACCTGACGAAGCCTATGTCGTCTGTGATTGCGATGACGATACCATTTTGTCATTGGATTTTAATTTGATTGATGACCCTGAATTCAGTGCGCAGGGTTTAAATGTGGACGGCTTTGAGAGCACCGATCAAGACAGTGCTGCTGAGGTTGCAGCTGAGCAGGTCATAGGGAAGGCTGATCCTGAGGTCAATGCGGCTGGAAGTGATGTTGCGGCGCAGCCGCTGTTTGTTGATCTTCAGTTTAGAGCGTCAGACCGAGAGAGGGGGGCGCCGTAATTACCTGTCGTTGAGGAGGGGCGCACAGCCTTGTTAGGCGGAAATACAAAAATTACGGACATAAAAAAGCCGCAGACGTGACGTCTGCGGCTTTTAAATTGGTGGAGCCTAGCGGGATCGAACCGCTGACCTCAACACTGCCAGTGTTGCGCTCTCCCAGCTGAGCTAAGGCCCCAAAAGAGGAGCGTATTCTAGGTATGCGAAGCGCTCGCGTCAAGCGTACTGATGTGAACTTTTTGATCCTTTAAATGAGTGGGCAATGGGCTCTTAGCCACCCATTTTGGGTGTGAGCATGTTGGGGCGAATTTCCAGTAGGTCGACGGCGACCCCGGCAGGCTGGGCCAGCGCGTAAACCACGGCATTGGCGACATCGTTTACCTCCATTCCTGAGTCCATTTGTGGTCCAGCATCTTGCCAGGCGGTTAAGCCCTCGATGAGAGCTTCGCTGTCCCAGCCGTCGGAGAAGTTGGTCCAGGCGCCTCCTGGGCGCAGGCAGGTGACGCCGATGCCGTCGACTTGGAGTTCTTCTCGCAGGTCGCGACTAAAGCGCTCAACCGCCGCTTTGGTGGCGGCGTATATTGATAGGTGACTCATCTCGTCATAGTGCCAAGCAGAGGCTGAGGATATATTGATGATGCGTGCGTTGTGGTTACCCCGCAGGAGTGGGATTGCGGCTTGGCTGGCGAAGACGGTACCTAGAAAGTTGGTGTTGACCTGCAATACGACCTCCGCTTCTTTTAACTTTTCAACGGTGTTGGGTCGAGCTAGGCCGGCGTTATTGATCAGGCCGTTTAGTTGGCCGAAGTGTTCGTTGATGGTCTGGAGTGCTGCCTGAATTTGTTGGCTGTCGCCGACATCAGCGGTGGCCGAAAAGCTGTATAGCTTGCCCAGTTTTACGACCGCTTGTTGCAGTGCTGTGGCGTCTCGACCAATAAGGCCAACACGGTATCCTGCTTCGATTAGTTTGCTTGCAATAGCAAATCCAAAACCCCTAGAACCGCCGGTGATGGCGATAACGGGGCTATTGTCTTGTTGCTCACTCATGAGTGGGCTCCTACTGCGATGGTTTTTGTTTCGAGGTATTCTTCAAAGCCTTCGCGGCCCATCTCTCGGCCTATGCCGCTTTGTTTGTAGCCGCCAAAAGGCGCGTCGGCTCCGTAAAAGTTACCACCATTGACATTGACGGTGCCGACTCGGAGCTTGCGGGCAACGGCCAGTGCCCGAGTTTCATCGGCAGACCACACGCCAGCAGAAAGGCCAAAGGGTGAATCGTTGGCGATGGCGATGGCCTCGTCTTCTGTGTCGTAGCTGATGACCGATAGGACAGGGCCAAAGATTTCTTCCTGGGCGATACTCATCTTATTGTCGACATCGACAAACACGGTTGGCTCAATGTAAAAGCCTTTTTCCAGGTGGGCTGGTGTGCTCCCCCCCAGCAGTAGTCGAGCGCCTTCCGCTTTGCCTTGTTCAATATACGCCAGCACACGCGCGCGTTGTTTGGCGTTGATGACCGGTCCCATAATTTGGCTGTCAGAGGCGGGGTCACCGTATTCGATAAACTGGAAGTAGGATGTCAACAGGCTTTCAACTTCTGCCTGTCGTGCTCGTGGTATGAGCAGGCGGGTTTGAATGGCGCAGCCTTGACCTGCGTGGAAGCAGACCGCAAGGGCTGTCAGTAAGCTCTGGCTGAGGTCTGCGTCATCCAGCATGATGTTGGCTGACTTGCCACCCAGCTCAAGAAACACCTTTTTCACTGTCGTCGCTGCCCTGGCCATAATGTCTTTGCCGACGGCAGTTGAACCGGTGAAAGAGATCATATCCACACGCGGGTCCTCGACCAGTTGCTCGCCGGTTGTCTTTGCCTCGCTGGAGGTTATGACATTGAACACGCCGGCCGGGATATCTGTGTGCTTAGCAACCAGTTTTCCCAGTAGTGTCGCGGACCAAGGGGTGTCGGGTGCCGCTTTGAGTATCACGGTACAGCCTGCAGCCAGGGCGGGAATGCATTTGGCTAGGTTGATTTGCAGTGGTACGTTCCAGGGGGTTATGCAGCCGACAACGCCGATGGCCTCTTTTTCCACAAGGCGTTGTGATTTCAACCCCATGGGTGCCGAGATACCAATGTCCTCGCTCCAGGGGTAGTTGGGTAGCTGCTCAAGGGTGTAGTCAATAAAGCCAATGGGTAGATCGCAGTGTGGTCCCATCTCCCCGCAAATACCGAGTGGTGCACCCGTTTCGGCGGAGATCTGTTGGCGCAGGTCATCGACCTCTTCCAGTAGAGCATCTTTGAGTTGACGCAAGCAGCGCAATCGTAGTTCGTGATTACGCGACCAGTCAGTTTTGTCGAAGGCATTGCGCGCGGCGGCAATCGCTCGTTCCATATCGTCGCGGCCAGCGTCGGCTACCTCGCCTAGTGCTTGCTCGGTTGCAGGGTTGATGTTGG
>Ga0209081_1002087_pt1 | contig 11705 bp, 13 predicted proteins | sample GOMGulsemesocosm_4_FD_184636 | JGI IMG/M metagenome (GOLD analysis project Ga0209081, IMG submission 184636) | Methane-oxidizing microbial communities from mesocosms in the Gulf of Mexico - GOM15B Gulf of Mexico (SPAdes) (version 2) | ecosystem: Environmental > Aquatic > Marine > Cold seeps... | reverse complement strand
TGGATGATGCGCTGGGTTATGTGCCGCTGCTGGTGCTGCGCGATGCGGCGCAATTGAGCGACTTGCACTGGCAACCGCTAGCGAGCGCCGTCGACCTGCAGCTGTGCGCCCTGCGCGATAGCCGCGACGCAACTACAGCAACTACAGCAACTACAGCAACTACAGCCAAAACAACGACCAGGCCGGTACAGCTACTGGCCGACAAGCAGGGCCTGGTCGCCGACCATCTGCAGCAGTACGCGGCGTTATTGGTAAGACCCGACCGGGTTATTTTTGACGCAGGCAGCATAGCGGAACTGCTGACACACTGGCATGACTACAGCGGCGCCATAAAAAAAACCGGCGCCCAGCAAGCTGTTGAAACCCTCTGAATTTCGACGCAGGCTAACGAAACATGGAACGAGAAATGACAGCAGGCTATCCCCTAGCCTCCTGCATTTCCGCCATGGAGGTCAGCGATTTCGTCAAAATTCACGACGGCCAGGTCGTTGTTCTCGTTGACGGATGGAGGCTGTGAGGAAAGAGAAAATTACACGAACATAGGATGCAGGGGCTAGAACAGCTCTGAGAGAGCTGTCGAGGATACCTTTTTCAGCAACCGGCTAGGGCTTATCCGGCCCCAGCAACATAGTAACCAACAGATCGGCGTGGGTATCGACGATATCCTGCTCGTGGGAATCGACACCGAACAGGGCATGGCACTCAGGCGCGTGTGAAAATATGGTGGAAGCGGCGCCCACCATCATGTAATACCAGTGCACAAAAGCTCGGTCATCAAGGCCGAGGATTTCGGTAACCGGCTGCTTCATGGCGTCCGCCGTCGGCCGTACATGATGATCAACCAGATAGTGAATACGCCAGCTTTCTTGGCGACCCTCCAGGCTCATCAGGCGGCTGAGTTCTGGGTGTTCGGCACTAAAGCGCACATAGAAACGCACGATAAAGGCGATGCGTTCACGGGCTGGAAGATCCTTGAGCATGGCCAGGCGCGGACTGATTTCCTCCTGCATTAAACCGAAGGTGATGTCGGCCACCGCCTTCCAGAGCGTTTCTTTGCTCTCAAAGTGATAGGCCAGCAAGCCCCGCTGAACCCCGGCGCTATTCTCGATATCGCGCACGGAAATACCGTCGTAGCCCTGCTCGGAAAAGAGCACGGTGGCCGCCTCCAAGAGCTTCGCCCGGGTAATTTCCGTGCGCCCCTGGGTACGGCGCTGGGCCTTGGCGGCGGGTTTTGCCTTGGCTTCGGGTTTGCTGTTGGTTTGTGTCATCTATGTCGCTGGCGTCGCATTCGGTGGAGGGCAAAATCAGCCGACGCTTGATCGGCCGCTGTTGATTGCTCATTTGGTTGGGCTGAATTATAGCGGAAGCCAGCGGCCTATCCCAGCCACAGATTCGTTGACTTACATATTTATATTGATAATATTTTGCACGCATACAAATTTTATACGTAAATAGCTCTCCCAGACTCTGGGGATTGGCCCCAGAGTACTCCGAGCTCAACGACCCAGGTAAGCACCGTGAAGCTGATCAGTTTTGTAAAAAATAACACCGCCTCCTACGGCATTCTCGAGGGCGATGTCATCACCGATCTCGGCGCCCGTCTGGGCGAGCGCTACCCCGACCTGAAATCCCTGCTCGCCGCCGGAATGCCAGCGGCGCAGGAAATCGACGCCAGCGCCGACCACCAGCTCGCTGACGTCACACTGCTACCGGTCATCCCCAACCCGGGCGTGGTCTGGTGTGCCGGCATGAATACCCACAGCCACTATCTGGAAGCCAGGGAGCGCATGGGGTTGACGGAGGAACCCAAGACGCCGATGTTTTTCCTGCGCGCCACCAGCACCCTGGTCGCTTCGGGTCAGCCACTGGAAAAACCCTTGAAGGAACCGGCTTTCGACTACGAAGGCGAAATCGCGCTGATTATCGGCAAGCCCTGCCGCAATGTCAGCGAAGCCGAGGCGTTGGACTATGTTGCCGGTTACAGCTGTTTTAATGACGCCTCCGCGCGCCTCTACCAGGTCAGCAGTAACCAGCTGACGACCGGCAAGAACGCCTACCACAGCGGCGGCTTTGGTCCCTGCATGGCCACCGCCGACAGCGTCGACCTGAACAGCATGCAGCTGATTACCCGGGTCAACGGTGAGCAGCGCCAGACCATGAAACTCAATGACCTGATTTTTTCCTTCGCTCAGCTAATCTCGCACATCTCTGAAATAAATTGGCTGCAACCCGGGGATGTCATAGTCACAGGTTCCGCAGAGGGCATAGGCGCGCTGCGCGACCCGGCGGTATTCCTGGCGCCGGGAGACCGCGTTGAGGTGGAGGTGAGCGGTATCGGCACCTTGATCAACGAGGTGATGGAGCAGACGCTCTAGACATCATGCATTGACCCGCTCCTTTAAATTCCGGGCGGGTTCTCTAGGCTCTACAGGTCGTTGCTGTCCAGCAGCTCTGACGGGTTCTGTAACTCCACCATGCCCAGATAGCCCCCCATATCCTCTATGGCATCATGCACGCCATAACCCACAAGCCGTCTGGCCCTGGGCGACAGCTGCCTGGCCAGCGCTGGCGGCACCGCCAGGCAATTGTTTTCCTCCGTGCGCAACCAGCCCAGGCAGTAACTTTGATGTATGCCCCGGCGCCAAAAGTCTTTAACGCTATTGGTTCCCCCGGCGTGCAGGGTAGAGCCCAGGTAGATCACCGCCGAGCCGGCGGACATCTCGGCATAGGCAAGTTCATGTTCCTCGGGCTGTCGCCCTGGCTGCCATTGATGACTGCCCGGGGCTACCACCGTAGCACCGTTGTCCCGGGTGAAATCGACCGTGGCGATAATCATCGCCAGCTCCAGCTGGGGGCGCTGTTTGGGCATATGAATCCAGATGTCTTCATCGCGGTGAAAAATCTGTCGCTCGGCACCTTCACCGCGGTCCATGACATGGGCCAGGTTAAGTATGTAATCGGCACAATTGGGCAGCAAAATTTCATCACACAACCCCAATAGCAGTGCATGGCACATCACCTGCTCGGCGTATAACGGTGACTTGCCCGCCATACCGGTGACATGGCGAGTGCGCTGGCCAAAGAAAAAGTCCAGCACCGGGTTAAGGTGCTGATGTGCTGGGTCTGCGGCTTCCAGTAGTGGTGTCAGTTCAACATTCAACGCCGCCACCAGGTCGTCATCCAGCAGGTCTTCAACAATCACCGCGCCGTCTTCCAGCAGCGCCGCCGCTATGGCCTCAGCAGATCGAGCGTTTTTAAAACGCTGTAAACTTGGCATGGTCTTTTCCTTTTTATTTTTATTTTTATTTCTTATCACCCGCTGATGGCCAGATAACGTCCATCGACAGGGCCGATAATAGCTTGCTTTAAACCTGTGGCGCAGCGAGAAAAGGGTTCGCAGCCCCGTGTTAAATGCTGGTGAGCGGCTGACTAGGGCTGTCCATCACAGGTTTTAACACCCTCAGGTATTTGAAACCAATCCTGCTTCTCACTCAACCCAATATGCATGGTGGGATTTATGATTCGGGTGTCGGATAGATTACTGGGTTTAAGTTTTAATTTATTGGGATCACTGGGAACCTGCCACTGGTATTGACCGCACATGTGATGATGGTGTTGTGCTCGCGCAAGCGCAGTGCGACTAATAACGCCTAGGTCAAACACCATCTGGCCGACTAACCAATCGAGCTTCAGGGTAGAGCCGCAACTTTTTAAACCAGCGACATAGCCAGCTAAACTATTAAACCGCCTGACAGAGCAGAAACTTTCACGCACAGGCCAGAAAGCCCCTAACATCCACAGCACTCAGTAGACGTCGCGCACACGGGCCACCAAAAAATCCACCGCGGCTTTTATCTTCGGCACATTGTAGCGCTGTTTCTGATACAACAGAAAAATGCCAAAGTTTGGATCTAGAGTGGTGCTCACGACAGGCTCTAGATTCAACTCGATCAATTCACCTCGCTCTAGATACGGTTTTAATACCCAGCGAGGTAACATCACAATGCCCCGCCCCTGCACCGCCTTAGCAATTAACCAAGCGCCACGGTTACTGGTGGCTGCCACAGGCGGCGACACATCTTGCCACTGGCCTTGCAGCTCACAAATCCAAGGGGTGGGGCCATTCGGGGTTCGATAATAAAGCCCCTTGTGAGCACTGAGTTCCAGTGGCTGTTTAGGGTTGCCAAACTGTTCGAGGTAGGCGGCGGAAGCCGCTGGAATAAACTGGTTCTCCATCAGCTTAATCGCCACCACCCGCTCGTTGGGCGCATAACCACCACGAATCGCAATATCAACGTCATCGCGGCCAATGGCCGAGAGCTCATCACTCAGGTGAACATCCAGCACCACCTCTGGGTATAACTCACTGAACTCGTCCAACAGGGGCAATAAAATACGCTCGCCAAAACCCGCCATGGCGCTGATATTGAGTTTGCCCATGGGTTGAGTCTGATAGGCGCGTACCGCCTCGTTACTCTGCTCTAACTGCGCCAGCACATCACCCACCTGCTGGTAATACTCTTGGCCAATCTCGGTGAGTTTTACCACACGGGTAGAGCGCTTTAAGAGTATGGCGCCCAAGCTGTTTTCTAAATCGGAGACCCGCCGGGATACAGAAGACGCCGGAACATTAAAAAAACGAGCCGCCTTGGTAAAATTGCCAAACTCCACCACCTTCACAAAGTATTTCAACGCTTTTAATTGGTCCAAGCTCCCCCCCTATACACATATCCAAATCTGCTCAAAATACAGTATTCATCAGAATAATTGCCATAAAGACAACAAAGAATAGCAATATAGGCGCTATTTATGCAGAAAAATAGATGGCATGCTTCAAACCAGATCAAAACACCTCTAATAGCCTTTGGGCTCAATAGACAAACGGATACCTGCCAATGACCACCTACACTGCGATCAATCTTGTGAAACGCCCATCCGGCGGCCCCATCAGCAAAGCGCTCTTTGAAATCGTAGAGAAGGAAATCCCGAAAGCAGGGCCAGGCCAACTGCTGGTGAAACAAAATCACATGTCCTTAGACCCGGCTATGTTTGGCTGGATGAGCGCGGACACCAACAGCTACATCCCACCGGTTGGATTGGGTGAGGTGATGCGCAGCTCGGGCATAGGCGAGGTGGTTGAGAGCAATCACCCAGACTTTAAAGTGGGCGACCGTGTCATGGGCATGATGGGTTGGCAGCAATACTTTTTATCCGAAGGCCAAGGCCTGAACAAAGCCGACGCGCCCCTACCAGACGAAGCCGTTCTGTCGATCTTTGCACTGCCGGGCATCACCGCATCGCAGGGTTACTTTAACGTCGGCAAGCCAAAAAAAGGCGAAACCATAATTGTGACCGGCGCGGCGGGTTCTGTCGGTTCTATCGTTGGGCAGCTTGCAAAAGCCGACGGTCTTCGCGTCATCGGTGTGGTGGGCAACGATGAAAAAGCCGATTGGATTGTGAACACCCTCGGCTTTGATGCCGCCATTAATTACAAGTCTGATGACTTGGACGCTCAACTTGAGCAAGCGGCACCCGATGGTATCGACTTGTTTTTTGAAAACACCGCTGGCCCCATTCAAAGCCTGATTGTTGATCGCATGAACGCCCATGGCCGCGTCATGGTCTGTGGATTAATCGCCGATTACTCTAAAGAAGTGCCCTCACCAGGCCCGAGCTGGGTGAGCGTACTGAAGCGCCGTTTGACCATTCAGGGTTTCACCATGCCCGATCACTACCATCAAGTTCCTGAACTGATTGGCAAACTCACCCCCTATGTGATGGCTGGTCAAATCAAACACCGCTCGCACATTTTGGAGGGCTTAGAGTCGGCCATTGACGGTTTGAATATGTTCTTCACCGGCGAAAACAAAGGTAAGTTAATAGTTAAACTTTAGCCGCTGACGGTACTAGAAACCAAAGTGCATAAATATTAAGGCGGCAAGAGCGGCCTTAATATTGTTAAATTTTTAAGTGTTAGCTCTATTGGGTGATTAGATGGACCGTAGAAACTTTCTCTTGGGGGTTGTTGTTGGTGGGGCTGTATTGGCAACCAGTGGTACTGTATGGCTGGGCAGCCGGTCAAACAGTAGTTCGCTTACGATAGATGTCTGCCTTCAGTCTCTAGATGATCTAATGAACGAAAATATCATGACGCTAGGAGACTGGAATCTCGCTCACATACTTGTTCATTGTGCGCAAAGTGTAGAGTTTTCGATGTCTGAATTTCCTGACCACAAGCCCGCCCTCTTCAAGAATACGGTTGGTAAACTGGCGTACGCCGCATTTTCTGCAAAGGGAGAAATGATTCATGGCCTGAACGAACATATCCCGGGGGCTCCATTGATCGAAGAAAGCGAAGATACTGCGAATGCATACCGACGATTCAGAGAATCGATGATTCGGTTTCGTTACTATACCGGTCCATTAGCACAGCATTTCGCATATGGAAAATTGACCAAATTGGAGTATGAAAGGGCGCACGCAATGCACTTTTACAACCACCTTTTAGAAGTTGATTTTACAAGTCAAGGCAGGAAGGCGTGAACCTCCCCCCCTGCTTGATGCGTTAGGTGAGTTGTAGGCAAGCGCATAACTGAGAGTCACGTAAAAATATAAGAGTACTAACTTATGCACTTATTGGCGAACAGCATCACTGCATTGGTAGCAATAAGCCACATAGGATTTCTAATATTGGAGATGTTTTTTTGGAATCATGCAATAGGGCAAAAAATATTTTCAATGACGGCTGAGGTGGCGGAGTCATCATCCGTTCTCGCGATGAACCAGGGGCTCTATAATGGTTTTCTCGCTGCCGGCCTATTTTGGGGGCTATTAGTGAATCGCGCCGACGTCAAAATATTCTTTTTATGCTGTGTCGTCGTTGCGGGGGTATTTGGTGGCATTACGGCAAAGACAAGTATTCTATTCACGCAAGGATTACCGGCTCTAACTGCACTTATTTTGGTATTAGCGGCTTCAAGGGAATCCACTCATTGATGTCTGACGCGATCACTACACCTAAGGCTACTAAATGTCAGCCTTCAGTACATTGCCCTATGGTTGAACTATGTTAATCAAAACACACAACTTTTCTGCAAGCCAGCTAGACAATTTTCGCGAGTGTCAAAGAGTCTCATTTTCAATTCTGCAAGCTGTGGCGGCTGAGCTAAAAGGGGGGGAGACGGAAAAGGAGGTGGCTCACGAACTTGTAAAACGCTATCGGGCAGCGGGGGCTGACTCCTTTTTCCATCTACCCGTTGCACTGTTCGGCGAGCGCAGTGCGCTGCCCGGTGATTGGACGGTAGGGCACTTTTTCCCCAAACGAAAAGTCCTTGAGCCGGGCATGAGTGTTATTCTTGATGCCGCGCCTTTGTTTTCGGGTTATCTGGTTGATACGTCTTTTAGCTTCTGTTTTGGTGAAAACGACGAACATCGAGAAATGATGAAGCATTTGGCCCAATATCGAGAGTCCGTGCCAGAAGCCATTAATCGTGGTTTGAGTTTTAAAGCCGTTGCGGATCAGGTGCAGGCGAATATGCTTGCTGAGCAATACGAACCCGTACACCAAAAACACCCTGGCGAGGTTTTGGGGCATCGCGCCATCAAAACCCCTAAGCTTCCCATTCAATTACGCCTACAGGGCTTCGACGCTCTTTCACTCACTTGGTTTAAGTTCAAAGACAGTTTGGCCATGAGTGGTTTAGGACGCAGAAGCCCCCTTTGGAATGGCCTCAAAAGTTCAGATCACTCCGCCCATGACGGTCTTTGGCTGGTTGAACCTCACGCGGGTCTGGGTTCGGTGGGCGCCAAATGGGAAGAAATTTTAGTGATCGAAGATGGACAGGCGCGCTGGTTAGATTCAAATCCGCCCCATGTGCGCCAGTGGGCTTTGATTGCCGCCGGTGAGGATTATTCACCGGCGTCGTTGATGGTTAACTGAGTGCCTTCAGCTCGGGAAAAAAGGATTCCATTTACTCTTTCATTTGTTGGGTCTAGTTTTTTTCATCTGTCACACCGAAATTGTTTGTGGGTCAGTTTATCCCATCTCGATGTGCAGGATCATTAAGCCACTTCACGCTCTAAAGTCTACTCAGGCGTTCACGGCTGACTAGGGTTGTCCATCAAAGGTTTTAACACCCTCAGGTATTTGAATCCAATCCTGCTTCTCACTCAGCCAAATATGCATGGTGGGATTTATGATTCGGGTATCCGTTAGATTACTTGGTTTAAGTTTTAATTTTTCGGGATCACTGGGATCGAAGTGATAAATCCTGTTGCCACAGGAAGGACAAAATTTAGCCGCACTGACCTTGCCACTGTCGGCAACACGGCTCCAGTCTCTCATTGGCCCATGAAACTGCACCTTATCCGCATCTACCATGGCCGTAATACTGAACGCGCTGGTCGATAATTTTTGGCACTCCCTACAGTGACAGGCGGCCACCATTAACGGCGCAGCAAGCAGTTCATAGGTTACTCCACCACACTGGCAAGCACCTTTAATAGGGTATTCAATATCAAGCATCATCTACTCCAATGTTTAGTCATTGCTGGCGGCCTTTTAAAAAATCACCCGGGGAAGCCAGTGAAATTCTCAGCCTGCAAGCCTGGTTTTAGCCAACATGCTTCTTCAGCGGTAAAGATATTGGCCTGCGGCTGTATATCGGGAAGCTCGATGAGTGAACCCGCCGGTACAATTAATGATGTTTTTTCCTTGTTGATAAAGGGCACAGCAGAGCCGCAGGTTTTACAAAATGACTTGGAGAACCCTCTTGAAGGGTGCTCATAGGTCGCAACACTATCTTGGCCACTGAGCCACTCAATGTTGTCGGGCGCGGTAAATATATTGGATGCAAAGGCAGAACCCGTGAGTTGTTGGCACTGCTTACAGTGGCATTGATAAAAAGCCTTGAAGTTATCTAGCACTGAGAATTTTATTGTGCCACATAGGCATTCACCGGTTAAATGTTTATCCATGCTTCCACGTACTCCTGTTGTTTAATGCTCAAAGCAGCGATGGGCGGGGTTCCCTAACGCCATAATTCGTAAGATATATCATTTTCATATTGCGGTGAAGGCATGTCTTTGTTGGTAAGACGGTATGCCAACATCCTGAAAACTTAATATCAATGGGATAGCTGAGCGGTTCGAGCGGAAACGGTAGCTGCAGCCGGGGCCTACCATCAACCCAGTTGCACTTATTGTTTAGCGTGGAGTATTGCTAAGCTTGGGCTCTGTCTTCGGTAGGGCATGTACGCGGTGGGTTTACAGCGGCGGGTAATTACCCTGCTGTTCAGGCTAAAATCGCTTAGGCATGGGCGGGGCAGCGCAGAAAAATGGCGCTAGCGCTCGGCGCTGTCCTCAATAAAATCAATAACAAACGCCGAGAGTTCGGCGTTTAATGAGAATGAAAATTATGAAAAAGCTTGTCGCCAGTCTTAGCCTAGTAGCCGCAGCCCTGTTTACCTCCGGCTGCGAAACCGCCACGCAGCTGGGCAGCATGTCGCAAGCCGGCATGACTGCCCTGTCATGCGATCAGGTCTATGCGCCTTTAACGCGTATAAAGCCGATAAGAACTCAGCCGACGCGTGGATTGAACTGTTCAAGACCATTAGCCCTGAGACAGACGCTAAAGCGCTGATCGGCGATCGCTCACCAGAGAAGCTCTTTAACGAGGCGACGCTCTACGCTAATGTCGCTCTAACAGTGCAGGGCTGTCGCACAATATAACGGACTAGCCAACGAGCGTGTCAGCTCACGGCCACATGCTCGCTCTGTCGGTGCAGGGCTGTCGCACAATATAACGGACTAGCCAACGAGCGTGTCAGCTCACGGCCACATGGTCGCCCTGTCGCTGCAGGGTTCAGGGTTGTCGCACGATATAACGGACTAGCCAACGAGCGTGTCAGCTCACGGCCACATGGTCGCCCTGTCGCTGCAGGGTTGTCGCACGATATAACTGAGTGCTCACCGGCGCGCTGAAGACCTGCACACCGGTGAGTGGCTAACGCTAAGCTTGATAACCTCCGCTGGCGGCTGGCACTTCACCCTGAGTTGATGTCAGCGCGGGCAATTTTCTCGGCCCGCTCATCAAAAACAACACCATCCACACGCAGATACTAAAATAGCCCGAGTGCCAGATAAGAAAGCCGACGCCGCCCCACTCATTAAAGTCTTTCGTTTCATTGACCGTAAAAAAGGCATTTTGCAGCGCATCGGCTCCCGTGTTCATCACCACACCGGTGGACTTTAGGTCTTCAATAATATGTGGCCAGTACTCGATGGGCAGGTGGTAAAACACCGAATAGCTGCAATACAACAGGCACCAGCTCGCATTCATCAGGGTAAATGCCCGCAGCATTTTAAAGCTGGCAAGGCTGCTTTGCTGTGCATAGACGCTGCGCAACTGAAAAATAGCCAAGGGTGTAATCACTAGAAATGCGATGCCCCAGAGGGTTTCCTCAATGGCGAACAGCAGTTCAAACTTGGTGACAAGCGCCGTCGTGGCAAAGAACTGCGCGATAAAAATGCAGCCAAATAACACATACGGACTTTTCCGGTAGAAAAAAGACTGCAGCCGGTTGCTGTCACGACTTGCGGGCATAGCAATGTCTTTATTCACCTGCAGCATGGCGAACATAAACAGCCCCGCATAGGATAGTTCGGCAAAAAAAGCCAAGCCGCGAATTAACAGCGAACTGTTCGCCAGACTGTCGAACCAGGCCAGTTGCTGCAGGTAACTGGAAACAAACACCGATCGATACAAGGCCACGGCAATAAACACCAGCCCCAGTATTCTCATAATTTTAAGGTATTTAGCTCGGCCATCATCCGCTGTATTGTGTGAGCGCCAAAATATATACAAGCCGATACAAAAACTGAGGGCATTGATGGCAACCATAATGCTCCACCACGGCCACGGCCAAAAACCAGACACACTTTCCATATTCTATCTCTCTACAATATATGTATTTTCAATAGGTTAAGCGCTTTGGCACTTCACTAAACAGGAAGAACCGCAGCTCCTCCAGCGGTGTAGTAAATGCCGTTAGAGGGAGAACAAAAAGCGCTCATTCATAAAAAAAAGGCGCTGCTATCACATCAGCACTTTATGAGTGCCAATGCGACAACAACGCAAGAATTTAAAGAAGATATCCGGCACGACGAGTAACCCCCGGTGCCGGTCGGTCGATTATTGGTACTGGTACTTCAACTGCAGCGCCAGGGTACGAGGGGTATTAAGATAGAGCGCGTTGATGCCTTCCTGCAGCGGCGCATCATTACCCAGGTGAGCAACCTCTTTGTTGCCGAGGTTTTTACCGATCAAGGCAAGCTCCCAACCCTCGTCATTGGACAGGGCGATGCGTCCGTTGATCAAGGTGTAGTCCGGCTGTTTGATACTCTCATCCAAGTCAGACGACAGGTAGCGCTCGTCGACATAGGAGGCTTCCAGCTGACTGCCGAGGATGATGCCATTGGCCATGACCCACTCGTGCTCTACGCTGATATTACCCGTCCATTCTGGGGCGAGGGCAATCGGTCGGCCACTCAAGCTACAACTGCTTGCCGTCGCATCATAAGGACAAGGGCCACTCTCATAGTCACCGTATTTGGCATCCAAGTAGGCCAGCGACGCGTTGAGGCTAAATCCAGCGCCCAGCTTCCAGCGGCTGTCGACCTCGAAACCTTTTGAAACGGCCGAGGCG
>Ga0209081_1002084_pt1 | contig 11714 bp, 9 predicted proteins | sample GOMGulsemesocosm_4_FD_184636 | JGI IMG/M metagenome (GOLD analysis project Ga0209081, IMG submission 184636) | Methane-oxidizing microbial communities from mesocosms in the Gulf of Mexico - GOM15B Gulf of Mexico (SPAdes) (version 2) | ecosystem: Environmental > Aquatic > Marine > Cold seeps... | reverse complement strand
GTGATACGTGAACAAGCACTCAGTAATCCAAAAATTACATCGCCACTTAATACCCCAGCCAAAGCCCTCGATTACCGAGCAGGTAAGGTTTATGTGTTACACGTTAGTCACCCCAAAGGTAGCTGGTTAATTGCAGGTAGCGCCGGGTTCGAGAAAGGCGGCCTGAATGGTTTTCAGGCCGACACACTATTTTTAGGTATTGGTGGTATTGGTAGCCAAACATTACAATACCGCGAAGACTATTGGGCCGAAACAGTGGGCCAGGTGTCACCCAATAGAATTATTCCAATTCATTTTGATAGTCTTATCGCTCCAATAGATGGGCCAATGCAAGGCCCCTCACTGGTAGAGTTTTTCTTATCTGGTGGGCTAGACAACACGAAAACGTTCTTACAAGAAAAAGAGGCTTCAGACCCAGCGATAAGCTTTAATACTTTACCCCGGTTTAAAGAAATTGTGCTTTACCCATCAACCTAAACACCAGTTAGTTTTCACGGCCTGCAATCGTTATCGTGTCCGCTCTTGTTAAGGGTTGTCGGATAACAGCCCTCAAGCACGGCCTATCTCGTGATGTTCAAAACTTTAAAGGGCTGTTATCGCATGAACAGAAGACTCAGTTAAAGACGTAAAATCAAACCCAAAAAAAAGCCAGGTAAGGAAACCTTACCTGGCAAATCGACTACAGAGCAGCCGAACTACAGAACGCTTTTACAGACCTTACTTAATTATTTCTCGCAGCAATTTAATTGCTGGCAGCGAGGGTTGGCTTCGAGCCCCACTCACCAAAAAAAGCAATATAGATATAACAAACCGCTGGTAACAAAAAGGCCAGTTGCACACTCAGCTGATCGGCCAGTACACCCTGCAACAAGGGCACAATCGCCCCGCCGACAATGGCTAGACACAAAAGGCCCGAACCACGGCTGGTTTGTACACCCAAACCTTGAATAGCCAAACTAAAGATGGTCGGAAACATAATGGAGTTGCACAGGCCGACCGACAGGATCGCCCACATCGCCAACTTGCCCTGACCCAACACGGCCACCAGCAATAAGGTCGATGCGCCGCAGGCACACAGCGCCAGCAGGCGCCCGGGGCGAATGATGCGCATCAGGCCCGCACCTAGAAAGCGACCAATCATCGCGCCGCCCCAATAGTAGGCAATCAGGTGCGCAGCTTGTTCTTCCTGCAAGCCGGCAATATGCGCTTCACCGAGAAAGCTCACCAGAAAACTGCCGATTGCCACTTCCGCACCCACATACAAAAACATGGCCACGACACCAAACACCAGATGGCGCTGCGCCCACATATTCATTGGTGGAGCACTGCTTGCCAAGGCATCATTCTCTAATGCCAGAACCGGTAACTTGATGCGTGAAAAGAACAGCGCCAAGCTGGCCAGTGCCGCGGCTAAAATCAAATAGGGCACCTTAACGCTGTCCGCATCCTGAGCCTTGTTCGCCACTTCATCGATGGCCACCGCGCCCGCGGACAGAATCAAGAAGGCACCAAAAAATGGCGCAATGGTGGTGCCCAATGAGTTAAAGGCCTGGGTCAGGGTTAAGCGACTGGATGCCGTTTCAGGTTTGCCCAGCGCAGCCACGTAAGGGTTGGCCGAAACCTGCAAAACGGTGATGCCCGACGCCAACACAAACAAAGCCGCTAAGAAGAAACCGTAGGTTTGGTAGGCCGCGGCCGGATAAAACATCAAGCAACCCAGGCTGGCAACAACTAAGCCGACGACGATTCCTCGCTGGTAACCAATACGCTTGACCAGCTCACCGGCTGGGATAGAAACCAGAAAATAGGCACCAAAGAAACAGAATTGGATCAGCATCGCCTGGGTGTAAGTTAGCGAGAAAACACCCTTGAGGTGTGGAATCAAAATATCATTTAAGCAGGTGATAAAACCCCACATAAAAAACAGTGAGGTCAGTGCCGTTAGGGCGACCCCTTCACTAAGACTGCCGCCGCGCTCCGAAGGCTGGGCGGTGGCGGATACTGCGGCTGGGCTCTGAATGGCCATTATATAACCTCTCTTATTATGGGTGTTGATCTATTCCGATCAGCCTCAATAGCGCTACTTAAGTTGAACTACTAGGACATTAAGAGCAGATTACGCCCAATTGACAGCGCTGTCAATTGGGCGTAATCTGCTTACATCATCCTAGGACGGCTGCCCAATACACCGTCCCGCCTACCCTGACTCATTAAGACGGCAAAAGCTGTGGTTGTAACATGAGAGATAACTTCGACATTATAATATTTGGCGGCGACGGCGACCTTGCCCTGCGCAAACTCTTACCGGCGCTGTATCGCTGTGAACGCGAGGGGCAACTGTCCGCCGAGGGGCGCATTTTTCTCACCACCCAGCAGCAAACGGCAAGCGAAGAAGCCCTGCCGACGCTTCTGGCCAAGGTCGAATCCTACCTCGATCCAGTTGAGCTTGAAACTGGCCACTGGCAGGCATTCACCGCCAGAATCGCCCTGTCGCCATTGGATTTATCCGTGTTTGATGAGCGCTGGAAGACGTTCAGTGCCCAGCTCAACCAGCAGCCAAATTTCCCGCGTATGTTTTACATGGCCATTCCGCCGTCGCTTTATGGGCAGGCTTGTCAGTACTTGGACAGCGCGCAATTGATCACGCCGGCATCACGGGTCATTTTGGAAAAACCAATCGGTTATGACGTGCAGTCCGCTCGAGAGATTAACAGCCAGGTCGCCCAGTACTTCGCCGAAGAGAGCATCTACCGCATCGACCACTACCTCGGTAAAGAAACGGTGCAAAACCTCTTGGCACTGCGCTTTACCAACGTGCTGTTCGAACACCTCTGGGACAACAAGGCCATCGACAATGTGCAGATTACTCTGTCGGAAACAGTCGGCCTAGAATCACGCGCGGCTTTTTACGACCGAGCCGGCGCCCTGCGCGATATGGTACAGAACCACCTGTTGCAACTGCTCAGTTTCATTGCCATGGATCCGCCCAATGAAATGACCGCCGACAACATTCGCAACGAAAAACTAAAAGTCATGCAGGCGCTGCGCCCCATCACAGAGTCTGATGTTGAAAAGTCTGTGGTGCGCGGACAATACCACTCAGGTGAGATGGCGGGCAACGTGGTGCCAGGTTACCTGGACGAGCTGGGTAATAACCAAAGCCACACAGAAACCTACGTCGCGATCAAAGCGCACATAGACAACTGGCGCTGGGCGGGCGTGCCCTTTTACCTGCGTACAGGCAAACGTATGCAGGAAAGATTTGCCGAAATCGTCATCGAGTTCAAACCGGTTTCCCACCGTGCCTACCCCAAAACCGCAGGCGATCTGGCCCCCAACCGACTCATTATTCGGCTGCAGCCGGAGGAGAGTATCGAACTGACCTTGATGACCAAGGTGCTGCACAACAACAAGTTCGAGCTCAAACCTGTGTCGCTCAACCTCGACTACAGCCAAGGTTATGAAGACTTTATACCCGACGCCTATAAACGTTTGTTAATGGACGTCAGTGACGGTAACTCCTCCCTGTTCGCCCACCGAGACGAAGTCGAGCAGGCCTGGACCTGGCTCGACCCCATCATGCAAGCATGGGCTGCGAGCGAAAAGCCACCCGAGCCCTACGCCGCAGGCAGTTGGGGGCCTGAGTCAGCCGATCAACTGTTAGCCAAAAATGATCACCGCTGGTTCTTGTGACACGGCAACGATAAGGAACACACCATGGCCAGAGAACAATTTTTTCAAGAGCACGCGGACATGCAAGCCGCGCTGCTCGACACCTGTGTCGAGACCTTACAGGCCAGCATTAATGAGCACGGCCGCGCCACGCTGTTTGTCTCGGGTGGGCGCTCGCCAGCCGCGCTCTACCAAGCCCTGTCACAGTGCGCACTTGCATGGAACAAGGTGACCGTTGCCCTGGTCGATGAGCGCTGGGTCGATGAAACCAGCGAATTCAGTAATGCCGCCTTCATAGGTAAGCACTTACTACAGGGGCAGGCCGCGGCGGCCACGTTTGTCGGCATGAAAAACTCAGCGAGTTCGGCGCTTGCAGGCGCCGCCCTGTGCAATGAGCAATACGCCAATATTCGCGGCCCCTGGAGTCTGTGCTTAATCGGCATGGGCCCAGACGCTCACTTCGCCTCACTGTTTCCTGGCGCGCAAGGACTCAGCGAAGCGCTTGACCTGCAACACGCCCCCCTGTGTTCAGTGATCCATGCCAAGGCCAGTGACGTTACCGGCAGCAACACCGAGCGCATGAGCTTAAGCCTCAAAGCAATTTTAAAAAGTAACAAGCAAATATTGATCATCAGCGGCACTGACAAGCTCAAGGTTTATCAACAGGCCGCCGCCAGTCACGACTCGACGAACCTGCCGGTCAGTGCGCTGTTGCAGCACGACTCGCTCGACGTTTACTACTGCCCCTAATTCAATTCAAAAAGAGACCATCCCATGCACGCTACCGTGATGACCGTGACCAACAAGATTATTGAGCGCAGTAAGCTCAGTCGTGGACGCTATCTCGAACGCATTGAGCAGGCCGCAAGCCTTGGGCCGCGCCGCGCCGGCTTGCCCTGTGGCAATCTCGCCCATGGCTTTGCCGCCTGCGGTAGTGATGATAAAGAGGATTTAAAACAGGGCCCCAAAGCCAACATCGCCATAGTGTCGGCTTATAACGACATGCTCTCGGCGCATCAGCCCTTCGAGAAGATGCCCGAGCAAATCAAAGCCGCGGCGCGACAAGCGGGCGGTGTGGCGCAGTTTGCCGGCGGCGTACCGGCCATGTGTGACGGTGTTACCCAGGGCATGCCCGGCATGGACTTGTCGCTTTTCAGTCGCGATCTCATTGCCATGAGCAGCGCCGTGGCCCTGTCACACGATATGTTCGATGCTGCGCTTTACCTCGGCGTCTGCGACAAGATCGTGCCGGGCCTGCTGATTGGCGCCCTGTCTTTTGGTCACCTTCCCGCTGTTTTTGTACCAGCAGGGCCAATGGAGTCAGGCCTGACAAACAACGAAAAGGCACTGGCAAGACAGCAGTACGCCGAGGGCAAGATTGATCGCCACGCGCTGCTTGAGGCCGAGTCCGCCTCCTACCACAGTCCAGGTACCTGCACCTTCTATGGCACCGCCAACAGCAATCAAATGCTCATGGAAATCATGGGGCTACACCTGCCGGGCGCCTCATTTATCAACCCCAACACGCCCCTGCGCGACGCCCTGACCCACGCGGCCAGCCAACAGGTTTTAAAGTTCACCGCCAGCGGCGACGACTACCGCCCCATCGGCAAACTGATCGATGAAAAAGCCATCGTCAATGGCATCATCGGTCTGCTGGCCACCGGCGGCTCGACCAACCACACCATTCACTTGATCGCGATTGCCAAGGCCGCGGGTATCTGCCTGAGCTGGGATGATTTCTCCGAGCTGTCGGAAGTCATTCCATCCATGACCAAGATCTACCCCAATGGCTTGGCCGACATCAACCATTTTCAGGCCGCCGGCGGCATGGGCTGCTTAATGTTCAATCTGCTCAATGCCGGATTACTGCACGGTGATGTCATCGGTGTTGCCGACAATAGAGGCCTGAACAACTACAGCGTTGAACCCTTCCTCGATGGCATCGATTTGGCATGGCGCCAAGCCCCTAGCGAGCCGCTCGATCCGAGTGTGCTGAGCACCGCCGCCAAACCCTTTAGCCCGAACGGAGGACTTAAAACCATTCACGGCAATCTTGGCCGCGGCATTATAAAGGTTTCAGCAATTAAGGCGGACCGCCAAATTATCGAGGCACCGGCTCGTGTATTCGTCAACCAAGCGGCATTAAACGCAGCCTTTGTGGCCGGCGAGTTAGAGTGTGACTTCATCGCTGTGTTGCCTTTCCAGGGGCCAAAAAGTTGCGGCATGCCCGAACTGCATAAATTGATGACGCCGCTTGGCGCATTGCAAGATCGCGGCTTTAAAGTAGCACTGGTCACCGACGGTCGTTTATCTGGTGCCTCTGGCAAGGTGCCCGCTGCCATACACCTATCGCCAGAATGCGCCGATGGCAGCGTGTTGGCGAAAGTTCAAAATGGCGACATGATTCGCCTGGACGCAACCACCGGCAGCCTTGAAATTGCCGTAAGCGCCGAGCAGCTATCCCAACGCATCGTCACCCACAAAAACCCTGAGATTGCGCACCGGGGTATGGGCCGCGAACTCTTTTCCGTGTTTCGCCAAGCCACCAGCTCAGCGGAAACCGGTGCATCTTGTGTCTCAAGCCTCGCCGACGGTGAGTGAATTTGCCCACCGCAAGGGTTACAGCACGACGCTCACAACACGACCACGCCGCACACTGACAGGTAAGAAAATGGATGCCCGCATGAACACAATCATTGTTGCCGATATAGGGGGGACCAACGCGCGCTTTGCGCTCGCCCACCGCGCCAAACTGGGAAGCGCGCAGGGCCTGAGCCATACGCGCGAGTTTTCAACGGCAGACTTCAACACCTTTGCTGAGTGTTTAAGCCAGTACCTCGATGATTTTAACTGGGATGACTTAAACCAGAATCAGCACATCCAGCGCCCCACTGCGGCCTGTTTTGCTGTGGCCGGCCCCGTCGGCCAAACGGTCACCGAGCTGACCAATGTACAGTGGAGCCTGTGCCCTCAAGCGCTGCGGCGCGATTACGGCTTGGATCAGGTAGAAGTGGTAAATGATTTTGCCGCACTGGCGAGCGCAATTCCCTACCTAAGTGCTGAAGATGTCATTGTCTTGCAAGCGGGTTCGGAAGCTTACACAGCGGAAAAGCACGCAGTGAAGGCCGTAGTGGGCCCAGGCACCGGATTGGGTGTCGCGGCCTTGATGAAGCAAGACAACAGCTGGGCACCGCTGGCCAGCGAAGGCGGGCACCGATGCTTTGCCCCGGAAACCGATGTAGAATTAGCCCTCTACCAAGTGCTGCGTGACGAGAATAACTACGCCGGCGCCGAGCAGTTTTTGTCGGGCAGTGGGCTGCAAAATATTTACCAAGGCTTGCACCAAGTTTATGACAAACCTTTAAAAGTGCGCCTGCCTCACGAAATCACAGCCGATGCCACCAGTGGCCGCTGTGAACTAGCCCAACAGGCGCTGAGTATTTTTTGCGCCCAGCTCGGCAGTATTTGTGGCGATACGGCCCTCACTTTTGGTGCACGCGCCGGACTTTATCTTGGCGGGGGTATCCCGCCCAAGATTCAAGAGTTCCTCATCAACAGCGATTTTCTGCAGCGTTTTAACAACAAAGGCAAACAATCCGAATACGTTAAAAATATCGCCGTAAAGCTCATCATCAAAGACACGCCCGCACTGCTGGGTGCGGCGGCTTGGTTGATCAATAAAAATTAAAAGCAGACACACCAGCGCCCAAGCGCTGCAAAGTTTGCACACTCTACTCCTACGGAAAACAGCTCATGTCATTCACACTCGAACAGATTACCAGTGCATCACCCGTCGTACCCGTTATGGTTATTGAGCGTCTCGAAGATGCCGTACCTTTAGCGCAAGCGCTGATAAAAGGCGGACTGCTCGCCCTGGAAATCACCCTGCGCACAGCCGTCGCCCTCGATGCTATCAAAGCCATTAAAAAGGCGCTGCCAGATGCCATGGTCGGCGCGGGTACGATCCTCAGCCCCAAAGATTTACAGGCCGCAACCGACGCTGGCGCCAGCTTTATTGTCACACCGGGCACCAGCCCAGCTTTGCTTGAAGCCTTGGCCAACTGTGAGCTGCCGGTATTGCCAGGTGTGAGTACGCCTTCTGAGGCTCTGGCACTGTATGAACTGGGCTTCAGCACGCTTAAATTTTTTCCGGCAGAAGCCGCTGGCGGCGCCGCCATGCTCAAGTCGATAGGCGGACCTGTGCCGCAACTTAACTTCTGTCCAACGGGCGGCATTAATCCAAACAACGCCGAGCAATACCTGGCGCTGAAGAACGTTGTCTGCGTCGGGGGCTCCTGGATGGTGCCAGCGGCACTGATCAAAGATAAAAAGTGGGACGATATTGAAGCGCTGGCCCGTCAAGCCGCCAGCCTTAGCCGCTCTTAAAGCATCACTGGAGGTACCGGCTCGCATTAGCGTAAACTGACGTTTATTGGCGCTGCAACACTATACGCAGCCACATCTACAGAGCAGGTACATTCTTGAGTCAGGCCACCATCAGTGACGTTGCCAGTGAGGCGGGGGTTTCCATTAAAACCGTCTCACGGGTTGTGAATAACGAACCCAACGTACGCGAAAAAACCAAAGCCAAGGTCATGCAGGCCATCGAGCGTCTGCATTACCAACCCAATCAGTCTGCCCGCAGCCTGGCCGCCAAGCGCTCGTTTCTCGTGGGTCTGCTCTACGCCAACCCAGCACCCAGCTACATCATCAATGCGCAAACCGGCGCCCTAGAGGCCTGTCGCAAACACAACTTCGGCCTGCTGATACACCCCTGTGATAACAACAATGAACAGCTACCCGAAGAAATAGCACAGCTGGTGCGTAAATCGCGCCTCGACGGCCTGATCCTCACGCCGCCTCTGACCGATAACCACGCCCTGCTCAACTGCCTGCAAGAGCACAATATTGATTATGTTTCGGTCAGCGCCGAAGATGAGCTCACCCACAACCCGTCAATTCCCAACGTGCTCTGTGACGATGAACACGCTGCCGCGACCATGACCGAACACCTACTGCAGATGGGCCACACACAGATAGGTTTTATTGCCGGTCACCCGGAGCACAACGCCAGTGAAAAGCGCCTGAAGGGTTACCAATCTGCGTTGAGCAAGCGCGGCTTGAATTATCAACCGCGGCTAGTAGTGCAAGGTCTGTTTGACTTTGACTCGGGTAAGGCCGGCGCCGAACAACTGCTCGATCAAAGCCCGCGTCCCACGGCTATTTTTGCCAGCAATGATTACATGGCCAGCGGTGTACTCGTTGTGGCGCACAATCGCGGCATTAAAATACCCAGTGAGTTATCGGTGGCAGGCTTTGATGACGTGCCTATCGCCGCGCAGAGCTGGCCGGCGTTGACCACTATTCGTCAACCCACCCAAGAAATGGTAAAACTGGCCGCTCAGTTTTTAATTGCCAAGGTCAGCGGCAAGGCTGCCGATGAACAAAGCCAAGCCTTTCGCTGCGAACTGGTGTCGCGCGATTCCTGCGCGCCGCCACAGAGTCAATCGTGACCGCCAGCCCCTTTTCTAACAGCTTCGGAGAAAATCGGGAAAAAAAAGGCCCCTAAAAAGGAGCCTTTAAGCGGTAGATCTGGAGAGAGAACATGTGTTACTTATAACTTATGACTCGCGCCCGAGACATTCGTTCCAAGTAGTGGCACTTTTAATTTGGTCGCTCTCATCCTCATGCGTTCGATCTCGATTCCCAACGCCTTGAGTCGCTTTAGCCCTGCAGTGGCGGATTTAACTGAACGCTTTTCTAGCGTTTTAACCACAAATTTACCTTCCCGATACTCTTTTCGTCAGCGCAACAGCATGTATGCGAACCACTAGGCGACAAACATACTAGTGCTTTCCCCAGAGAAATTTTCAATCCTTTTCACCTTAAACTTGTTGGTGAATTGTCAGCGTCTTCATAATTTTGTGTGTCTGGGCATGAAGCCCTCAATCTTTATTAGATTAAGGGGGCCCATTAAATCGAGGAACATTCAGCTTAAGCATGAAGAGAGACAGACGATCGCACCCACTCCTTCAGCCTAAAACCGCTTGCTTGTGCACAGCGATAGAGCCGCGCATACGCTGCTTTATCGTGGTGTATGTGGCGCGGTCTTTTGTTGCCAACATCTTCGCAAATTCGAATGTCTCGGCCTGCAGCGTCTCAGCTGCATGAATACCGTCAACGATATTGGCTTGCAAACATTGCTCACCGGTATAGGCCTGCCCCAAAAGTGCCATGCTTTTAAGCACGTGTTTATTCGGCATCAGGTGAATGATGTCATTCATTAATGGCGTAAAGGGAATTTTGATATCCACTTCTGGGTAGCAGAAACGGCCGCGGTCAGCGCGCATAAAGCGAAAGTCCATGGCGCTTGTCATAATGGCCGCACCGGCGTAACAATTGCCATTGATACAGGCAACCGTCGGCGCATTCAACATCGCCAGGCGGTAGAACAATTGCTCGAGTGTTTTTACAAACTCATTAATACCCGCTTCTGGTTGGGCGAGAAGCCATTCAAGGTTGATGCCGGTGGAGAAGGTTTTGGCATGATCACAGGTGATCATCAGTGCGGTATTGCCCTCATAGCGCTCCACCTCATCGAGGGCCGCCAGATACTCCTGTATTACTTCCAGGTTAAAGGTATTGCCCGTGTCACCATTGTCCAGGTTCAGCAGGTGGATACCGTCTTTCACTTCCAGGGTCATCGTCGACATTAAGTCTCTCTCTTTTTCAGTTATTGTTCTTAATGACCAGAATACGAGAAAAATTCACCTTTCAACATGACCAAAATAGCCAAGGTTAATGGCCGATGCCCCCCATACACAGGTAAATGCCAGATCGAAGGGGCCACCAATAAGTGGCAAGATAGCTCCTTTATTCAGAGGTGCTCTAGCAGGTTGTTGAAAAAGGCATCCTGCCTGTTTCAAAACACGAAAAGAGAAAAGTGTCATTTTCTCTTTTCTCACAGAATCAACGACTTAGCAGTCGCCGATTTTGACGAAACATCCATGTTTCGCTATCAGGTGCCGATATTCTTCGAATTTCAACAACCTGCGAGACAAAACCAACACTAAAAAACCTGACACAGCACTTTCGTCCCGTCTCAGGCCGAGACTCCGTGCAACACCATGGCGATGGCCGCATCCAGAGTTTCAGCCGAGACGGCCTGCAGGCCCTGACCGCTGAACAACTCCTCAATCAAGACCTTGTGCAGGTGGTAGATGGCCTCGCCGGTTGCCGCCACATTGACGCCGGCCGCTAGCACGCCCTCTTTCTCGGCCAGTGCCAGAAAATGTGTAAACGTCTCTATCCAATAGGTCTTGTGCTCGGCGAGTTTTTCGGGAACGACGAGGCGCGCCTGCTGGCTAAAGAAGTGGAACGTCTGCGGATGTCGCTGGATAAAGCGAAAGCCGGCACGAAAGGCGGTCTCCAGTGACAAGAGCGCGCTGGCGTCGGGCTTTTGTTGAGCCGCGGTAAACTCGATAATCTCCTCGAGCAGGCCACCTACCACCTCGGCAAATAATCCCTGCTTGGTGCCGTAAAAGGCAAACACCGAGCCCTTGGATACGCCCGCCTGCTCCGCCAGCCGATCCATGGACAGAGCCTTGTAACCACACTCGCCAAACAGCTGCCGAGCCTTGGCCAGCACCACGGCCTTCTTCTTGTCACTCTCAATCTGTCGCCTGGTCTGACCCATAGTCGCACGCTCGCCATCCTCATTGCCCCCTACCACACAATACGATGACCTAATGTAAAAATAAGTCATTGACTGCATTTTACTTGTGGTCACTGACCAAATTATATTTATGGTCACTAAAGTATTGAGGCCGCCTTGGCCACATCCGGGAGAGAAGAGCATGACCCAGCAACATTATGACCTAGTGGTCATTGGCTCCGGCGCCTCGGTGCTGGTACTGGAAAAAGGCGCGGCATTTGGCGGCAGCAGCGCCAAATCCGGCGGCGGTATCTGGATACCCAACAATCCGAATATTGCCGCGGCCGGGGTTCAGGAAAGTGCCGAGAAAGCTTTCCAGTATATG